>Ga0209273_10002515_pt1 | contig 13929 bp, 11 predicted proteins | sample tdAd471_FD_187126 | JGI IMG/M metagenome (GOLD analysis project Ga0209273, IMG submission 187126) | Marine sediment microbial communities from the Atlantic coast under amendment with organic carbon and nitrate - tdAd47.1 (SPAdes)... | ecosystem: Environmental > Aquatic > Marine > Coastal >...
GACTACCTGCGACTCCCAGGACCTGGTGCCGCGGCGCCGCCCCCAGGGGGGCGTCGACTACTTGCGCCGGAGGATCTCGGCCTGGCACGACCCCGAGGGGACACGCCTCGGGGTCTACCTCTACCTCGAGCGGATCACCGAGGAGGTCGAGACCCGCCGCCAGCTGCGCGAGCGGGAGGGGTTCATCGACCTCCTGTTCGAGCGCTCGAGCGTGGGCATGAACCTCTGCCGCCTCGACGGGCTGTGGCTCGAGTCGAACCCCGCCTTCCTCGAGATCATCGGCTACCCCCGCGCGGAGGCCGACGGGGGGCTCACCTACTGGCAGCTCACCCCGCCAGACTACGAAGCCGAGGAGGCCGAGCAGATCGCACAGCTCCAGGCCACCGGGCGCTACGGGCCCTACGAGAAGGAGTTCATTCGCAAGGACGGCACCCGGGTCCCGGTGCGGCTCCACGGGTTCCTCGTCGAGCGCAACGGCGAGCAGTTCATTTGGTCCCTGATCGAGGACATCAGCGAGCGACGCCGCCTCGAGGCGCAGTACCGCGAAGAGCGGATCAAGGCGATCAAGACCTCCAAGCTGGCGGTGCTGGGCGAGCTCGCCGCCGGCGTCGCGCACGAGATCAACAACCCGCTGGCGATCATCGAGGGCTACGTCCAGCTGCTGCGCCAGGGTGAGCCCTCCCCGGAGCTGCTCGCGGAGGCGCTGGAGAAGATCGGCGAGGCCAGCGACCGCGCGGCCAAGATCGTGCGCTCGCTGCGCAAGATCGCCCGCGAGGACAGCCGCGCCGCGCCCCAGCCGGTCTCGCTCTGCGCCGTGATTCGCGACACCCTCGAACTCTACAGCCGCCGCTTTCGCACCCACGGCGTCGAGCTGCGGCGAGCCCTCGAGGTCGACGGCGAGGTCTGCGTGCGGGCCAACGAGCTCTCGCAGGTCTTGCTGAACCTGCTCAACAACGCCTACCACGCGGTGGAGGGGGACGCGCAGCCGTGGGTCGAGCTGCGCACCGAGCGCCGCGGCAGCGCGATCGGGATTCGCGTCTCGGACTCCGGGGCAGGCGTCCCCCCCGCGCTGCGGGAGAAGATCTTCGACCCCTTCTTCACCACCAAGGAGGTCGGCAAGGGCACCGGGCTGGGGCTGAGCATTTCACAGAGCATCGTCACCGAGCTCGGCGGTTCGCTGGCGATCGACGCGGAGTGGCCGAGCTGCAGCTTCCTCGTCGAGCTGCCCCTCGAGCAAGGGGCCTCGAAGTGAACGGCCCGATCGTCTACGTCGACGACGAGCCGACCCTCTGCCGGCTGTTCGACCTCCACTTTGGCGGGGCGCAGCTCCCGGCGCGCAGCTTCAGCGACCCCGAGGCGGCGTTGGCGTTCCTCGACGAGACCCCGGTCAGCGCCGTGCTCTGCGACTACCGCATGCCGGCCATGACCGGGCTGGAGTTCCTCGCGCGCATGCCGCAGGACGTGCCCTTCTACCTGATCACCGGCGACCACTCCTTTCGCGAGGAGGCCGACGCCAACCCCCGGGTGACCCAGGTCGTGGAGAAACCCTTCGAATACGACGCGCTGATCGCCGAGCTGCGGGCGCTGCTCGACTAGTCTCAGGGCCCCTCCGAGGCCCCCTCGCCCGGTTCCCAGGGGCCTCTCCGAGGGCCCTCGTGCTCGCAGCGGAGCTGCTCGCACTCACCCCAATGGGCTGAAGGCTCTCGCAGCAAGCTGCTCGGGTTCACCCCCAACGGGCTGAGGGCTCAGCCCAGCGCGTGGGGCGTGAGCGCGTCCCGCAGGGCGGCGCGCATGTCGGCGTCGGTGACCCCGGCGCGGCGGACCCAGCCGACGAACTGCCGCAGCGAACGGTCGCGCTCGGGCTGCGGGAGGGCGTTGGCCGTGATCCAGGCGGTGAGCCCCACCGCCAACACCGCCGCGTCCTGCGCCGAGGCGGGGGCCACGTCCTCCATGGCGCTCCACACCCGGGCGCGCAGCTCCGCCGGACCCAGGGGCGCGGTCGCCGCCCCCAGCCCGGTGGCCACCCGGACCACGGCGTCGAGCACCCGCGGGGCGGCGTCCTGGCGACGCAGCGCCTCGGCGGCCTCGAGCACCGCCTGGCTGGCCGTGCTCCCGTCGCCCTCGAGCCAGGCCAGGACCCGGTCACAGAGGGCGTCCGCCGCGGCGCGCTGCGCGGCGGGCAGCCGCGGGGCCGCGGCGCGCCCGATCGCGAGCAGGCCGCGCACGAGGGTCGCGTGGCCCCAACGCTCGAGCCCGATCAAGACCTCGGGCAGGCGCAGGGGCGGGCGGTCGGGCACGTCGAGGGCCCGCGCGCTCGGCTCGTGCCCGACCCAGGCGGCCAGCTCGAGGGCGCTCCGCGCCAGCTCGCCGCTGCGCAAGCGCCGCGCCAACAGGCGGACCTCGGCGTCGGCGTCGTCGGGCTCGCGCGCGTCGCGGCGGAGGGTGGCGTCGCTCACGGGGTCGCCCGCGGCGCGAGCCAATACTTCTCGAAGGTCACGTGCCCGGGGGTGCGCCGGCGGTTCTTGCGCAGGCCCCGCTCGGCCAGCAGCGCGAGGCCCTCGTCGACCAGTCCGGGGTGGCCGCAGAGCAAGACCTGGCTCGTGTCGGGGTCGAGGCGTACCCCGGCGCGCTCCTCGAGGCTCCCGTCGGCGATCCGCTCCTGGATTCGCCCCCCGAGCAGCTCCCCCTCGGGCGCCTCGCGGCTGACCAGGCCCACCCAGCGCAGCCGCCCGCCGTGCGCCTCGCTCAGCTCGCCCAGCCGCTCGCGGTAGGCGAAGTGCGCGCGCTCGCGGACCCCGTGCGCGACCACGATCCGCTCGAAGCGCTCCCAGGGTTCGTCGGTGGCGAGCATGGAGAGGTAGGGGCCGAGCCCCGTGCCGGTGCCCAGCAGCCAGAGCACGGGGGCGTCGGGCACCCGCTCGAGGGTGAAGTGACCGGCCGGCGTGTCGCTGATCCACAGCGGGTCGCCCGGCTCGAGGGCGCAGAGCCGCGGCGAGAGCCGCCCGCCGTCGACCGCCACCAGGAAGAACTCCAGCGGCGCGCCCGGGGCCGAGGCCATGGAGTAGGAGCGGGTGACCCGCTCGCCGTCGACGTCGAGCGCCAGGTTGAGGAACTGCCCCGCGCGGAACCCGGCGCTGCGCGCCAGCCGCAGCGTGCGTCGTCCGGGCGCCCAGTCGCGCCACCCCTCGACCGTCGTCTCGAGCCACTCCATGCGCGCATCGTAGTTCCAAACGCCGGCCCGGGGTGCCTTATCTCGCGGGCTCGCCGAGGCCGATCCCCGCTGCCACACTGCGAGGGTGAGCACGCGACACCTGACCTGGTTCCCGGCCTTGGCCCTCTCTTGCGCCCTCTCGGCGCTCGGCCAGGAGCCCGCGCCCCCGGAGGGGAAGCGCGGCGTGCTCGACGTGCTCGAGGGAGCCGGTGGCGAGGCCGACCCCGAGCGGCCGCGGATCCGGCTCGAGGCCGTGGGCGGCGTGGGCAGCCCGATCCGCAGCGAGTTCAAGATCGGCCCGGTCGCCTTCGCCCACACGGTGCGGCCCAACCGCGACGCGCACCTGCCCTCCGGCCCCTCGCTCTCGAGCTACCTGCGGCTCGAGGTCCGCCTCAGCGACGCGATCAGCGTCCAGGGCTGGTGGTTCCGCCAGGTCCAACGCGGGCCTCGCCGCCACCTGCACTACAAAGGGGTGACCCTGGGGACGACCTTCCTCCCCGGCGGCACCCCGACCCGCACGACCCTCGACGTGCAGCTCGGCGGCGGCAACGTGCGCTACCTCGTGCTCAACGACGGGACCTTCTACCTCGGGGTCGGGGTAGGCGTCGGCTGGGGGTCCTTTCGCGTGCACTTCAGCGGTCGCGACGCGGGGCACGCGGGCAAGCGGGTCGAGGAGTGGTTCGGGCCCACGATCGGCTACCGCTTCGAGTTTCGCGCCACGAGCTTCCTCTCGGTCTACCTCGAGAACGAGTTCGGGTTGATCGCGCCCGCGCGCTTCCCCTCGACCTTCACCCTGACCCGAGCGGGCCTGCTCTGGCACTTCGGCGAGCACGTGGGCCTCGTGACCGGCGTGCAGGGGACCAACGCGCGCCTGGAGGACCACAAGGACCTCTGGGGCGGGCGCCCGCGCCCGGGACACACCTGGCGTCAGGCCAACTGGCAGGCCGGCGGCGTCGAGCTGGGGCTCATGCTCTGGTTCTAGGGGGCGAAGCCGAGCTCCGAGCGAGCGCTACTTCTGGAGGCTGAACTCGGCGGTCGTGACCTCGCGCAGCTTGACGATCGTCTTCAGGCCGGAGGAGCCGTAGGTGCCTTGGAGCTCGAGGTTGGCCTTGATCGTGCCTTCGAGCAGGGTCGCTTCGCCGCCCGACTCGGCCGGGGTCAGCTTGACGGTGACCTGCAGCCGGTCCTCGACCTCCTGGATCACGGTCAGCACCTTCAAGCGGTCGAGGGGCACGTTGATCCGCGCGGCCCCGTCGCGCAGCTCGAGGGACTTCACCGGCTCGCCGCTGCCGCCGCCGAAGAGGCTGACCTTGGGCGCGAGGATCTCCACCTGGCGCAGCTCGAAGGTCTCGTCGGGCTTCTTACCCTTCTCCTGGACCTTGGCCCGGTAGACCCGGGTGTCCGCGGGGGCGTCCTTGGCGGGGGCCTCCTCGGCGGGCTGCTCCTCGGTCGGCCGGGAGTCTTGCGCGGTCCCTTGCTGGGGGGCGCCGCAGCCGAGCAGCCACAGGCAGCAGACGGGGAACACGAGCGAAGTGCGACGGGCCATGGTGCCTCCAGGAGCAGGCAGGATTCTATCGCCAAATCCTCGGGGCGTCGGTCTTGCTATTGCTTGGACGGAGGAACGGCGGGGAGGCTCGTGACCTCGGGGAAGGCGAAGGTCTCGAGGGGGTCTTCGTAGACGACCCCGGAAGACTGCAGCCACACGAAGAACAGCGCGCCGAGGGCGAGCACGTTCAGCCCGGCGAGCACGATCACTACCGCGCGACCCGAGCCCAGCGATTCGGCCGCGCGCTCGTCTTCGTCTTGCTTCAGGTCGCTGGTGAAGGCCTTGGGGACGTCGCCGCGGTCGAGCCCCTTGAGGTCGCTGAGCAGCTCGCGCGAGGCGCCGTAGCGCACCTCGGGGGTGTAGCCGCAGAGCTTGCCCACGATCACCTTCAGCGCTTCGGGGACCTCCTTGCCCTCGACGCCCTCCACCGGAGGCACGTCGACGTTGAGCTGGTCGAGGAGCACCTGCACCGGGTCGTCGCCGGTGAACGGCGGGCGCAGCGAGAGCGCGGTCCAGGCGACGCAACCCAGGGCGTAGAGGTCGCTGGCCGAGCTCTGCTCGCCGCTGTCGACGGTCTCGGGTGCGATATAGCCCGGGTCACCGAGGACCTCACCGCCAGCGGAGAGGAAGTCGAACTCGGCCCGTGGCCGCGAGAGGCCCGCGTCGTGGAGGAACCAGCGTCCGTCGAGCAGTCGGATCGACTCGGGGGAGACGTTGGCGTGCACGAGCTGCCGCTGGTGAAGGGCGCCCAGCGCCCCGCCGATATCGGCGAGCAGGGTCTTGAGCGTGTCGGCGTCGAGGGGCTCGCCCTCGGCGAGGAGCGTGCTCAGGCGCTGCCCGATCGGGGGCGGGCCGCCGACGAAGAAGCAGTCGTTGGCCTTGCCCGCGCCCAGCGCCCCCGCGAGCTGCGGGTGCTGCACGCGGCAAGCGCGCTCGCCGCGGACCGCGAGCTTGGCGAACTCGCCGGCGTAGGAGCCCTTGAGCGGGAACAGGCGCAGCAGCACCTCCTCCTTGCTCTCGGTGTGCAGCCCGACGTAACGCCGCTCGCCGCGGTCCATGCCGAGGAAGGCCTCGACCTTGAACGGGCCGAGCTCGCGGTTGACGTAGGGGTCGCCCTCGGGGGCGGGCTTGATCTGGGCCCGCATGCTGGCGACGGCCTGGGCCTGGCGGTCGGGGAGCGCGTCGCGGATCTCCGAGGCGGAGCCCGGCTTGTGAGGCGCCGGTCGCGGGCGACGGTGCGCTCCCGAGCGGCTGGCGACCGGGTGCGCGCCCGACGACTGGCGAGGACTGCGCCCCGAGCGTGCCGCTGGGTGGGCCCCCGACGACTGCCGTCCGCGGGCGCGGGGGTGGGAGCCCGACGGGGCGCGGGGGTGGGAGCCCGACGGGGCCCGGGGGTGGGCGCCCGACGACACACGCGCGTGGCGGCCGGACTGGGGGGGGGGGCGCCTCAGGCGGCCCGAGGGGCGCCGCTGGCCTCCGCTGCCGAGGCGCGCGTGGCGTCCGGTGGCGGTCTTCGGCGGCGGGGGCCGCCGGGTGCGTTGGGAGGGCGCCAGGGCTTCGCCGGCGGACTCCGCGAACAGGAGCTCGTCCCCGTCGTCCTGGGCCGCAGCGGACGAGCTCTCCTCGGGCTCGTCCCCCTCGACGTCGGGGCGGTGGTCGACGAAGTCGGGGTCGTCGCTCACCGGAAGGTCTTCCTGCGGTAGTTGGTGACGGCTTCCTCCAGCGCGTCCTGGAGCTCCTCGAGCATTTCGGCGGACGTGAGCCCGTGCACGTTGTCGAGGCCCTGCATGACCTCACGCCCGCGTTGGCGGAGGATCTTGCGCTCGCAGTTGTCGAAGGTGATCCGCACCGCGCGGTTCAGCTTCCAGGCCCCGCGGGACGAGCGGGTGCGCAGCTGGAGGTCGATGGAGCGGAGGAACACACGCTCTCCGCGGGTCTCGTTGTTGACCGTGATCAGACAGCGGTAGGTCGGGGGCATGCTCAGGTCACCGGTGACCCGCAGGCTGGAGCGAATCATGACCCCGGGGTCGTCGCCCGAGAACTGCTCCTGGATCTCGAAGCTCGCGTTCTCGAACGTCCGCTTGGGGGGGTCGTCCGCGGGGGGCGGGTCGGGCTGCTCGACCGGTTGGTCGGGATTCGTGGGCGGGGGGTCGTCACGCGGAGGCGGGTCACGCGGTGGGGGGTCGGGGTCGACCACCGTGATCTTGATCTCCGGGCCCTCGTCTTCGGGGTCCTTCCGATCCGTGGGGTCGACGTAGTTGGGGTCCGCCTCGAGCTGGACGAGGACCTCGCCGTTCTGGGGCAGGGTCGCCAGCGAGATCTTGCGCTCCACGGTGACGTAGCCGAGGAGCTCGAGCCGCAGGAGGTAGTCGCCCTCCAGCGGGAGCCGCAGCACGCTCGGGGTCGGGCTGGAGTAGGTCACACCCTTCCAGGTCACCCGCGCGCCGGTGGGCTCGCTGCGCACCCGGATCCGGATCTGGCTCTTGCTGAGCAGGCGGCTGTCTCCCTCGTAGATCCGGCACATGTCGCGGGCGGCGAGGACCGCGTCGGGCCCCGGAGGCAGCGCGCCGAGGGCGTCCTGCTGATCGGCGCCGCGCTCGCGCATCGCCTTGACCTCCTTCAGCACCGCGTCGAGCTGGGCGCCGAGCTCGGGGGTCTGGACTTCCTTGCGCACCTCCTCGACCTCGCTGCCGAAGGCCTTGAGGCTCTCGACCTGGTCCTCCCAGGCGGGGAAATACTTGCCCAGCCGCGTGCGGAACAGCGCCAGGTCGTGGGCGTAGGCGCCGAGCTTCTCCGCCGTCTGCGCGGCGTGGGCGGCGATCTCCTCCTCCTCGGTGTAGGCCGCGACGTGGGCGGTGAAGGTCTCGTGCCAGCGCTCGAGGTCCTCGATCGGGTCCGTCGCGTCGATCTGTTGCAGCGCGAGCTTGGCCTGGCGCGTCTCCTGGGCGTAGGCCTGGCGCACGCTGAGCTGGCCGTGGAGGGGCACGATCCCGAGGACCATTCCGATCAGGGTCACCACCAGCACCAGGGCCATGCGGCTGTCGATCCCGGCCGCGCGCAGGATTCGCTTGCGGGCCATGGGGTCGGCGTAGGCCAGCAGGCTGGCCGCGGCGTTTTGCGCGTCCTCGCGTCGGCCCTCGCGGCGCAGCCGGTTGACCAGCCGCTCGCCCGCCTCGACCGCCGCCTTGGGTTGGCGCAGCTTGAGGTGCGTCTTGACCAGCAGCTGCAGCCCGCTGGCGCGGTCCTCGTGGAGCAGCGAGCGCTCGATCACGCCCTTGGCGCGCGTGGGCATGCCGAGCTCGAGGTAGCGCTGGCCGAGGGTGTCGGACTCGCGAGCCGCCTCGTCCTTGCGCCCGCAGCCGTAGAGGCTGTTCACGTAGCCTTCGCGGGCCTCGAGGTCTTCCTCCGAGTGCTTGAGCGCGGTGGCGAAGGTGCGCACCGCCTCGTCGTCGCGTCCCTGGTGGAGCAGGATCCCGCCGGCGCGCGCCATGTGCCGCGCCGCCTTGCCGGTCTCGCCCTGGTCGGCGGTCTCCTTGGCCAGGCGTACGCGCCGCAAGAGCTGCGAGAGGGCGTGGTCGATCGCCTCCTCCATTTTGCGGATCCGCTCGAGCTCCTCGCGCTTGGAGCGCTTGACGCGGTGGATCTTGAGCAGACCCTCGACCGAGAGCTCGTGCAGGGTGCGCGCCAGCTCCAGCTCGCCGATCTGCAGCTTCTCGGCCAGGTCGGGGGCGCGGATCCCGGGGTCGTCCTCGACCTTGCGCATGAAGCGCATGCGGCGCTTGCCGGTCTCGCCCTCGCCCAGCTGGCGGTTCTTGAGCGCCTCACGTCCCTCGGCGGTGGCCTCGACCGAGACGTTCAGCGAGGAGACCGTGCGCCGGACCTCGGACACGGTGCGCAGCTTGCTGCGCACCTCGTCGACCATGCCCTGGATCCCCAGGCTGAGGGTCAGCGCCGAGAGGTCGCGGCGGCCGGCGAGCTCGCTCTCCAGCGAGCCGGTGGCCACCTCGTAGCGCGGCTCGGGCCAGAACAGGCAGTCGAGGAAGACCTCGACCAGGATCTCACGGGTCGCGGCGTCGACCTGGGGCGCCTTGATCCGAACCCGCTCGAGCAGGACCCCGCGCTCGTCCTTGCCGCCCTTGGAGCTCTCCTCCTGGAGCAGGCGCGCGGTCTTGCGCGCCTCGTCCTTGGTGATCACGCCTTGCTGCACCAGGCGCGAGGCGATGGTCGGCAGCTCGAACCCGCTGGCGACCACGCGCAGCCCGCCGCGGGTGAAGAAGAAGCACACGTCGCGCAGGCCGTCGGAGACGACGAGGAACCCGTAGAGGTTGTTCTCGCCGAGGAGCTCCAGCGCGCTGTGCGCGGTGCCGACGTCGTAGGTCCCGCTTTGGCGGATCCGTTTGACGGCGTAACTGCCGGAGCTGGAGGTGCTGAGTGGGGTCGACATGTCCCTCCTTACCCCGCAGGTTAGGTGCAGCGTCTGGGCCGAGCAACCCGTGGGGCCCATTGGACTTTTGCAGTCGGTTGGGAGCGGTCCGGCTCGGTTAGCGTTCGGGCTCCCAGGAGAAGACCTCGTCTCGCGGCGCGAGGGTCAGCCCGCGCTCGCCGGCGACCACCCGGGTGGTGCAAATGTCCTCCTGCTGGGCGTCGACCTCGAGGGTCGCGACCCGGCGGCCCTTGCGGACCACGTAGAGCTGGTCGCCCGCGCGGAGCCCGGCCCGGGCGCCCACGTGCACGAGCACCACGGGCGGCACCGCCGCGGTGTCGACCTTGACCACGAATCCGCGCACGAGGGGCATGGGGTCCGCCCCGCTCAGCCGGTCCACGTCGACCCCGGCGTCCTGCACCGCCTTCAGCACGGCCTCCGTCTCCCCCGCGCGCTTCAGCGCTTCGGCGAGCTCGGTCTGGGTCGCGTCCAGGTTCTGGTGGGCGGCCTTCAGCCGCGCCTGCACCTGCTCGCGCTCGGCGCTGACCCGCTGCAGCGCCTCCTCGCGCCGGCTCAGCTCCTGGGCGAGGTACTTGGCCTGGCGGTCCAGCTCGGTGTTTTGCTGGGCGAGGGCCGCGCGCTCGCGCTCGAGGGTCGCCAACGACGCCTCGGCCCGCTCCAGCTCGCTCACCCGCTGCTTCAGCGCGCTCGCGGTCGCGTCGCGCTCGCGGGTGGCGTCGTCGAGGGACGCGCTCAGCGCCTCGATCCGCTGGTTGCGCTCGCCGACGGTGGCCTCGAAGTCCGCGCGCGCCGCGCCGAGCTCGCCCTGCAGCTGCTCGACCCGCGCTTGCGCCGTGTCCGCCGCGCTCGTCGCCGTGGCCACGTCGGAGCGCAGCGCGCTGATCGAGCCCTCCGCTGCGGCCAACTCGAGGGTCAGGCGGCTGGCGCGGGTCGCGTCCGCCTGGCGGTAGTGCGCCTGGGCAGAGCTGACGCTGCTCACGCTCGCCAGGCGGACCTCGTTGTAGACGAGCCGCCCGCTGCCGCCAACGGCGGCGAGTGCGACCACGGCCACTCCGATCAGCCTGGGGTTCACGGTATCCTTCCCTGCGCTGGTCCGAGGGTACTCCTTTCCCGACACGAGGGCCAGGCAAGGGAGGTTCCATGGGCGCGATCGAGATCGAACGGACCCCGGGCGTAGCCCGGGTGTGGCTCAATCGGCCCGAGGTGCACAACGCCTTCAACGCCGAGGTGATCGGGGGGCTGGAGGAGGCGCTCGCGACCCTCGCCGGCGACGCCAGCGTGCGCGTCGTCGTGCTCGGTGGGCGCGGGCGGAGCTTCTCCGCCGGCGCGGACCTGAAGTGGATGATCGCCGCCGCCGAGCTGAGCGAGGCCGAGAACGCCGCCGACGCCGCCCGCCTGGCGGCCATGCTCCGCCGGCTCGCCGACATGCCCCAGGCCACGATCGCCCGCGTGCAGGGCACCGCCCTCGGCGGCGGCCTGGGGCTGCTCAGCGCCTGCGACCTGGCGGTCTCGGTCGAGCGGGCCACGTTCGGCTTCTCCGAGGCCCGCCTCGGCCTCTTGCCCGCCGTGATCTCGCCCCACTGCATTGCCCGGATCGGCCCCGCCAAGGCCCGCGCGCTGTTCGTCACCGGGCGCCGGATCCCGGCGGCCCAGGCCCTCGCCTGCGGGCTGGTGGACGAGGTCGTCGCCGACGAGGCCGCCCTCGACCAGGCCGTCGACGCCGCGATCGCCGACGTGCTCGCCTGCGCCCCGGGCGCGGTGGTCGCCTGCAAGCAGCTCGTGGCTCGCGTCGCCGCCGGGGGTCCCCCCGTCGAGGTCGACGCCTACACCTCGCAGCAGATCGCGGCGCGGCGCGCGAGCGACGAGGGCAAGGAGGGGATCGGCGCCTTCCTCGCCAAGCGCAAGCCTTCGTGGAGCGTCGACTGAGCCTTGACCCTGGCGCCCGGGCCAGGGGCCTGTAGCGTGCGCGTGTGGAGTTCCTCTGCTGCCTGCTGCCGGTGTTCATTTGCGCGCCGCTGTTCGTCGATACGGCGCGCGCGGTCAAGGGCACGTTCCGGACCGAGCTCTGGCGGGCGTTCCTGCTGACGGCGGTGGCCGGCTCGCTCCCGGCGTTGGTGGTCATGGTCACCGTCGACGTCTCGCGGCTCCCCAGCCCCCCGTGGCTGCTGGTGCCCCTGGATTGGGTGGCGGCGGTGCTCACGCTGGGGGTCGTGTTCGGGGCCGTGCTGGGGTTGCGCTTGAAGTATGCGCCGCCGGAGCGGGAGAAGGTCGTCGACCCCAACGAGTTGAAGTACTAGGCCGCGCCCTCCTCGCGTCGTGTCGCCTCGACACGCCTGCGCGAAGCGAGCGTGCGCCCGTCACCCCGGCAAATGAACGGTCTCGACGGCAAGACCCGTAAGACGGGCGGTTCGTCGTTCGCGAGCAACTGTTCGACTACCCCACCCGGTCCCGTTGTTCGCGAGCGAACGCCGGGAGCGAGCGGAGCGCCGTGAGCGCCGCGTCAGCGGCGCGAACCAACAACAGCCTCCCCCCTAGTCCCCGTCGAACTTCTGCAGCAGCGCCTCGTAGACCGGGGCGGGGACGAAGTCGTTGACGACCTGGCGCCAGCCCTCGGGGCCGACCAACCCCTTGACGAAGCTGGACGAGGTCTCGGCCAGGCGGCGGGGCGTGATCAGGAACACCGACGAGACGTCGGGCTCGAGGTCGGCGTTGACCTGGCGCATCATGTTCTCGAACTGGAAGTCGGTCTCGTTGCGCAGCCCGCGGAGAATGTAGCCGGCGCCGCTCTCGGCGGCGTAGCGCACCAGGTAACGCGCCGCGAAGCTGTCGACGACCACGTTGTCGTAGGACGCCGTGACTCGCTTCAGCAGGTCCACGCGCTCCTCGACCGAGAAGGTCGAGCGCTTGTCGGGGTTGTCGCCGACGGCGACCACCAGCTCGTCGAACAGGCGCGCGCCCTCGCGGATCATGAACATGTGCCCGTTGGTCGGCGGGTCGAAGCTGCCGGCGTAGACGGCCTTGCGGGTCATGGGGCCTCTCGACCCCCAGCGTAGCAGCCCTAGCGGAACTCGCGCACGAACAGGCCGCCGGTCTCGCGCGCCAGGCGGCGCATGAACGCGACCCCGGCCGGGTCGTCGGGGGAGCCCGCGCGGCGGTCGACGGCGAGCTTCCCGCCGCCGGTGACCAGGAGCACGGTGTGGAAGCGCAGCGGGCGCTGGCCGAGGCTGCGGCGCACGTAGGCGAAGGTCTGCGCGAGGCCTTCGGCGCTCTCGCCGGCGTCGCTGATCAGGACCACGGTGTCGACCTTGGGGATCTTCTGCAGCGCCTGCATGGCCTTGAGCAGCTTGGTCTGGGCCACGCCGACGGGCTTGAGCCGGCCGAGGAGCTCGATCAGCCCCGCGCGGCCGCGGCGCGAGCTGACGTTGGCGAAGCCCGGGCGCACGAAGCGCGGGGCGTCGGAGAAGGCGAGCAGGTTCGCCCAGCCGCGCTCCTTGCCGTCGCGGCGCGAGGCGTAGGCCTCCAGCGCGCGCTCGACCTCGGCCTGGGTCCGCGCCCACTTGGCGCCCTCCATGCTTCCCGAGGTGTCGAGCATGAACACGACCCGCTCGCCCCAGGCCGCGAGGCTCAGGGGGCTGGTCGTGTCGTCGACGACGACGACCGCGTTGGGCGGGGTGAGGGGCAGGCCCTCGTCGGTGTGCTTCTTCCACCAGTCGGCGGCGAGCCCGGAGTCGGCGAGGGCCTCGCCCGAGAGCAGCCACAGCTGCTCGCGGGCCAGGTCGCGCACGGCGGCGCGGGGCTCCTGCTGGGGGTCGAGGCAGCCGATCAGGGTCGGGACCGCGGGCTCGCCCACCGCGGCCAGCGCCTCCACCGCGGCGCTGGAGAGGGCCAGCTCGCGGCCGCGGACCGCGGTCGCCAGCGCGGCGACCGAGGCCGTCGCGCACTCGGGCAGCCGCGCGCCCAGGCGGCCGAGGCCGCCGGCCGAGCCGGTGCGCACCGCGAGGCGCTTGTCGTCGAGGCCCTCGACCAGCAGGTCGAGGCAGGCGGGGTCGCCGAGGGAGCCCACCGCGAGCGCGGCCTGGCGCACGAGGGGCGCGGGCAAGCGGTCGTTGCCGTAGACCTCGAGCACCGCGGCGCGCCCGTCGGGGTCGCCGATCGCGGCCAGCGCGCGCACGGCGGCCTCGGCCTGGGTGGCCGACACGCGGCCGCTGAGCGAGCTGGCCAGGGCCTCCACGCTGGCGGGCGAACGCATGGCGGCCAGCGCGGCCTCGAACGCGGGCGCCTCGTCGGGTTGCGCGTCGAGGGAGCCGAGCAGGGTCCGCACCGCGAGCGCGGTGTCGAGCCGGGCGCAGGCGAGCCGCGCCGCCTGCCGCCACTCGGCGGGGCCGACGGGCACGCCGCCGACCTGGCCGATCGGGAACGTGCGGTCGAAGGTCCCGGCCAGGATCCCGCTCAGGGTCTGGTAGGCGAGGGGGTGGTCGAAGCGCGCGTCGCCCAGCGAGCGGATCAGCGACGGGCGCTGCGCGAGGGGGGTGCTCGCGTCGTGGATCCCGGCCACGAGTCGCTTGAGCGCGGCGAGGTCCAGCGCCGGCGGCGCCGGGTCCTCGTCGGGGGGGCGGACCCGCGTGCCCTCGTCGGGGTCCCGCGGGGGCACGACGGGGTCGTCGGGGGTGTCGGCCACGACCGGGCCCTCGGGGAGCTCCGGCGGCGTGGTGTCGGTGTCGGGGGCCT
>Ga0209273_10002518_pt1 | contig 13922 bp, 6 predicted proteins | sample tdAd471_FD_187126 | JGI IMG/M metagenome (GOLD analysis project Ga0209273, IMG submission 187126) | Marine sediment microbial communities from the Atlantic coast under amendment with organic carbon and nitrate - tdAd47.1 (SPAdes)... | ecosystem: Environmental > Aquatic > Marine > Coastal >...
GCAGCCCCTGCTGCTGGTCCTCGACGGCTTCGGTCAGGCCGAGCCGCTGGCCCTCTCGCTCGCCGTCGACCTCGCGCGGCGAGCGTGGGTCGCGCGACGCTGGGACGCCGCCCGGCGCGCCCTCGACCCAGAAGGCGAGCGCGAGCCGACCCTCCTGATCCTCGCCAGCGCCGCCTACGACGGCGCGGTCCCGCGCGGGCGATTCGTGCGCTCCCTCGACCTGGGTCCGCTCCCTGCGGACGTGTTGCGTCAGCTGGCTCCCGACGCCGAGCAACTCAGCGAGTCCACGGTCGCCGCCGGGATCCCTGGGCAGGTGATCGACCCCGGAGCTCTGGACGCGATCCAGGACGTGGCCGAGCGCACCGTGGCCGAGACCCTCGCCGTGCTCGGACGCCCCGGAGAGTTCTCACTGGTCTCCGCGGTGATCGGGCTCAGCGAGGCCGAGCTTCGCCGTGCGCTGGAAGAGCTCGTGCGCCGCGGGGTCGTCGTGCCCTGCGCCCGCCAGCGCTACCTCCTGCGCGAAGACATCGCGAGCCGCTGGCGCAGCGAGCTCGAGCCCGACGCGCTCAAGGCCCGCGCGCGCAAGCTGAGCGTAGTCCTCGGCGAGCGCCACCCGACCGTGCCCAGCGCTGCCCAGGTGCTGGAGCGAGTCGGCTTCGCCCTCCTCGGTCCGCCCCCCGGCGCTCACGCCGAGCTCGTGCGCGAGCTCGGTCCTTCGGCCATCGCTCACCTTGAGGCCCTCTCGGCCTACGCCAAGGCTGCCGAGCTCTGCGGACGACTGGCCGAGGTCCAGCCAACCCTCGAGGCCCAGTGGCGAACCCACCAGGCCCGGGCTTGCTATCGCGCGGGGCGCTGGCGAGAGGCCCTGAATGCGGTGGAGCAGGCGCAGCAGGGCGGCGGGAACGGCGCCGAGCTGCACCTGCTCGCGGCGAAGGCCCACACCGCCCTCGGCGACAACGAATCCGCCCTCGCCCAGCTCGGGCTCGCCGACGGCTTCGCAGGCGAAGACCCCCTCGCGGCCGCCCGCGCCCGGCTCGCGGCCGCAGGGATTCACGCCTCGGCGAACGAGCACCCCCGCGCCTCGAGCGAGTGCGAAGCTGGACTCGAGCTGGTGCGCAGCGCCGGCCACGCCAAGGACGTCGCCCCGCTCCGCGTGCGGCTGCTCCTGCTGCAGGCCGAAGCGGCCCTCGCCGACCGCGACCTGGGCGAGGCCGAGCAGCTCGTACGCGCCGCGGGCGCCCTCGCGACGCGAGTCGTGACCGAACCCGTGAGCATCGACGTGTTCCTCACCTCGGCGCGCATCGCCCTCGCCTCCAACGACGGGGGACGCGCCGCCGCCGCCGCCGCCCAGGCGCGACTCTCCGCCACCCAGGCGGGCGACCTCCGGGGGCAGTCCCTCGCGGCGCTGGTGTTCGCCCGCGCCGCGTGGCGGATCGGGCACGCCCCCGAGGCCCGCGAGGCTCTGTTGGGCGGGGTCCGCGTCGCCGAAGAGCTCGGCGACCCGCGCCTGCTCGCCGAATCCCTCGACGCCCTCGGGGGTCTCTGCCACGCCGCGGGGGCGCTGCGCGAGGCAGCACAGACCCTGCGGCGCGGATTGCTGGCCTGGGTCGATCTGCGCCAGCGCGAACACGCGGCGTCCACGAGCTCGGCCCTCGGCGGTGTGCTCCTCGACCTGGGGGAGAGCCAGGCGGCCCAGGTGCACCTCGAGGAGGCCCTGGAGGTCCAGCGCGAGGTCGACGACCGGCGGGGCGAACTGGGGACGATTTGCTACCTGATCGAGCTCTGCATCCGCCAGGGGGGATTCAATCGGGCCCTGGCCCTCGCCGCGCGCGGCCGCGAGCTCGCCGAGGAGGTCGGCTCCTCCAGGCTCCGTAGCCGGGCGTTGATCGCCGAGGGACGGGTGCAGCGCGCCCTCGGCGCCCTGGGATCCGCGGAGCGACTCGGGCAACGCGCCCTGCGCGCGGCTGCGCGCGCCCGCGAGCAGGAGCTCGAGCTGCAGGCCCGGCTGCTGGTGGGCGAGGTCCTCGCCCGCCGGGGAGAGTTCGACGCCGCTCGACGCAACCTGCAGCGGGTGCGCCGCGTGGCGCAGACCCTCGGCGACCGCAGCTACGAGCGCGCTGCGCTGCTCGAGTTGGCCGCGGTCGAGCTCGCCCAACACCGTGGAGGTCACGCGCGCGCCTTGCTCGACTCGCGCCCGGTCCCCCGCCCCGGCCGCATGCAGCCCTGGCTGGGCAAGGGCCCGGAAGGCGTAGGGGTGCTCCGCGCGCGGGAGCGCCTGCTGCGCTGCCGGATCGAGCTCTCGCGCGAGAAGGGCTCGTTGCACACCGCGATCCGCTGCGCCGAGGAGGCCCTCGACGAAGCCGAGAAGGCGACCCTCCGCGACCTCGAGTGGCGCGCGCGCTACGCCCTCGCCGCGACCTACGAGCTCCGCCGCGAAGACGAGCGCGCGCTGAGCCTGGTGGTCGAGTCCCAGGAGATCGTGGAGGACCTGCTGAAGGCGGTGCCTCCGCAGCTGCAGTCGGAGTTCCTCGCCGCCGACCCAGTGCGCGCCGCGGCCTTGCGCGGCGACTCCCCGGTGGCGGTGCTCCACGTGCGCATGGGCAACGTCTCCGACGAGGGTCTGCAAGAGCTGCGCGCCATGCTCTCGCTGCGGATGCCGACCATCGAGCCCGCGCGTGTCAGCCGGCCGCAGATCCTCGAGGGCAGCTCGACCGCCGCGCGCCCCTTGCCCATGGGCACCACCGCCGCGGAGTTCGCCCGCTTCGTCAGCCTCTGCCGCGACCTGATCGATGAGACCCACGTGGAGCGCGTGTTCGCGCGCCTGGTGCGCGTCGCGGTCGAGCTCACCGACGCCGAGCGCGGCTTCCTCGCCGTGTTCGGTGACGACGCGGACACCTTCACCGCCCACGCGACCCACGGGTTCAGCGATCTCCGCCGCCCCCGAGAGCGCTTCCCCCGTCAGTGTGCGTTCCGCGCCGCCGATCGCGGACAGCTCGTGCTCAGCGCCGACGTGAAGGTCGCGAGCGCGGTCCGCGAGCGCGCCTGCCTGCTCGGCGTCGGCCTGCGCTCGGTGGTCGCGGCGCCGATTCGATTGCCCGACGGTCAGCGGGGCGTGCTCTTCGTGGACCACGCCTTCCAGCCCGAGCGCTTCGCCGCCCGCCACGTGGAGTTGATCGAGGCCCTCGCCGCCCTCGGCGGGTTGGCCCTGGGTCGCTCGGCGCTGGAGCGAGCGCTCCAGGAGCGCCGCGGCCTCGACCCCGGCGCGCTCCAGCGCAGCTACCTGGAGGCCAAGGCTCCCGCGGCGCCCGTGACGCTCCCTGAGTCACTGCGCTTCCTCCCTCCCGAGTGGCCCCTCGTCGGTCGATCACCGGCGCTCGGCTCAGCCCGCGCGGCCATCGAACGCTTCGTGGCCACCGCCAGCACGCTCCTCGTCGCGGGTCCCCCCGGGGTGGGCAAGGGCGCCCTCGTCCGGCACGCCGCGAGCCGGATCGCCGCGTCCCCCCCAGTCGTCGTCGACCTGCGCGACGTGGACCCGCAGGGTCACGCGCTGTTCGGGACGCTGCAGCCGGACCCCGAGCGCCCCTGCCTCGCGAGGCGAGCCGCCCGCGGCGTGCTGGTATTCGAACGCCTCGACGACGCACCCGTCGAGCTGCAGGGCAAGCTGGTCCGGGCGCTGAGCGAGCGGACCCTCGTCGACGGGTCGCCCCTCGAGGCGCGGCTGATCTTCGTGGCGCGCGACCCCCAGCGCGCTGCCGATGCTGGCGCGCTGCGCCCCGATCTGTTGGCCCTCGCCGGCGGAGTCCGGATCGAGCTCCCCCCCCTCGACGCCCGCCCGGAAGACCTGCCGGACCTCGTCGAAGCCATCCTCGCCGGCTGGGGTGAGGCCGCGCCTCAGCTCGACGAAGGCACGGCCGCCGTCCTCGCCAGGCGCGGTTGGCCGGGCAACGCCCGCGAGCTCTACGCAACCTTGCGTGACCTCGTCCGCGCCGCGGGCGGTCGACCGATCCAAGCCAAGGACGTCCCCCCCCTGCGGAGGGAGGCGCTGACCGCGACCCTGGAGCGGCACGCCCTGACCCTCGTGCGCGGCGCCCTCGCCCGCGCTGGGGGGGATCGGGAGGCGGCTGCCCAAGCCCTCGGCTTGACCCCCGAAGAGCTCGCCAACTGGATCGCCAAGGGCGAAGCCTAGCCCGGCCTGCGAGCGCTCAGCTCGAAGGTGCGCCCCAGTTATCCGACAGAGATCGAGCCCTTACCGTTCCCGATCACTAGACTGGGCTGCTGCGGAGGCAGCATGGCGAACCACAGTACCCGGGTCTACGACGGCATCCTGGAAATGCTCTCCAGCGAGGAGAATCCAACCCCGCTGCTGCGGCTTCGGCGGGTCGTCCCCCTCGTCCACACTCGGGTCTACGCCAAGCTCGAGTGGTACAACCCGTTCGGCTCGGTGAAGGACCGGGTCGCGGCGAACATGATCCGCGACGCCCGGGAACGCGGTCGGTTGGGCCAGGGCCAGGGGCTCGTCGAGCCGACGAGCGGCAACACGGGCATGGGCCTGGCGATGATGTCCAACGCCGAGGGCTACACGCTCACGACCCCGCTCTCGAAGGCGATCCCCGCCGAGAAGCGGGTGATGCTGCGGGTCTTCGGCTCACGAGTCGAGGAACTCGACGACGCCTTGTGACCGGATCCAGGGTCCCCGGAGGGGGCCATCGCCCGCGCCACGGCGCTTGGGTCGCAGCCCGGGTTCCACATGCTCAACCAGTATCAGAACGAGGCCAACCTGGAGGCCCACGTGCTGACGACCGGCCCCGAGATCTGGCGGCAGACCGAGGGCAAGGTCACGCACTTCGTGGCTGGCCTCGGCACCTGCGGGACCATCACGGGCAACGGCCGCTTCCTCAAGGGCAAGCGCCGCGAGATCCAGGTGATCGGTGTGCACCCCGAGGAGGGGCATGACATTCCAGGTGTGCGCTCACTGGCCCAACTGAAACAGACCAGGCTCTTCCACCCCGAGGAGTACGACCGCCTGGTCGAGGTGACCAACCGCGAGGCCTTCGACATGTGCATGCGCCTCAACCGGGAGGAGAGCCTGATCGCTGGCCCCAGTTCGGCCATGGCCCTCGTCGGTGCGCTGAAGGTGATCGACGACGATCCGGACGCCGTGGTCGTGGTGATCTTCCCGGACAACGCCTTCAAGTACGCCTCGTCCTTCGAGCGCCACTTCCCCGAGGTTCGCGCCGCGCGCCCCGAGGTGGCCGCCAGCGGCCCGAGCGAGAAGGAGTCCATGCTCGCCGCGCTGGTCGAGAACTCCCGCAACCCCCACAACACCCTGGAGGTCGACGACCTCGAGGGTGTCGTGGCCGGGCACGCGCCGTGGTTGCTCGACGTGCGTTCGCCCGAGGTCTACGCCAAGCAACACCTCGCCGGGGCCGTCAACATTCCCCTCGCCGAGCTGGCCGCTCGGCATGCGGAGTTGCCTGCGGAGCGCGAGCGCCCCATCGTCACCGTTTGCAATCGGGGCAACATGTCGATCTCGGGCATGCTGGTCTTGCAGTCCCTCGGCTACCGCAACGTCCGCAGCCTCAACGGAGGGACCCTCGCGTGGGCGGAGCGCGGGTTGCCGACCGCAACCGGCCACGGCGAGGGGTCACCGCTGAGCCCCAGCTGCCCAGTTCCTGACTGACCCCGCAGGGACGAGGGAAGGCTCGCGGACCCCAACCCATTGCGATTAAACCCGTTACGGACGCCGTCTCGGATTTTTCCAAACCCGGAGGGCCTCCGCCCGTAGAGTTGGCCCACGCGTGAGAGCGTCTGGAGAAGAAGGACCCCCCAGCATGACCCGCACCCTTGGCCTCGCCCTGGCCCTCCTCGTCGCCCTCCCTGCCTTCGCCGGCGACCTCACCAAGCAGGAGAAGGCGGCGATCAAGACCGTCGAGAAGGAAGCGGTCGGCGTCGCCCGCTACGCCGTTCGCGGCAAGGACTTGGAGACCGCCCGCCGCGAGCTCGAGCTCGGGCTGAAGGTCGTCCCCGAGTCCAAGAAGCTGGCCAAGGAGCTGGAGAAGCTCGAGAAGAAGATCGAGCGAGCCAAGGCCCGCAACACCACCCTCAAGGCTGGCTTCAAGCCCACGTTCACCGAGAAGCTGCAGGCCAAGCAGGACGAAGCCAAGCACGAGATTTCGCTGGCCCTCGCCGAGGCCGCGCGCTCGGTCGAGGAGAGTGACCCCGAGGCCTACGGGCGCTACCTGAAGCTGATCCAAGGTCACTTCGCCACCCAGGAGGCCCTCGACCACCTCGAGCTGGTCTACTTCGAACCCTACTACCGTTGGGTCAGCACCACCGAGGCCGAGGTCCTGCGCGCCGGCGGTGAGCTGCACGACGGCAAGCTGCTCGACGCCGCGACCGTCGCCGAGCTCGACGCCAAGCACGACAGCTGGTCGAACCCCTGGGTGCTCTCCGATGACGTCCACGAGGTGCGGACCACGGTTCCCCTGCGCCAGGCCAAGCGAATCCTCGCCTACGTCGGCGCCTACCGGGAGTATTTCCTCGCGCGCTTCAGCGACGTGTGGGAGTTCCAGGCGCCCAAGGGCAAGCTGCCGATCATCGTGACCAAGACCCAGGCCGACCTGAACCAGCAGCTGGCCGAGACCACCCGCTCCATGGGCGGCATGGCGCAGCCCCCCGGCGGGATCCAGGGCGCTGCCTTCTACCTGCAGTCGACCTCTGAGCTGAACCCCTGCTTCGTGACCTACGAGCCCAAGGAAGCCACGGGCATGGTGTTCACCATCGACCCCGACGACTTCGAGCAGCTGCAGATCCCGCTGGCCCACGAGGTCACCCACCAGATCGCGTTCGAGTACTCGAAGTTCGACGCCGACCGCATGCGCCAGATCCAACACCAGTTCTGGGCGGTGGAGGCGATCGCGAACTTCATGGGCTACCACTCCTTCGACGGCAAGGCCTGGAGCCTGACGCACCCGCGCACGATCCCCATGGGCCACGGCATGATCGAGGGCCCCTTCGCGCACTGCGTGGCCAACCTCGAGACCCTCCCTCCGCTGACCAAGTTCGTGGCCCAGTCGCACCAGGAGTTCATGACGGTCAACAACTACCACATCGCGGCCACGCTGGCCTACTTCCTCCTCACCGGTGAGGACGGCAAGTACCGCACCCAGTTCGCCTCGCTGCTGCAGACCGTGCACCGCGTCCACGACGAGGCCAACAGCTGGGAGAAGGCGTTCCCGGGCGTGGACATGGGCGACATGCAGCGCGAGTGGGAGCGCTTCGTGCGCGGGATCGAGCTCGACGACGCCAGCTGACTCCAGCCGTCTCCAAGGCGCCCAGCCTGGACGGGTGCCCGCGGCGAGACGCACCGAATTGGCTCACGTGGACACCCCAGCTCCCTGCCCATAGTGGTCGCTCGGGATGCAACTCCAGTGCTCCCGTCGGCTGAGACGCACGGGTGTCCTGGTTTCCTCTTTGCGTGAACGACGCCAGGAGGTAACCCACCCATGAAGCTGTCCCGACTCTTGGCAACCCTGCTCTCGCTGTCCCTCGTCGCCCCCTGCCTCGCGCAGGACGACTTCCCGCTCCCCCCACCCACGCTGAGCTCCAACTTCCGCTCCCTGGAGCGGGTCTACGCCGCGGCCAACGGTGACCACAACAAGCTCTGGATCGACGGCCAGGGTCGATATCAGGTGACCGAGGGTCACTCCCCGGTGCGCATCCTGGCAGAGGGGACGCTCTCGGTCGGCCAGCTGCAGCGCGTCCGACGCGCGGTCCTCGACCTCCGCGCGGGCGAGGTCCAGGACACCACGGTGCCTACCAACGGCTGGGGTTACGCGGTCAAGGTCGATGCCAACGGGGTCCTGGGCGGGGACTTCAGCGGGCGCGCCTTCAAGCGGCCGCGGGTCAACGCGATCATCGACGACCTGAACGCCCTCGCGAAGTCCCTGCAGCAGATCGAGTCCGTCGAGACCCCCAGCGACGCCGAGGGCTTCGCGGGCTCCGAGGACGACGTCGAAACCCCCAGCGACGCCGAGGGCTTCGCGGGCTCCGAGGACGACGTCGAGACCCCCAGCGATGCCGAAGGCCTCGCCGAGATCCTGGCCGGCGAGGACGACGTCGAGACCCCCAGCGACGCCGAGGGCCTGCAGGACGTCGAGGGCTACGCCGGTCGGCTCGTCTACGACGGCGGATACCTCCTGGACGTCGGGCAGGGGATCTCCTTCCGGCTGATCGGCTCGAAGACGCAGCAGCTCGCCACCCTGCTCGGGCTCTACGACGGCCAGGTCGGTGTGGACGTGATCGAGCGTGAAGACGGGTTCGAGCTCGTCGAGGTCACCTCGCCCAAGCGGGTCAGCGTTCGCGGCACCTACTACCCGGAAGGAAACGTGCTGTATGGCGAGGACGGCGCGCGGGTCCCCTTGATCTCTCCCAAGGTGTTGTCCAGCTTGCACGCCAAGCCGCTCGTCGTCGCTGGGTGGAAGCAGGAGAACGAGCCCGAGGTCTACATGGTTGGCTTCCACGCCGTCACCACCCAGGACTCCGAAATGCTCGTCACCTACGCCAACGGGAACATGCGTGACGTCCCGCTCAAGGCTGGAACCCGGGCGTTGGTCTACGCCGAGGTGGGTGACGTGTTCCGCGTGCGCATCAACGGACAGCGGGGCAGCGTCCCCAAGAGCGCCCTGCGCCTGCGCTGAGCCCGCGGACTGCCCGGGGAGCGGTCGTCGCCTTCAAGGCATCGACCGCTGACTGTTCTCCGCGAGCATCGCGCAGAACAGCTGACCCTGCTCGATGGCGTCGTCGAGGGCCACGTGGGTGTGCGGGCTCTCGGGGAACCAGCGCTTCGGCATGCTGCGCTTGCTGGTCCCGCGAAAGCTCTTCCCCAGGAGCGCGAACGCGTAGGACTTGATGTCCAACCCGGCGTGGCTAAAGGGTCGCTCACCGGTGAAGCGGACCAGATACCAGTAGACGAACATGAAGTCGTAGGTCGCCGGGTAGCCGACGAACACCGGCTTGCCCGGCAGCCCCTTCAGCCAGCTGAGGTAGGCGCGCATCGCCTGCTCCGGGCGCTGGGTGCCCTCGCGACACGCCGCCCAGGCCTCGGGTTGCCCCTGCCACCAGGCCATCGTGTCGGGGTCACCCTGGGCGCCCTCGAGGGTCTCGAGGTTGGCGCTGAAGGTCCCAACCTGGGTCCCATCGGCCCGGAAGGCTGCCGAGCCGAGGCTGAGCATGGAGTGAGGCCCTGGGATCGGACCGTCGGCCTCGACGTCGGTGCTCACGTAGATCTCTGGCTTGGCCATCAGGGCCTCCTGCTGAGGGCTCGCGTTTCAGGGTCGACGCGCCAACGCGTCGCCCCTGTCTACTCGGGGAAGAGCGCACGGAACTCGGGCAAGTCCCGCACGTTGGCCAGGTCCGGGTCTTCGCTCCTCGCCAGGCGCAGCACCCGCTCGACCTGCTGACGGATCGTCTCGAGCCGCCCGCGCTGGGACGCGTCGAGCTCGGGGTCGGCCAGCTGGCGGTCGATCTGGACCAGCGCTCGCCGACGGAGGTCGACGTCGGCCGCCAGCCACTCCAAGGCCAGCGCGACGTATGGGCCGTCGCCGGGGCCGGCTTCGGCAGCGGCTCTCGCTGCCGCGCACGCGGCGTTGTAGAGCGCGGCCTGCCCAATGTTGCTGTGGATCTCCTCGCTCTCCAGGGCCGCGGCGAACCCCGCGACGGCCTCCGCGAAGCGCCCCTCGTGGTAGCGCTCCTGAGCCAGGTCGAGCTGCTCGTCGGGGTTGTCGGGCGGGCGCTCACCGCGGATCAGCGCCACGTGCCGGAACAGCGTCTTGGCTTCGCCGCTGATCAGCTCCAGCTCGCCTTGATACTGAGGCGCTCGCTCGACGAGCCGGGTGTGGTTCTGCACCGCGAGCCGCAGCCCCTCGAGGGCCGCGTCGAGTCGTCCCTGCTCCTTGAGGAATTGAGCGTGGGCGAACAACGACACGGAGTAGTCGCGCACGATATGACTCTGCTCTGGGGCTTCCCGTGCCAGCGCACCCAGGAACTCGGCCGAAGCGCCCAGGCTGGCGTCGGCCTGCCTCGGATCTTGCAGCGCCTGGTACACCGTGCCCGTGCGTCCGTGAATCACCGCGAGGTGGCGGCGAGCGCCGAAGTTCGACGGCGTTGCCGCCACGAGTGCCTCGAACACCTGACGCGCCTGGGCGTAGGCCTTCAGCGCGGCCGGGAGGTTGCCCAGCGCCTGCTCTGCCTGGCCGACGTTGTCGTGCCCCGTTCCCAGGGTGTCGCGGTAGACGGCGTTCTGGGGATCCGCCTCCACCAGACGGCGCGCGACGTCGAGCCCGCTGCGGAAGGTGCGCAGGGCGTCCGGGAGTCGCCCGAGCCCCAGGTAGACCTGACCCAGGCGGTCGAGGTTCACCGTCAGGTCCGCGAGGTGCGCGGTGTTCTCGGGCTCGGCCTCGACCTCGAGCTGGGTCTGTTGCTTGGAGTCTTCGTAGGCCTGCAGCGCCGCCGCGAGCTCGCGGCGATCGCGGTAGACGTCGCCCTGGAGCGCGAGGGCGCGGGCCAACCGGCTCCGCCCGCCAACCAGGCGCGCGTCCTTGGCGAGGACCGCGCGCGCGGCGGCCTCGGCCTCCTTGGCGACCTGCAGCACCTCGTCGGGTCGCCCGAGGGCGTAGAGCACCTGACCGGAGAGGTTCAGCACCGCGGCCAGGTTTAGCTGATTGGCCGGGTTCGAGTCTGCCTGGGTCTGCGCGCGACGCAGCTTCGCGGCGCGCTTGAGGGCCTCCAGCGCCTGGGCAGGACGTCCCTGCTCCTTGTGCAAGTTCGCCAGCCGCTCGAGGCTGATCGCGACGTCGTCCTGGTAGCGCGCGTGGCTGGGGTCGAGGGCCGCCAGGCGCTCGCTGATCGCCTGGCTCTCCAGCGCGAGCTCCATGGCCCGGTCGAGCTGGCCTCGGCTCCGCGCCACGTCGCTCAGCGCGTCGAGCGCGGTCCCTAGATCCCGTAGCGGAGTCACCGACTCGGGGCTCGCCTCGACCCGCGCGCGGGAGTGCGCCAGCGATTCCTGCAGCGCCGCGTGTGCGTCGTCCAGACGCCCCAGCCGCACCAGCTCCAGGCCCAGGCGATTGAGGGCCAGGTCCATGCTGCGCTGCAGCTTGAAGGTCTCGTCCTCCCCTTCGACCTCTACCTTGCGCAGCAGACCCAGAGCCTGCTCGTAGGTCGCGACCGCGGCCTGGCTGTCCCCCAGGTGCGCCTCGAGGTTCCCCAGCTCGCAGAGGGTCCCCGCGTGCGCGCGGTGGTGGCGGGTCCCCGACGGGGACAAGTCCACCAGTCGTTGGTAGACGGTCTCGGTCTCGGCGATCGCCTCCCGCACCGCGGTGAACTCGCCTTGTTCGAGGCGCACCCGGGCCACGCCGTAGAGCGCCTTCTCCAACCGCAGCCAGGTCTCGGGGTCTCGAGGCCGCTGCGCCAGGTGCTCGCGCGCGGCGAGAGTCGCGGCCTCGAAGCCCTCCAAGGCGCGGGCCAGGTCCCCGGCGCTGATCGCCAGCTCGCCGATCAGGGTCCAGGCGTCGACTCGCTCGACCGCGGGGATGCTCCCGGGATCCTCGGTCTGCTGCAGCTCCTCGAGCTTGGCCAACGCGGTGCGCTGGAGGCGGAGCAGCGCCGCGCGGATCGGCTCCCCGGGCAGGTCGCCCAGCTCGCCCTCGACCTCGTGCACGAGCGCCCGCACCGCGTCGCGAGCGATCCGCGCGCGGTCCTCGGCGCGCTTTGCCTGACGACGCGCCTCCGCCGCCTCGCGCTCGGCCCGCGCGGCTTCGTCTTCGGCGATCTGGCGCTGCTGAGCTTCGGACGTCTGCGCCGCCTTGGCCAGGTCGCGCTCGCGCTTGAGCCCCTGGAGGAAGAACACCGTGCTCACGGCGACCACCACCAACGCTCCGGCCAGGCTCAGCCCCAGCCCGCGAGTCAAGGTCGGGTTGCGACGGATCCACTTCCGCCCCCGCTCTCCGAGCCCGGGCGGGCGGGCGAGGATCGGCTCGTGGCGCAGGTAGCGCCCAAGCTCCTCAGCCAGCGCCTTCGCCGAGTCGTAGCGCTCCTCGGGCTCCTTCTCCAGGCAGCGCAAGCAAATCGTCTCGAGGTCGCGGTCGACCTCGGGCCGCAGCGCGCGAGGGGCCGGCGGCTCCTGCTCGACCACGGCGCGCAGGAGCTTGGGCAGCTTGGGTTCGCGAAACGGCGGGTGTCCGACCAGGCAGGCGTAGAGCGTCGCCCCCAGGGAGTAGACGTCGGCGCGCCGGTCGAGGCGCTCCATTTCCCCCTGGGCCTGTTCGGGCGGCATGTAGGCCGGGGTCCCCATGATCTGCCCGCTGACGGTCGGCCCCTGGGAGTCGCTCTCGATCTCTTTGGCCAGGCCGAAGTCGGTGAGCAGCGCGGTCCCGTCCTCGGCGAGGAGCACGTTGGCCGGCTTGACGTCCCGGTGCAGCAAGGCCTGGGTGTGGGCGTAGTGCAGGGCCTCGGCCACGCTCTTCGCGATCCTGGCCGAGGTCGGCCCGTCGAGCTGCCCCTCGCGGGCGATCCGCGCCTCGAGGGACTCTCCCACCACGTAGTCCATGACCAGGTACGGACGGCCGCCCTCTTCACCGACCTCGTGCACGGTGACCACGTTGGGGTGCCGCAGCCGCGCGGCCGCGCGCGCCTCGATCTGGAAGCGCTGCAGCCGCTCCGGGCTGTCCTCGCTCCCAGGCCGCAGGAGCTTGATCGCGACCCGTCGTCCGAGGCTCGCGTCGTGCGCCACGCACACGATCCCCATGCCCCCTTCGCCGATCACGCTCTCGACCTCGAACCGCGTCGAGCTGAGCAGGTCCTGCGGATCGTCCTCGCGCTCGCCCTCGTGCCGCGCCAGGCCACGGCGCAGTCGTGATCGCCACCCCTGCGGGGCCGGCGTCGCGTCGCCGCTGGGCACGTCGACCGTCTCGCCCTTGGGGTCGGCCAACGCGGTGGACTCGGCCTTCGGCTCGGAGTCCGCGATCACCGTCTGCGGCGGCTCGACCCGCTCGTGCCGGTCGGAGGGTTTGATCAGCGTCTCGGGGAGCTCGGACTCGTCGGCCTGTGCGGGCTCGTCGGGCATACGTGCCATTTGACCGCGGTGGTGCAGCAGGCACCAGCTCACACCGCGACGAGCAGAAGCAGAAGTAGAGGCAGAAGCAGAAGCAGGCCTGGGTCCCCTCCCGACGCATGCCGTAGGGACGTTCCTCAATGCGTTCGAGGGCACCGAGTCGATTCCCCCCGCCGGTCTCGATGTTCGCCTTCGAGCGCATGGAGCGGAGCTGTCCGTGAGCGCCGCGTCAGCGGCGCGAACCAGGAGACAGGGGCTCGGGGCTTCAAGGTGCCCCGAGCCCCGTCGACGGTGGGATTCGAACCCACGTTCTTCGGAGTGTCGGTCCGACGCCTTTGCCGCTTGGCCACGTCGACGATCGACCCCCTTCGAGGACGTTCTTTGAGTGTAGACGCGGGGGTTTCTAAACGAAGCGCTCTGCCTCTGAGCTAGCGGTATGAAGCCGCTGGGGATTCGAACCCCAGCCTCCTCGTTGCCCCCTCAGTACGGTGAACCTCCCTACGGGGTCGCGATAAGCCTGCGAGCAACAGCCTGAGTCGGTAAACCTGAGCCTCACACTGAACCTCAACCTGGCTCGTGATTTCATGCGCCGCGCGGCGGCGGACCGTGGGGTCCGCCGCCGCCGACGTCGCTCAGTCCACCTCGCGGATCGGGGCGAGGAGGAACTCGCGTAGGACCTTGGCGATCCGGCGCTGAGGGTCGACCGCGGCCTCGTTGGCCCGGCTGCGGGCGCGCTTGACCGCTCCCAGCAGGGTCTCGACCTGCTCCAGCAGCGCGTGTTTCTGGCGCGGGCTGATGAGGCCGGTCCACTCGT
>Ga0209273_10002519_pt1 | contig 13916 bp, 14 predicted proteins | sample tdAd471_FD_187126 | JGI IMG/M metagenome (GOLD analysis project Ga0209273, IMG submission 187126) | Marine sediment microbial communities from the Atlantic coast under amendment with organic carbon and nitrate - tdAd47.1 (SPAdes)... | ecosystem: Environmental > Aquatic > Marine > Coastal >...
GCAGGATGGCCGTCTGGGCAGCCAGGAAATGGCGCTGCTGGCCGCGCGGCGTTCCGGCCTGTCCGGCCGCATCAGTGCAGATGTGGAAAGCCGGGACACGATCTCCGGCCTGTCCAATCTCGCCAAGCGCGCCGATACGCTGGAGAGCGGCAAAGTGGTGTTCATTTCGAACTGCATGCATGTGCTGCGCGCGAAAGCGATCTATTCCAGCCACAAGGGCAAACAGCCCAAGGCGCTGGGTGCCTGCCCCAGCGGCGGCTACAATCCGCTCGACATCTGGCGGCGCGCACATTACGAGGCCGCCGCCTGGATGCTGTTCCTGCTGCCGGAAGGCGCCCGCGACGCGATCATCGACACGCTGCGCGGGGATGAGGGAATGGACTAGGCGTCCGGAAGAGCGCCGCAGCGACGTTCGTATTCGGCGATGGCCTCAGGCATCCATTTACGGAAATTGGCGGCGCGGGTCTCAGAAGCCGGGTGTGTGGACATCCATTCCGGCGGGCGCTGACCGCCCATCTGGCCCATGCGTTCCCACAGATCCGGCGCTTCGCGCGGGTCGTAACAGGCGCGCACAAGCAGATCGAGGCCGATCTTGTCGGCTTCGGTCTCATGCTTTCGGGAATAGGCCAGCATGCTGCCCTGCGCGGCTATGCCGAACGCCTGCATGATGGCGCGCTGCTGGGACGCGTCCATGTCCCCCAGGCCTACGCCGACAGCGAGCTGGCCCATCTGCATGACCTGCTGCTGGCTCATCCGCTCTGCCCCGTGATGGGCGAGCGCGTGGCCAATTTCATGCCCCATGACAACGGCGAGCTTGTCGATATCAGAAATGTCGGCCAGCGTGACCTGCCCGTCATGATTGCCGGTAATGTCCAGGATGCCGGTATAGACGGCCACATAACCGCCCGGCAGGCAGAAGGCGTTCGGCGTGTCAGAGTCCACGACATAATAGGTCCAGTCGAACTGATCCGCGACAGGCGTGAAGCTGTAGCCCTCGGCCAGCAAATCCTGCTCAAGCTGTACTGCAGCGGCCTGCAGGCGCGTGCCGATCTGCCGGACTGTGGTGGTCATTTCCTGCGCCTCCGGCCCACAGCTGCCCTCAGAGGCGCACAGGACGGCGTTTCCCTGGCTTTGTTCCTGCTGCAGGATCTGGACATAGGATTGCTGACCGAGCTGAACTTCCTGTTCCACGGAGACGGTGTTCAGCTGTTTGCGGCCTGAAAACGGCACTTCTTTCTGATTGGCCTGCCAGTAAACGAAGAGGAGGAACAGCCCGACCAGGATGAGCGTGAAGCGGCTGCGCAGCAGACCGCCAAGTCCCCCGGAGCGCGAGCGGTGACCATAAGCATGTCGCGGATACCGCATTGGGCTGTTCTCCTGAGAAACGGGGTAAATACCTTCTTAACCTTGGCCCATCGCAAGGGAAAGCAAGGGTGATGCCTTCACGAACCGGTTGATCATCGCTATTTCAGGGACATGACCGAACAGACCACGCCCCCCCGCCTCGAGATCCGCATCATTCCCGTGACGCCCTTGCAGCAGAACACCTCGCTGATCTGGTCCACCGAAACCAAGGAAGGCGTCTTCGTCGATCCGGGCGGCGAAGTGGACAAGCTGATGGGCGCTGCCGACCAGTTCGGCGTGAAGATTGTCGGCGTCTGGCTGACCCATGGCCATCTGGACCATGCCGGGGCGGCGACCGAGATTTCAGAGCGTACGGGGTGCCAGATCATCGGCCCGCATGAGGACGACCAGTGGCTGCTCGACGAGCTGGAAGCGCAGGGCGCGAAATATGGCATCACCGATGGCCGCAATGTGAAGCCGGACCGCTATCTGCATGATGGCGACGAGCTGGACCTTGCAGGCAATGCGTTCGGCGTCGCCCACTGCCCCGGCCACACGCCAGGACATGTCGTGATCTATCACAAGGATGGCGGCCTCGCCTTTGTCGGCGATGTGTTGTTCCGCGGCTCCATCGGACGGACAGACTTCCCGCGTGGCAATCACCAGCAGTTGATCGACTCCATCACCGGCAAGCTGTGGCCGCTGGGCCCGGAAATGCGCTTTGTGCCGGGCCATGGCCCACTCTCCACCTTCGGACAGGAGCGCCAGGACAATCCGTTCGTGGCGGACTCGATCACGGGCTATCAGGGCACAGCCACACAAGACGCCAATACGACTGACCAGAAACTCGCCAAACGCTGGAGCTGATTGTCGGCGCTACGCCCATTACTTCACATCCCCTTTCTTCCCTTCTGGAGAGCCATCATGAATCTTCGCCTGACTGCACTGACCGGGGTCTGCGCCCTCGCCCTTGCCGCCTGCGGTGCCCCCAGCAATGAAGCCTCCCCCGCGCCGGTCGAACCGGCCGCGGCGCCGGAAACAACCGTCGACGCCGATGCGGAATGGCATCTGGTGGATGAGGAATCCCGGCTGACTTTCGTCTCCACCAAAGCCGAAGAAATTGCCGAAGTGCTGACCTTTGACAGCATCATGGGAAGCGTTAGCCCAGAGGGCCTGGCCACGGTCGACATCTCTCTGAACAGTGTCGACACAAATATCGAACAGCGCGACGAGCGGATGCGCACCATCCTGTTCGATACGGAAACCTATCCGACACTGACCGTGACCGCCGAAACGCCCCTCGATGGCTTCAGCGACCTGGAAATTGGCGACCGCGATCGCATCAATACTCCGGTGACCATCAGCCTGCACGGGCAGGAACGCATCTATGATGCAGACCTTTATGTCACACGCATCGGCCCGAAAAAGGTACTGGTCGAAACGGCGAGCCCTGTGCTGGCCCATGCCGCTGATTTCGGCCTGGCTGAGGGTGTGGAAGCCCTGCGCGAGGTGGCCAATCTACCCTCCATCAGCCCGGTTGTGCCGGTATCTGTGTCTTTTGTTTTTGAACAATAGATACAAGGGATTTCCTGCATTTTGGCGAGATTACGATACCGTAAGCCACTGAAATGCGGGGGAACCAACCTGAAAAGGGGACGTTTCTCAGCCGTAGACAACGGAAAGGAATGACCCATGACCGCTTATCTGAAGATTGCCGCTATTGGTGCCAGCGCTATTGCCCTGGCCGCCTGTACGCAGACTGGTACTACGGAGCGTAATGCTGCTGTTGGCGCAGCCGCAGGTGCCGCAGCAGGTGCTGTGATCGGCAACAATGTCGGCGATGGCGACGCACAACGCGGTGCAGCGATTGGTGCTGTACTGGGTGGGTCCGCCGGCGCGGCCAAAGGCTGTACGGAATCCGATGATTGCGACATGCCGGGCGTAGCCGATCAGCCAGACGAAAAAGACTCAGACGGTGATGGACGTGTCGATATGTACGACCGCTATCCTTACGATGCTTCGCGCTGGTAGCCGCTGAGGCAGTCGCGTGATGGTGAGGCCCTGCATCCCCCCGGATGCAGGGCTTTATCTTTATGGCCTGAATGACCTCATATCCTTCGCCACATTTCGCCCTGACAAGTCCACACTCTTACCCTCACCTGCCCCGGAACGGGCGTGTCCTGTTCTTTGTTTCTTAAGGGATGGCATTGTGCCGAAGCGAAAGAACTGGAGACCCTGATGGGAGAGCCCATCCTAGACCTGACCCAATTGAACATCCGCCCGGCGAAAGTCATGCCCCATGGCTCTGCGCCGGATGCCCAAGCCTTGCGTCAGCGGGTGAGGGATTGGTGCCGCAGCTGGCCGGAAGGCAATCGTGGCGGCGTGTTTACCCGCCGCGCGAGCCTGGCCGCCGAGGGCGGTATCCAGCTACTCAGCGATTTCGGCAAGGATGTCGCAATTTCCCACAGCCTGTCCGAGTATCACGAGCTATGGCGTCCCATCCTGAACGACACGTTCCGCAACTGGGACTTCCGCATCGTGACGCCGATTGATCTGCGCCAAACAAACGAGATGGCGGCCGTCACCTTCTTTGCCTCTCTGAACGGCACCACACATGATGGTCAGGAGATGTCTCAGCTGAATGCCGTGTCGCAGATCTGGCAGAAAATCAGCGGCCACGGGCAGCTGGTGCACGAGCACACATCGGTCCATTCTGAAGGCCGCTAGACAGGGCCAAGCCGGACGCACTGCAGATAGACTGCAGCAAATGTTCATAATCGTCCCGTTTGGCCTTGCCCCGCCCCCCGACTCCCAGCTATGAGGCAGCCGTTTGGCCGGTAGGAGTAATTTAACATGCCTAAGCGCACCGATATCAGCTCCATTCTGGTCATCGGTGCTGGTCCGATCATTATCGGCCAGGCCTGTGAGTTCGACTATTCAGGGGTTCAGGCCGTCAAGGCGCTGAAAAGTGAGGGATACCGGGTCATCCTGGTGAACTCCAACCCGGCGACAATCATGACTGATCCTGAACTTGCCGATGCCACCTATATCGAACCGATCCTTCCCGAGATCGTCGAGAAGATCATCGAGATCGAAAAGCCCGATGCCCTGCTGCCGACCATGGGCGGCCAGACCGCGCTAAACTGCGCGCTGGATATGCACTATGCCGGCATTCTGGAGAAGCATGGCGTTGAACTGATCGGGGCGCGCGCCGAAGCCATCGAGATGGCCGAAGACCGCAAGCTGTTCCGCGAAGCCATGGACCGGATCGGCCTGGAAAATCCGCGCGCTGCGATCATCGCCTCCCCCAAGAAGGAAAATGGCCAATACGACCGGATCGAGGGCCTGAAGCGCGCCATGGAAGCGCTGGACGAGGTTGGCCTGCCCGCCATCATCCGCCCGGCCTTCACACTGGGCGGCACAGGCGGCGGTGTGGCCTATAATGTTCAGGAATATGAAGAGATCTGCCGGTCCGGTCTCGCGGCCTCTCCGATGGCGCAGATCCTGGTGGATGAGAGCCTGCTGGGCTGGAAAGAGTATGAGATGGAAGTTGTTCGCGACAAGGCGGACAATGCGATCATCATCTGCTCTATCGAGAATATTGACCCGATGGGCGTCCATACAGGAGACTCCATCACTGTCGCGCCAGCCCTGACGCTGACCGACAAGGAATATCAGGTAATGCGGAATGCCTCTCTCGCCGTGCTACGCGAGATTGGCGTCGAGACCGGCGGTTCCAATGTGCAATTTGCCGTGAACCCGAAAGATGGCCGTCTGGTCGTCATCGAGATGAACCCGCGCGTCTCTCGGTCATCCGCGCTGGCCTCCAAGGCGACCGGCTTCCCGATTGCCAAGATCGCCGCGAAACTGGCCGTCGGCTTCACGCTGGACGAGCTGGACAATGACATTACGGGCGTGACGCCAGCCTCCTTCGAGCCGACCATCGATTATGTCGTGACGAAGATCCCGCGCTTTGCCTTTGAGAAATACAAAGGCGCAGAGCCCGTGTTGACCACGGCGATGAAATCTGTCGGCGAGGCGATGGCCATCGGCCGGAACTTCCAGGAAAGCCTTCAGAAGGCACTCTGCTCTCTAGAAACAGGCCTTTGCGGACTGGATGAGATCGCGTTCGAGACGGAAGCCGATCTGCGCACGGCGCTGGGTGTTCCCTCACCTGACCGTTTGCGTGTTGTCGCACAGGCGCTGCGGCAGGGGCTGAGCGTAGACGAGGTTTACCAGGTCACCTCCATCGACAAATGGTTCCTGCGCCAGATCGCGGAGCTGATGGCGGTCGAGGCGGACGTGCGCAAGAATGGCCTGCCGGAAGACAAAGCCGGCATGGTGCACCTGAAATCCCTCGGTTTCTCCGACAAGCGCCTCGGCGCGCTGGTGGGCCAGAGCGAAGGCTGGGTACGCGGGTATCGCCACTCCCTGAATGTACGCCCCGTCTACAAGCGAATTGATACGTGTGCGGCAGAGTTTGCGGCGAAGACGCCTTATCTCTACTCCACCTATGAACAACCGGCCTTTGGCCAGGAAGAGGCAGACTGCGAAGCCCTGCCCTCTACCCGCAACAAGGCGATGATTCTGGGCGGTGGCCCGAACCGGATTGGCCAGGGCATCGAGTTCGACTATTGCTGCTGCCACGCAGCCTTTGCCATGGAAGACCTTGGCGTTGAGTCAATCATGGTCAACTGCAACCCTGAAACAGTGTCTACGGACTATGACACATCGGATCGCCTCTATTTCGAGCCGCTGACCGATGAGCATGTTCTGGAGATCATCCACAAGGAACAATCCGTCGGCACGCTGCAAGGCGTGATCGTGCAGTTTGGCGGGCAGACACCGCTGAAGCTCGCAAGCACTCTGGATGCGGAAAATATTCCAATTCTGGGCACCAGCCCAGCCTCCATCGATCTGGCAGAAGACCGTGAGCAATTCGCGGCCCTGCTCGACAGGCTGAACATCCAGCAGGCCCCGTCCCGCACGGCGCGCAGTGTGGATGAAGCCCAGGTGAAGGCCAACGAGATCGGCTATCCGGTCATGCTACGCCCGTCCTTTGTGCTGGGCGGCCGCGCCATGGAAATCGCGCGCGATGATGAAGACCTGCGCAAATTTGCGGCTGAAGCCCTACAGGTTTCCGGCGATGCCTCCCTGTTCATCGACCGCTATCTCTCCGATGCGATCGAGGTGGATGTGGACGCGCTGTGCGACGGCGAGACCGTGCATGTTGCGGGCATCATGGAGCATATTGAAGAGGCCGGTGTGCACTCTGGCGACTCCGCCTGCGCCCTGCCGCCCTACACGCTGTCTGAAAGCCTGCAGCGCCGCCTTAAGGACCAGACCATCGCCCTTGCCAAGGCCTTGCAGGTGCGCGGCCTGATCAACATCCAGTTCGCGGTGAAAGATGACGAAATCTATGTGCTGGAAGCCAATCCACGCGCCAGCCGTACCGTGCCGTTCGTAGCCAAGGCGGTCGGCGCCCCGATTGCCAGCATCGCCGCGAAAGTAATGGCCGGCCGCCTGCTGCCGGAATTTGACCTGACCAATGCCAATCCGCGCCGCGTGGCGGTGAAGGAAGCCGTGTTCCCGTTTGCCCGCTTCCCAGGTGTCGACCCGCAGCTGGGTCCAGAAATGAGATCCACAGGCGAAGTCATGGGCTGGGATGACGATTTCGGCATGGCCTTCCTGAAGAGCCAACTGGCCGGCGGCGTTCACCTGCCCGAATCAGGCACCGTGTTCGTTTCCGTGAAGGATTCCGACAAAAAGGGCATCATCGAAGCGATCAGAAACCTGTCCGAGATGGGCTTTTCCATCGTTGCGACCAGCGGCACGGCAAGTTTCCTGGAAGGCGAGGGTTTGACCGTCACGCGCATCAATAAAGTGCTTGAAGGACAGCCCCATATTGTCGACGCCATGATCAATGGCGACATCCAGCTTGTGTTCAATACCACCGAAGGTGCTGCATCCATTGCAGATTCCGCCTCGATCCGTCGTACAGCGGTGAACCGGAAAATTCCGTACTTCACCACTCTTGCAGCTTCGATCGCTTCGGTGCAGGCTATTGCGAGTATGAAAGCCCGGGAAATCTCGGTTCGCGCCTTGCAATCGGCCTGAACGCGCCCCACTTGACGCCCTTCATATTTAAGACAACGATTTTTGCCGCCAACTATAGAGGTGACATCCATGGAACGCATTCCCATGACCGCAGAAGGCCATGCTGCGCTTCAGGCAGAACTGAAAACGCTGAAATCCATCGAACGCCCCAATATCATTGCGGCGATTTCTGAAGCACGCGCGCATGGTGACCTTTCGGAAAATGCCGAGTACCACGCCGCAAAAGAGAAGCAGAGCTTCATTGAAGGCCGTATCGCGGAGATCGACGACAAACTGGCCCGTGCCGAAGTTATCGATGTCAGCAAGCTGACGGGCTCAAAAATCCGCTTTGGCGCTACCGTGACATTGATTGATGTCGATACGGAAGATGAGAGTACCTACAAGATTGTGGGCGAAGACGAGGCTAATGTGAAGGATGGCAAGATTTCCATCACCTCACCGATTGCCCGTGCCCTGATCGGCAAGGAAGAAGGCGACGAGGCCGAAGTGGCCGCCCCCTCCGGGGCCCGCGCCTACGAAATCGCCAAGGTCGAGTACAACTAAATGGCGAAGGCGGGGTCGCTCGGACCATCCGTCTGGGCGGTCTCAGACGGCCGCGCAGGCAATGCCGCGCAGGTGCGCGCAGTGCTTCAGGCGCTGGGCGAAACACGCCGCTGGATCCAGATTGCGCACATTCCGGGCGAAGGCCACCGGTCAGAACCGCTGGTGCTGACCCCGCGCGCGCCCTGGACCTGGCTGCCGGCAGACAAATGGCCATCTCCCCTCGCCTCCCTGCCAAAGGACCAGCGCGCCCTGCTGACGCCGCCCTGGCCGAATGTCTGGATCGCGGCAGGCCGCCGCTCCGCCCCGCTGACGCGTGCCATACGTGAGCTGTCTGGCGGCAAGACGCTGACCGTGCAGATCCTGGACCCGCGCATTCCGCCGGAGAATTTCGACCTTCTGGTCACGCCGAAACATGACGAGGTGGAAGGCGAAAATGTCATCCAGACCGTTGGCTCGCCCTCCTATTTCGCACCGGACCTGATCGAGGATGCCGGCCAGTCTTTCGCAGATCTGGCCGATGAACGCGGCAAGAGCGCAATTGTCATTCTGGGCGGGAACTCCCGTGCACATACATTTACAGATGCTGCTGCAGAGCGTCTGGAGTCGCAATTGCGCGTTCTGGCAAGTCAGGGCTGGCGCCTGCGCATCACCACATCACGCCGCACGCCTGTGCCGATCGTTGCGAAGTTCCGTGCGATGGCGGATGAAATCGGCGCACGCTTCTGGTCGGGCCCTGAAGATGGCGACAATCCCTACCTCGCCTGGCTGATCTTTTCCGATTGCGCCATCGTCACCGAAGATAGCGCCAATATGCTGTCCGATGCTGCCTGGCATGATCTGCCGATCCATATTGTCCGGCTGGAAGGCCGCTCGAAAAAGTTCGACAAGCTGCACCAGAGCCTGATCGATCATGGCGCTGCGCGCTGGTTCGGCGGCACGCTTGAAACCTGGAGCTATCCTGCCCTGCGGGAGGCCGACAAGGTGGCCGATGCCATCGTGAAAAAGCTGTTGCAGCAGTACCCCCAGCCGGAAATGGGCGGCGACGAGACCAAGGTGGCCGCGCCGGACTGGTTGAGCTGACCTGATCTTCGATTGCATTCCCGACCTGTTTGAGGCCTAATATGGCTCATCAGTCAGGTGGGGGGCTGTTTTGATGGCAACAAGCATGGAGTCACTTCGCACCTTTTTTCGCGACTGCCGAAAGGCAGACAGCCTTGCAGACCTACGTCTTGCGGCCGTGACGTATTACAAGACGACCTCTGTAAAGATGGCCAGCTATATGCATTTCCCGCCCGTCGGCGCGCGGGATTTCAATGGCCAGATCCGCATTGCAGAGTTTGGCTATCCGGAAGAATGGCGGCGCACCTATCTGCGCAAGCGGCTTTACCAGAACGATCCTCTGGCCCGCCGTGCACCCGGCTTTATCCGCCCCTATTTCTGGAGCGAGGTGCAGCACTTTTCGGACCTGACCGATGAGGAGCGCAGCTATATCATCATGGTCAGTCAGGAGCAGCTGGGCGAAGGCCTCAGCGTTCCGGTATTTGGCCCCGCGCAACGAAACGGATATTGCGCGCTTGGCTTCGGTCGCGGCAATCCGATACCGTCGGACGATGAAGTGCTGGAATTGCAGGCCGCCTGTCAGATGGGGCATCTGGCCTATTGTGAATTGCTGCTGAAGGATCTGCCCAGGGGCACCAATCTTTCCTCGCGTGAAAGAGAGATCCTGTACTGGATTGTACGGGGGCAGACGAATGCGCAGATTGCGGAATCCACGCGCCTCTCCCGCAATACGGTGGAGACCTATATAAGGCGCTGCTTCCAGAAACTGGATGTGAATGATCGCGTGTCGGCTGCGCTGCGCGGCATGGCGCTGGGTATGGTGGACTAAGGCGTTAGAGGCTGAAAGCTTCCTGGATTTTCCAAGCGGCCTGCTGCGGCGTCATCTCGCCCGTATCAATCTCCAGATCATAGGTTGCACCAATATGGACACGCCCCTGCTGCCAGCGGGCCTGTCCGATGTCCCGGTCACCCCGTGCGAGTTCCCGCTGCTCGAGAATGGCCAGAGGCGCGCTGACACCGACAAAGAAGACCTGATGTTTGCTCAGCAGGCGGATATAGTCGGCTTGCTCCGCGCCTTCTTTCAGCCACACGTCATCCACGATCATGTCCAGACCGCTGTCTGCCATGGCGGCCACGGCCTGGCGCATGCCCGATATCAGCTTCGCACCATAAGGCCCTGTCTTGATTGAAACTTCTGGCGGCTCCACGCCTTCGACCCCTGCAAAGACAAACCCGTCAGGATGGTTGTCCAGACGGCAGGGCTGCATGGTAAGAAAGTCGTCCATCCGCACATGCAGCAAGGGCCGCGATGCCACATCCTGAAGGGCGCGGGCCAGAGAGGTCTTGCCCGCGCTTGTTGTTCCATTCAGGATAATGACAATTGCCATGCGGTCACGCAGCCACCACGCGCTCATCTGCGGGGATGGCTTTCAGAATGAAGCCACCGCCCAGAATGCGCGTGCTGCCTTCCGGATCATACATCACCGCAGCCTGACCGCGCGCGACGCCCTCTTCCGGCTCATCAAACCAAATGACCGGCACGCCATCGCTCCAGCCAAGCTTTGCCGGAACTGGTGGGCGCGTAGACCGGACACGGACGAGTACAGGCGCGCCCGCATTGGCAGCCTCTTCCAGAGAGCCATCGCCAATCCAGTTCAACTCTTCCAGCAGCAGGCCTGACGTCATCAATGCCTCACGCGGGCCGACAATAACCCGTCGGTTCGGCGCATCGATCTTGACCACAAAGAGCGGCTCACCCGTGGCCACGCCGAGCCCGCGGCGCTGACCGATCGTATAGTGAATGACGCCATTATGCCCGCCCAGCACGCGGCCATCGAGATGCACGATCTCACCGCCGCGACCTGAGCCCGGACGCAATTTCTCCACCACATTTGCGTAAGAACCTGTGGGCACGAAGCAGATGTCCTGACTGTCCGGCTTGGAGGCCACAGGCAGGTTGAAATGCTCCGCCAGTTCACGCACCTCAGTCTTCGGCATGCCACCCAGCGGGAAGCGCAGATAGTCCAGCTGCTCCGTCGTCGTCGCAAACAGGAAATAGGATTGGTCCCGGCTCGCATCGGCGGCGCGGTGCAGTTCGGCCCCTGCCTCCCCTTCCTCACGGCGGATATAGTGGCCGGTCGCAAGGCAGTCCGCCCCGAGATCCTTCGCGGTTTTCAGGAGATCCGAGAATTTGACCGTCTGATTGCAGCGAATGCACGGGATCGGGGTCGAGCCGGCAAGATAGGTGTCGGCAAAGTCTTCCATCACCTGCTCGCGGAACTTCGATTCATAGTCCAGCACGTAGTGCGGGATGCCGATCTGATCAGACACGTTGCGGGCATCATGGATGTCCTGCCCGGCGCAGCAGGCCCCCTTCTTCTCGATGGCGGCGCCATGATCGTAGAGCTGCAGCGTGATGCCGATGACATCATAGCCCTGTGCCTTCAGCAGCGCGGCCACAACGGAGCTGTCGACCCCGCCCGACATGGCGGCGACAACCCGCGTTTCCGCAGGCGGTTTGGCAAATCCAAGAGAGTTCACGCGGCCATCCCAGGCCGGCGGCAATTCATAAGTCATGTCTCACTCCAACCGGGTTCAAGGCCCGGAGCAGTTTCAGGAAAGGCAGGCATATAGCGCGAGATGCACCAAATTGCGAGGGATCAGGCTGCAGAGGCCTCGGCATTGGCGGTTCCGGCGGCAACCCAGCCGCCGCGGAAGTCTCGTGCAGGCTCCAGCTTGTCAGTGATGCCGATGAGGTTTTCACCGTTGCCAAGCAGCAGCATGGCGCCCGGCATCATCTGTTCGGCAAGGCTCTCGACCACCCGCTTGCGAGCCGGTTTCGCCATGCTGGACAGCACATTGCGGCACAGAATGACATCAAACTTGCCGAGACCACCCGCGCTTTCCAGCAAATTGTGCTGGCGGAAGCTGACGCGGGAGCGGAGATCCTCGGAAATCTCCCACTGGCCGGTTTCCAGACGCGTGAAATGCTTGATCAGGCGGCGTATGGAGAGGCCGCGCTGCACTTCATAATGGCCGAACCGGCCAATCCGCGCCTTTTCTGTCGCCACTTTGCAGATGTCTGTCGAGAGAATGTCGATCTTGGCACCACGCAGCGCTGGCGGCATCTCGTCTGCCAGAAGGATAGCCAGAGAATAGGCTTCCTGTCCCGTGCTGCCACCGGCGCACCAGACTTTCAGACGGCCCGTATTGGAAGCTTTCAGGCGCTTGGGCAACACATCTTCAACGATGCGCTGCAGGCAGTCACGATCCCGGAAGAACCAAGTGTCCTTGGAGACAAGAGCGGCGGCAATCTCTGCCGCAAAGATCGGGTTGGCGCGCGATTTCAGGCAGTGCACCAGATCCGCCATGGAACCAAAGCCTTCACGCCGCGCAATGGGCGCAAGGCGGGCCTCAATCAGATAGGATTTGGATTTCGGAATTGCCTGACCGGAGCTTTTCAGCGCCAGATCTGCCAATTCGTTGAAGACCTCTTCCTGCATCAACCACTCCGACCGGACATTCTGCCCCAGATGTTTACCATTGAGGGCGTTTTATTAAGAAAGACTTCAGACGAGCCCGACTTCTGCGAATTTGCTTTCCAGAATGTCGGCGTCAAAAGGCTTCATGATGAATTCGTCAGCGCCGCACCTCAGCGCCTCATTGATATGCTCTGCATCATTCTCGATGGAGCAGAACACGACGAGGGGCCGCGCGCCCCCCTCTTCCCTGCGCAGAGAGCGCAGGAAGTCCAACCCGTTCATGACGGGCATGTTCCAGTCCAGCAGCACAGCGTCCGGCATTTTCTCGCGGCACATGCGCATGGCTTCGGCGCCGTCACCGGCTTCCATCACCTCAAAGCGCAGATCCCGCACGATGCGCGCGGCCACCTTCCGCACAACGCGGGAGTCATCAACAATCAGACAAGTCTTCATGGCGTGCCCTGTACGCAATAGTCCCACCGTGCAAGCTCGCTGAGGCCGGTTAAGAATTTATTGCCAAAGTGTAAATTTGCTGCGCCTGCTTACCCTTCGGCGCGAATGCCTGTGGCCATGAAAATGACCGTCTCATCACCCTGGCTGGCCGTCAGTTCACCGCCCAGGCCATCGCAGATCATCCTGGCGAACAGCGGCTGGATGTTCTCTGGGCGCCATCCGTCTTCCGGCTCCTCATTGGTGAGCGCCTTAAGAGCATCAGGACGAAGCTTGGCGCGCATGCCCTTGCAGGTCAGCGTGATAGTCATGCCGCCCGCCTCATTACGGATACGCACGCTGATCACGCCGCCGCGCGGCAGGCTATCCACAGCCATAAGAACCATATTCATCATCATGCGCACATGAGAGAAGCTCAGATGGTCTGTTTGGATATCGAATTCGATGCTGGGCCGGTGGCTCTTGACGAAATTCTCTGTGATCTTGCGCGCTTCATGAATGTCCGCCGCGCCGGAATTCAGGCCAATGGACCCGAAGGCGTAGCGGAGAAACTGAATGCGGGCCCCCGCCTTTTCGGCACCGTCCTCCAGCAAGGCCTGCGCCTGAGCCTTCATCCATATCGCCGGGATCATTCAGCAGGTCGAGCGCATTGGTCACCGAAGAGACCGGCGAGACGAGATCATGGCAGATGCGCGACGCAATATATGCAGACAGGCGTGCAGGATCGATCATGGAAATGGACAAGCCCCATTCTTGTATTAATTCGACAGCAGGATTGGGTGAGCCGCGCCGACTGTCAATCGAAGCACCGTGAACAATACGCTACAAATACACGACTAAATGTCTTGCTCACCATGGTCTTCAGGCCGGTCAATATCATCATAGCCATGACGCGCGCTGTGGAATGTCAGCAGGAACAGG
>Ga0209273_10002521_pt1 | contig 13912 bp, 11 predicted proteins | sample tdAd471_FD_187126 | JGI IMG/M metagenome (GOLD analysis project Ga0209273, IMG submission 187126) | Marine sediment microbial communities from the Atlantic coast under amendment with organic carbon and nitrate - tdAd47.1 (SPAdes)... | ecosystem: Environmental > Aquatic > Marine > Coastal >...
CCGGACTGTGCTGACGCCATGACTGGTGTAACAAGGAAAAGGTAGACAAGCGCAAAAACTCTAATCATAGCATCAAGGGTTCAATTCTTTCCTGTCCAGATAACGGCTGGCGGATTTGCGGCGAGCTGACGCTCCCCTGCCAGAAAGTTACTGGTTCTAGATCAGCACGCACCCACTGCGAGTCCGCAAAATGCGCTTGTTATGCGGTTTCCTCCAAACAGAAATGAATCCACTCGGCGACTGAGGTACCCGAGTTGGTGATCTGGGCACGAGCGCTGAGGCGAGGTACGAGGCTTGCGGTGGTTTGACGCAACTACGGCATCCACCAGGCACGCGATGAAGCGTAATAGATGCGGCGAACTTGCCTTCTGAATTGTGGCACTGCTTTGTGTGAGTCCGCATTATTCCGCGCGCGGGCCTGACGGCACACCGGTGACAGACGTTGCTGGCTGTTTCCCACGACGCGCATGGCGTCCTGGACGGTGACTCCAGCGAAACGGAGGACCTTCGAGACAAAGCTGGGCGGCAACTACACCTGGACGCTGGAAGAGCATGACCGCAGGGCACCAGAGGAAATCCGCATAACGGCTGGCGGATTTGCGGCGAGCTGATGCAAGCCTGCCGGAAATGTAGGAGATCTGGCCGGCACTAGTTCAACCAGCCCATGTGGAGTAGTAGATACACGTACTTCTGACAGGACAGGCCAGGACTATCCAGCACCTCTCTCCTTTCGGCCAGATCGATGACATTTGCGGATTGCGAGCACACCAGAGAAGCGAGACCGCAAAATGCGCTTGTTATGCATCGAGGCTCATCGGCGGTCACAGTTCCCGATCATCAATCATATCAAGTCCGCGTTGGCTCTTCAACCTCTGATACCGAAAGAAGAACTTCGTGGAACCGATAAAGAAGAACACCACCATTGCTACGTCCATGCCATTAGACTCTTCGAGCAATAAAACTCGACCGACGTAGAATCCGCACAGGCCGAGGAGTCCGAGAAGTCCCAACAAGGCTGTCCTCAAGCTTCTAGTGTTTGATTCGGACATCTCTACGAAAACCGAAGATGCATAACGGCTGGCGGATTTGCGGCGAGTTGACGCCCACCTCCCAGAAAGTAACTGGCCTCAGACCGGCACGCCAGAAATGCGAGCCCGCAAAATGCGCTTGTTATGTGTCTCGGTTAGATTGATGCAGCATTGCGATCAGTACACAATCCTGCATGATTAGAAAGCCGCGCAAACCACTCTCAAAACACAGACCTGATCTAGCAGCCGAGTGGCACTTCGAAAAGAACGCCCCTTTGACACCAGATCAGGTCGGTACTGGGATCAAGAAACGGGTTTGGTGGAAATGCCCCAACGGTGATGACCATGAATGGCAGGCCTCGATTTCGAGCCGAGTCGCAGGTCGCGGGTGCCCCGCTTGCGCTGGATATCAAGTATCAGTGACCAACTCCCTGGCGGCTTGCTTTCCGAGTATTGCAGCCGAATGGCATCCGACTAAAAACGGCTCCCTAAGTCCTGAAGACATTGTCCACGGTACTAACGAAAAGGTGTGGTGGAAATGCGCCAACGGGGAAGATCATGAGTGGGAAGCGGTAGTCGTACCTAGAACAAGAATCGGCGCTGGTTGCCCCTTTTGTGCTGGAAAAAGCCCATCTGCTTCAAACAACCTGAGGGCGGCCTACCCTGAATTGGCATCCGAATGGCACCCTGTTCGAAACGGCAATCTGAAGCCCTACCAGGTGACAGTTGGATCAAACAAGAAAGTGTGGTGGAAATGTCCTCAGGGGCCAGACCATGAATGGAAGGCTGCGATTGGAAGCCGGGCTTCTGGACGCGGCTGTCCATTCTGTGCTGGTTTTAGAGCCTCCGAGACTAACTCACTTTCGAGTCAATTTCCCGATATAGCGAATGAGTGGCACCCACGGAAGAATGGAAAACTTAGGCCAAACGATCTGACCACAGGCTCATCGCTGAAGGTGTGGTGGATGTGCTCAGCAAATCCATCACATGAATGGAAAGCGCCTCCCCAAGAGCGAGTAGTTGGACATGGATGTCCGTATTGCTCGGGGAACAGGCTCAGTCCCGAAAACTCGGTCGCTGGATACGCACCTGAATTGATTGAGGAATGGGACTTCGAGCGAAACAGCCCAACAAGACCAGAAGAGGTCTCGCGCGGATCGAACACCAAATACTGGTGGATTTGCAGATCTGATCAATCACATCGCTGGAAAGCACCACCTCATACACGAACAGAGGGAATTGGCTGCCCAGAGTGCTCTCGTCCGCTTAGAAGTTCAAAAGGAGAAATGCGTCTTTTGAAAAACCTCAGGAACGAGTATCTCGAAGAGCAAATAGTCCATCATGCACAGCCAGTATGGTTGGGTAGACAGCATTTGGATATCTATTTCCCTGGCCACAATCTGGCCATTGAATTCCACGGCCGCCAGCACTTTGAGCCGGTGGTTTTTTTCGGTGGCGAAGAAGCGTTTGAGCGAAATCAGGAAAGAGACCAGAGGAAGCGGGACTTATGCTCAGAGCATGGATGCTCGCTTTTGGAGTTTAGAAAAGGTGACAGTCTAGAAGATCTACTGCTCGCCGTAGATCGGCACCTCAGAAACCGAGACACATAACGGCTGGCGGATTTGCGGCGAGCTGACGCCCACCTGCCAGAGAGTAACTGGTCCTAGACCGGCACGCCAGAACTGCGAGCCCGCAAAATGCGCTTGTTATGCGCATCCCTAAGAACGCCCATGACAATACTTGAACTTCTGTCCGCTACCACATGGACAGGGCTCATTTCGTCCCGTTTTGGTGACAGTATTTCTCTTGTTGCCAATAAGTGTATCTATTGCCTCCGGCGGTAATTCCTTGGGCTTTCGATTCCAGTTGCGTATTAGGGCCACCAAGGCTATCAATGCCGCAAACATGGTCCAGAATTCCCCTGGATTCGTCGGAACCAGCAGATCTCCTAGAGCGGAAAGACGAGGTGATTGTGATTCAATCGTAGTGACGACTTCTTCTTTCGTTGGGCGCCGTTCATTAAGGTTCTCAAGAATGGGCAGCAATACATTAAGGTCTGATGCGTGAACATCTGGACCTGTTAGTATTCGGTAGGCTCTTTTTAGGTAGGTAACTCTCCCGTCTTTCACTTCGACATCTCCTACCACAAACGATCCTCCGCAGTCACAAGAGCCAACAGAAAAAACTGCACCATCAAGCCGAATATTTTCAAGTCGAATACCTGAATCATCTTTTCTTCGACCACAGGTATTGCAGAATGCTGGAACTGTTGTCATAACTGGATGCGCATAACGGCTGGCGGATTTGCGGCGAGCTGACGCCCAGCTATCAGAAAGTAACTGGTCTCAGACCGGCACGCCAGAAATGCGAGCCCGCAAAATGCGCTTGTTATACGGCCATTGTGTGGATATCATTGATCCTATGTCGAATGGGGCCTTCTTCAAGATAGAGAATCTGTCTTTCGCCGCTATCGTCGGATCCCTTCTGCTGCTTGCTGGCTGTGATTCAGCAAGCCACGGAGGCGATGCGACTAGAATCGAATACCAATTTATTGTTCCTGTTTCCTCACAGCGGATTGGTACGGACCTAGAGGAGCACGGCACTTCTATTGTGCTTGGATCCAGCGGTCACTTCATATTGGGCGGATGGTTAGATGGTGGGGGCTTACCCTGCGATGAAACAGTAGGAAATCCAGCGTTGTTTCGAGGTCAATCAATGTTGGACAGCCCGATAGTGGAGATATACCGAGATTCTAGAGAGGGCAGTATTGAGCAATTGGTTACCTCTGACCAGCGAACTTTCGGACTAAGGTGGATCCGCAACAGGACCGGAGCATGCAGTGCTGAGCGCCACGTTGAACTCGTTTCAATTGACGAGAATGGCGAAACTTCTCTCCTTTGGCAGGGCATCCAAGGCTGGAATAAAAACACGGTCCTTCAATCGTTAACGGGAGGAGTATTCAGTCTTGTCCGGACTGGGACCATTGAAGACACATCGGTTGAATCATATTCATCCGACGGAACGCTGTTGTGGGCGTATCGTGCTGATCAAGCAGAATACATGGTCGATGCGCATGGTGACAATCGAGGCAGACTACACTTGCTATCCCAAGAACCAGGTGGTGCCATTTGGATCACCGTTTTGAGTTCTGGTGGGACGGTTCAATCTCGATTCAGTGTTGAGGCCGATTCATTCCGAGTTGCAAGCAAAATCGTAGGCAGCCACAATGGCTCGACCATACTGGGATACTTGAGAAGTCAGGCAGGTGAAAACACCGAGATGTTTGCCACGCGCTTCGACCAACACGGGGATGCGAGTTGGCACCACAGACAGTCGTCAAAATCTCCTTCGGCGAAGCCCTCTACATTGCTTGGACTTCCAAACGGTCAGACTGTCATTGGCTACACTTTGACGGGAGATGACGACCGATTTCAAAGGGCAGCAGTTCAGCTAGTCCTCCTGGATCAAAAAGGAGATGTGAAAAGCTCAGCTGCATTTGGAGAGGATGGCCAAACCGTCTTGCTGAACGAGCTAGTTCTGTCAAGCGATCAAGAGATCCTCGCCGTCGGTTCAATCGGACCACAACATCTCTGGGGGGCCGCAAACGACTTCGACATCTTGGTTTCCAGGTACATCTTGCAATAGCAAGAGGAATGGCCGTATAACGGCTGGCGGATTTGCGGCGAGCGGACGCCCACCTCAGAGTAGGTAACTGTCCACTAGCCTACAAGCCCAATGCGAGCCCGCAAAATGCGCTTGTTATGCGACGAATTGTCGACTTTCCCGCTTGCGGTCGATAAAGTGAGGACAACAACACGTCATGCCTTATGAGATTCACTCTTCTAGTTCTTGGTCTGGCCTTTTCAACAGTCGCTTCTGCTCAGCACTTCAACTCCAAGCCAGGAACCCTTCACCTGAAGGACGGAACGACTCTTCGTTTTGACACAATTGGTTTTGTCGAGAGCCGTACCCAAAGCGCTTATGGAATCGAACTTGTCGAGAATGGTGATTCCACTGTCGTTCCGCTTTGGCACTTCAGGAAAATCCAGTTTGAAGGCCCATCAGGCGGCTCGGCAAGTGTAACGGATTGGAATGGAGGCACCAGACGCATTGAACGGTACGTAGTTGGTACAATCCGATGTCCAAGAAGCATTCTGTTTATGCCGGAGAACTACCGAGCGGCAAGGCTTCCGTTCGAATGTTTGGAAGTCCACGAGGATGTAATCTCAATTGAGTTCGATTCAGTCTTTGGATGGATAGCGGTTGATTCGGAAACCAAGATGGAATTTCCCGCTCAGTACCAATTCAATCCCGTAACTGGCGACTCTTTGGACCTGAAGTTGGCTGCCGAGCAACCAAGCTGGTGGCCCACTCCAACGCTGCTTCCGATTAGATGAGGAGCATAACGGCTGGCGGATTTGCGGCGAGCTAACGCCCACCCGCCAGAAAGTAACTGGTATCAGATCAGCACGCACCCACTGCGAGCCCGCAAAATGCGCTTGTTATACCGCCCAAATGGCTGATGTCAGCTCCAAGGCCATACTGACGACGGGACCAAAATGAACGTGAGAATGAGAAGCAAAATGGTCAATACGGCAATCCACACCTGCAGTCGATACATCATTGAGGTGTGCTTAAGCGACACCAAATCTCCAAACGCAGGCTTTATAAGAGACAAAAGTGACTGATTCGAAGAGTAAAGAGATTCTAGCGCATCCTGCCTGTCTTTCTTAAATGTGATCTCCGATTCCTCCTTTGCCGAGTATGATGACCGCTTCACGTCAGCGATCGATCTATCAAGTGATGCAAGGCCATAGTCCTCACCAAGCTCTGACCAGATTCGTTGCTGCAAGAAGTTGATGCTATCGATCCGCGCCATACCACGAACCTTTGCCTTAAATCCGCCAATCTTGTTCACTTTAAATCTTTGCTGATCGATATCTGATGAAAGCTGATTTCTAAGGGATACAACCTCCCTTCGGAGATGACGAAATAGAGACTCAGTTGCTAGCGAAGCACTCAGGCCTGGCGCAAAGAACCGAAGTTCTCTGCTAATAATATCTTGAAATCGTTCATCTGGACGCTTCTTCTCGAGCTTCTGCAATTCCGTCTTGCCTACTACAAGTTGGAATTTGTCATAGTCATATTGGTAGCTTCGGAATGCTGTGTATAGTTTGTACCAGTTGGACCTATATGGATTGCACAGTCGCACGTCGCATCCGATTGCGTGCAACATGTCTGTAAAGTTCGTTCGATTCGTCTCTTGAGCCTCCTGTCTATCCTTGGGCAGGTCTGACTGAATTGAGTTGACGCTCAACACCTCAATCATTGGCAATGGCCTATGCAAAGAAAGTCCGGTTCCTACGTACTTCCTTAGCTTTTTTACCACCCATTGATTCAGTTCAAGCATCAACTCATCAATTTCGCGATGCTTAACCGTAGAAACGTTTCCGAATGACTCCCCGGGACGCCACCAGTGCCTCCAAAAGGACATCCCGTATTTCAAGTTGGGGAGATTCACTCTAAAGTCTACATCAGTGGGGCCTTTAACCAATCTCCTGTATCTCTTTTGAAAGGACTTTGATGGCCTGCAGACCAGGCTCAAACAGTAGAACGAAGGAGTGAGATGTGATAGGTGGAGAGATATGGAATGGACAGGAGCCTTGTCGGACCCAGATTTCGCAAAAACGTGTCCAACACTGGCGTATCCACCCGCCGCTTGGGATACGGAAGATTTCCTCAACCACTCCGAGTGACTTCTCCTCCCTCCGATAATCATGGCCAGTGAGCCCTTGGGAGGTCTCATCTTGTCCAACATTCGAGAGAGTCCTTTGTCAAGCGCATTCAACTGATCCACAGAATAAATGTCATACAAGATGACTCGTTGAATCTTTGGTATTCGCTTGGACGAAACAGCGAGCCTAGAATTCTGTCTCTCAATTTCCTCGACTCTCTTTCGAGCCATCCACACGAGACCGAAGCTAACATCTTCCTTGGACTTGGTCCTTTGAAAGACTTGGTCGAGCATGCTGTTTACCACTTTCCGGTAAACTCTCTCATACCACGGCAGTATTTGACTGGGCCAGTTTTTCAAGTGCCTTCTTTGGGCGGTATAACGGCTGGCGGATTTGCGGCGAGCTGACGCCCACCTGTCAGAAAGTAACTGGTTCTAGATCAGCACGCACCCACCGCGAGCCCGCAAAATGCGCTTGTTATGGTGCGAACTGACAAGGTCTAGTCCGATTTTCAGACATATATACCTGAATTGCGACTTTGGCAACCTTGAAAGCGTCTATTGCACAAACGACAATGTCACGCTGTGCAGCGACCTCCTTCATATCAAGATGATTTTGCCAGGCTTCTTCGGCCTCACTTCGAGGACGCGCTTCGGTTTTGCATCTCCCTTTCGTGCGTAGATCGGTCCCATGAACCGGAGGACCTACTTCAAGATGCACTGATTAAGGCCTTCAACAACTTCAAACGGTTGAAGGATCAGAAGTGCTTCAAGGCTTGGCTATTCCAGATCATCATTCGAACTCACAGGTCGCTATATAGAACCTCATTCTGGCGGAGGTTTACACCGCTTTCTGACAGCACGGAATCAATTCCTGGCATTGATATCGCGGATAGCAAATATGTGATTCACCAGCAGCTGCAACGTCAGTTGGCGATTCTTGATAAGCGAGAGCGTGAAGCGATCATTCTGTTCGAGGTAAGTGGGTTTAGCATCGAAGAGATCCGCCGCATCCAAGGCGACAGAAGTATTTCAGCGGTCAAGTCGAGATTGAGTAGAGCTCGGTCTCGCCTGAAGGATCAGACCGCTCAACAGCGGGGAATGCATCAAACGATTCAATCGAGCGCCGAATCAAGCGACGACTTTGAGTCTGAGGTTTTGAGTACGACAACAAATGCGGTGAGGAAACTCAATGGAGCATAATCGCGAGCCCAACTGGGAATTGGTCCGTCAGGCTGACCTTCAATCGAACCATGAGGATGTGGAAAACTGGCTGCGCAAGATGCCAGTACCACGTCCATGGCGGGATTCAACGGATTCCTTCACTCACGACAGCTCACCACGTCTCTCTTTCCGCGTCGTGGCCATATTGCTTCTGGCGGTTATAAGTACTGGATTCATTCCAGTGAGTGACCTCGATCGTGTGGGTACGATTGTCTACTGGGAATCTCCTTTGTCTAGTAAAGCTTCTCTGCAAGAACTAGGGCTGTCATGGGTACCGGAATCACGGATCGTTTCCGAAGCATATCCCAACGAAAACGTCACCAAGCGAGCCGCCCTACTTCCTGCCAGTTCCACTGAATCTCAAGTCGAATACCAAAACGAGTGGGATTCAATTGGCGACATGACCGCTGTTAAGGTGATCCACCTCGAAGAACCTTTGAAACGTAGTCTATACGAGGCGTTTTTTTCGAGTCTCCCGCCCAGCCTGCGTAATTCGTTTGGGATGTACACCCAGGACTCTGCCGATTTCGCCAGGTTCATGAACTTGGCCAGAGCAGAAACCAATGCTCTTTTTTCTGACAGAAACATCGCTCACAGTTTGTCAGGCGGTATCAATTCGGAGGGCGTGTGGTTCCAATTGACCCCAACTCTTGCCGATGGCTATCTACTGACCCCACGAGAACTGAAACTCGAGGAGTTGATGCGAACTCAGGATGCAATCAATCTACTGACAAGTGAGGCCCCTGCTGTCCTCGATGCTCGGGCCAAACTTTCGGACCACTACAACGATCTGGCTGCAGAGCTTGGACTCTGAGAAATCAGAGCAGCATAACGGCTGGCGGATTTGCGGCGAGCGAACGCTCACCTGCCAGAAAGTAACTGGTCTTAGATCAGCACGCCAGGACTGCGAGTCCGCAAAATGCGCTTGTTATGCGGTTTCCTCTAAACAGAAATCAATTCACTCGGCGGTTGAACCACCAGATTAGTTGATCAGCGCATGTTCGTTGAGGCTAGGTACGAGGCTTTCATCAGCTTGACGCTCTGACGGCAACCACCAGGCACGCGATGAAGCGTAATAGATGCGGCGAACCTGCCCTCCCGATACGAGCAGCCACTTTGTGTGAGTCCGCAATATTCCGCGCGCGGGCCTGACGGCACACCGGTGACAGACGTTGCAGACTACTTCCCACGACACGAATGGCACCTTGGACGGTGACTCCGGCGAAACGGGGGACCTTCGAGACAAAGCGGAGCGGCAACTACACCGAGACGCTGGAAGAGCATGACCGCCGGGCACCAGAGGAAATCCGCATAACGGCTGGCGGATTTGCGGCGAGCTAACGCGCACCTTCCAGAAAGTAATTTGTCTTAGACCGGCACGCCAGAACTGCGAGTCCGCAAAATGCGCTTGTTACACGGCACGGGAAACCGTTATCCTTTGGCAACCAAGCTACAGACATAATGAAGAAGCTTATTATGGCTCTGACGTTGTCAGTGTTAGTTTCCGGTGCTGCGTCAGCCCAATTACTCAGTGAGTGGCATTTCGGATCGGACAACGACCTTCCAGTCAACTCATGGCCTCAAGGAGCGAATTTACTTGAGCTGGAGACCAGCGTAGAGTATCTCGATGGTAAGGGAATCCGACTGACGTGCGAAGTTCAATGCGGTATTGGATTTAGGTCGGACTCCCTTACGTCCGTTGATATATCCGCTGTTAGAATCTCAGTACGGTCTCGGCACTTGGGTTCAAGTGGGACACCTATGGTAGCCAATACTGGAGTAGATATCAGGAATGGCCCTAATGTGTGGAACCCTGTAGAAATTGCGGTTCAGGATGACTGGCAAGTCACGACCTCGACAATTCCGGTCTCAGGAACGGTTAGCCAGGCATGGATTTCATTTGTCTCAAAAGGCGCAACAGACTTTCAGGTTGACAGCATCACAATCGAATCAGTCACATTGGGAATGACTGAAGACGACGAGTTTGCCAATGGATCAAAGATTGATACTTCAAGCCTTGAACTGCGCTCATTTGCAGACTATGCCCTAGCCACTAAGGTCTGGGGATTACTCAAATACTATGATGCTCGGGCATACTCGGGAGAGCGTCTATGGGACTTTGAATTCATAAGATTGATTCACCGTCTCTTGGAGTCACCAAATGAAAAGGCCTCCGAAATCATTTATCGATGGCAGGATTCGTTTGGCTCTCCTGAGTATTGCGCCAAATGCAGCACGAACTCTAAGGCGATACTCGTTGAAAACGACTTGTCTTGGATTGAAAACGACATGTTGCTTGGCTCGGATCTGAGCGCAGTACTTCGTGCAATTGTTGATGGCTACGATTCCAGCAAGGAAAATTATTGGGTGTCTCAACAGCCATGGACCGGTCAGCCTGTTTTTTCGAATGAGATGCCGTTCGATCAATTCGAAGTACTTGATGCAGGCTTCAGGTTGTTGGCATTGGCGCGAGTTTGGAACCTTGCCGAATACTGGTTCCCATACAAACATCTTATTGATCGAAACTGGGAAGACGTACTTGGAGAATACATTCCAAAGTTCATCGCTGCAGATTCGCAACTTCAATTTGAAAGCGCTCTGGTGGAATTACTGGCTGAGTTCGACGATTCGCATGTGGTTCCATTGACCACCGAAACACGAATGAGAAACTGGTTCGGAAATTATCGACTTCCGTTTCAGTTGGTGTTTATTGAAAACAAGCTGTTGATTTCCGACGTCGTTGACTCTTCAATGGCAGAAAAGGAGCGTCAAGATTTTCTTAACGCTGAGCTGGTCGAGATCGACGGGGAATCCATACCGGAGATTGCTCATTCGATCCGCATTCTCGTCTCCAAGTCGAATGAGAGACGCTACTTGAGAGAACTTGCAGGGATTATCGTCAACCGAAAAAATCAAACTTCCAGGGTGACTATAGTTGCTGGTGATGATACACTTTCAAGGACACTATCTCTCTCCGATCAATGGCCCGGCACCCACGTCGCAGATCGAGATGGCGAGGCCTTTCAGAACTTGACAGATGAGATCGGTTATCTGAAGATATCTGCTGCAGATTCCGACAGCATTGGAACCTATCTGGAGGGTATTTCTCAGGTTAGCTCCCTCGTAATTGACGCCCGTGGTTATCCGAACGGAATCCTATGGTCACTTGCGCCTCATCTGATCTCAGAAAACCTTGATTTCGCACACTACAGCGTTCCGGACTTTTCACGCCCAGGTAACTTTGTGAGAATGGAACAGACTGTAATGCAGCCTTTGGAGCCCAACGTAAACCTCCCCAAAGTCATTCTCGCCAATGAGTACTCTCAAAGTGCAGCTGAAGGACACATTATGGGGTTCCAGGCAACCGATCGCAGTATCGTGGTTGGGAGTCAAACCGCAGGAGCAAACGGCAATGTCTCAAGATTTGCAATTCCAGGAGGTTATTATTCTCGATTTTCAGGCATAGGGGTCTACTATCCCAATGGTAGAATAATGCAGCGCAGTGGGGTTTTGATTGATGTTTGGTCTGAACCCACTCTAGAAGGATTCAGATCCGGGCGAGATGAAGTACTCGAAGACGGGCTCAGAGTCCTGCTCGGAGCTTCTGTTTCTGAAGATCAAATTAGAGAGATCGCCAAGAAAAGATGATCCCGTGCCGTGTAACGGCTGGCGGATTTGCGGCGAGCTAACGCCCACCTGCCAGAAAGTAACTGGTCTCAGATCAGCACGCCAGAACTGCGAGTCCGCAACATGCGCTTGTTATGTGTACTTGACTAAAGGTCAGAATGAAATTCGACGATACGATCAATGATACGTCTATTTCATTTGCTCCCCGAAAAGATGAAATTCAAAATCTCGATTGGTACACTCGCATTTCTGGCCATAGTCCTGTTGGTGGCGGCATCCGCTCCTGAAACCACCTATTCGGTGCTCACTAGTCCCCAGCGCTGGATTGAACACCAGGAAATGGAAATGCAACGCGAGGCTTCCCTGGCGGAATGGGCACAAGTGGTTTCAGATGCTGAAAGCGGCAATCCCGCGGCGATGTACAAACTGGGACGCAAGAAACAGTTCTGGAGCAACGAAGAGTGGACTGGGGTCAAGCGGGATGCGGTTGAAGCCGAACGTCTGATTCGGTCAGCAGCCGAGAAACACAATATTGATGCTATGCTTTGGGTTTGGCTCGTCGATGAGCGCCCCATCGACTACGTTGATGAAATGGCGTCTGTAATATTGAATTCGGACGAGACCACAAATGAGCATGTAGCCAAGTTCAGCGCTTTTCTCTACGGAGTCGGAGCTGAAAAATGTGACAAAGAGGTCCTCAACAAATCTCGCGAAGTACTTCGTGCCTTGGAAGACACGGATTTTGATCTGGCTACATTCAAGTCAAGACATGCTCATCTTGAAGAGTCGTTCTCTTCCGGCCACTGCGCCATTGCTGACTGAGAGAAGTCAAGTACACATAACGGCTGGCGGATTTGCGGCGAGCTACGCCCACCTTTCAGGAAGGTAGGAGATCTGGCCATCTCCAGCTCAAGGCGCGGCGATGAGTAGTAGAACTACGTAGACTCACGCCTCGCTGCTTTGGACTCGATGGCGAAGACGCGTCAGCCAGATCTCCGGCTCCGTTTTCCTGAAAGCACAGCTTGGCGCGAGTCCGCAAAATGCGCTTGTTATGCGTCATTGATTTGCCTTAATTGACCCTGTGAAACGCACGTTTCAGGATTTGACAACCTCCCATCGTTAATTCAGCAAACCATGAAAGCAATAAAACCGCTACTGTTCACATTTACATTCGTCTTGTCGGGTGCACTGTTCACGAGTTGCGCAACGATTCTCACTGGATCAACAGACGACATCACATTTAATTCTGAGCCTTCAGGAGCAACCATCTTGATTGATGGTCTTGATCAAGGCACCACCCCAGCTATTGTTGAGGTAAAACGTCCAGGGCTAGGTGATACACAAGTAGTTTTGAAGCTGGATGGTTACGAAGACAAGGTTTTCACCTTGCAGTCAAAGTTCAATGCCGTCTCGATACTCAATTTCGCGGGTATCATCGGCTGGGGAATTGATATTGCAACAGGAGCCGTGAAGAAGTACAGCCCGAAAGGCTACAACATTGAAATGGAGCCCGAAAGCAGCTCTTACATGCTTGAAGAGCTACCACGAGATATTGAGGGTGCGTACATCGTGCCTCCGACAAGCGAGATGGTTTCAATTAAGGATAAAGCCACTGGCATGACCTACGTTTTTGACTAAGACGTGGTCGAAGTCCGAATTCTTCGGAAGGGGCGGGGACTCAGCAGAGTCTTCGCCCCTTTTGATTACCACTCAACTCGCCTTTTCTAGGTTTTGTGCAATGACGCATAACGGCTGGCGGATTTGCGGCGAGCTGATGCCCACCTCCCAGAAAGTAACTGGTCTCAGATCAGCACGCCAGAAATGCGAGCCCGCAAAATGCGCTTGTTATACGGCATTTACCAAACGACGTGGCTGGCCGATACCGAATGGGTGAAGCCATTAGTCGTCATATTCCTGATCCTGACTTCGATTGTCGGAGCGAGCAGCTCGAACAAAGATGTCCATCTTGATGAAGTCGGAATTACTGTCCAGCTAACCGAGACATGGGAGCTGCAGCAAGCCATGGCTGGCAGCCCAGATCACCGCTATCCGTCTTGGAACTACATCATCGACCTGTCGATGGAGGACACCACCAATGCGGTTTTCAACGAGCTGTGGGTCAAGCGTTTCGAGTACTTCAGCCACAAAGAACTCACCAAGTGGTCAAGGGGAAAGCACGATTTGGCGAACCTGGAAGTTGAAGAGTTTGGGCGGCGAATTGTACTGCCTATCTCCCACCCTGAATTTGACCAAGTGGCCATCTACGAGTTTGAGGAAATCCGTGGGCCGCAACGCCTAC
>Ga0209273_10002525_pt1 | contig 13889 bp, 11 predicted proteins | sample tdAd471_FD_187126 | JGI IMG/M metagenome (GOLD analysis project Ga0209273, IMG submission 187126) | Marine sediment microbial communities from the Atlantic coast under amendment with organic carbon and nitrate - tdAd47.1 (SPAdes)... | ecosystem: Environmental > Aquatic > Marine > Coastal >...
ACGCCGACGACATCTTGTCGGCGTTACTCGCATACGACGACTCAAGGATTCAGCGTCTAGCCGACGGCGGTGCGTTCGGGGCCACCACATGACGACGGTCAGCCAGCAACTCGTGGATTGGGCGCTCGACCTCGCCGACGAGGATGTGCCACTGTCGACGCAGCGCGCGATCCGGCGTCACCTCCTTGATGGGACCGGAAACGCAATTGCAGCAAGGCGCATGGGCGTGGCTGACTTCGCTGTTGCAACAGCTTCCCGATTCGCCCCGACGCCTGCGGTCTCGATTATCGGTGGCGGGACAACAGGCCCAGAAGGCGCCGCGTTCGCAAACGGTGTCCTCATGCACGGTTTGGACTTTGACGACACACACGCTGATGCCCTTGTGCATGTCACGTCAACAACCGCACCAGCGGCGCTCGCCCTGGCCGAAGCGGACGACCTCGCCCTATCCGATGCCATCACATCACTTGCGGTCGGTTTCGAGGCAGCCTGCCGCATCGGTATGGCGGTGGAGCACGGATTCCACGCGAAAGGCTTTCACGCGACCAGTGTCGTCGGTGTGATTGCGTCTGCGCTTGTCGCATCACGCATGCTTGGTCTGTCGAAGGAGCAGGCGGTACATGCGCTTGGGATCGCCGGTAGCCAAGCGTCCGGAAATCTGGAGTTCCTCACGACCGGCGCGTCGACGAAGCGGTTTCACCCTGGTTGGGCAAGCGTCTCTGGCGTGTTTGCGGCCAGGCTCGCCGCAAATGGTGGTTCCGGCCCATCCACAATCATTGAGGGCCAGCACGGATTGCTGAATCTGTACACGACCGGAGAGCAACGGATCGCGCCCATCACGGACGGTCTCGGCGAGCGCTGGGAAGCGGAACGAATCTCGATCAAACCGTATCCGATTTGCCAGCTTTCCCATGCTGCGGTGGATGCGCTCGGAGACATCGAAGTTGACAATGTGGATGACATTGAGCGAATCGATGTGTACATCCCAGCAACAAGCATCGCCGTCGTGGCTGAGCCAAGAGCCGTCAAGATCAGGCCTCGGACTCCCTATGAAGCAAAGTTCTCGATTCAGTGGGACATTGCAGCCTCATTGATCGACGGATCCGTAACGGTCGACACCTTCGCAACCGACCCCATCGAAAGACAAGACATATCGGAGCTTGCGGACAAGGTGTTCGTGCACGGGACGGACTTCGGTGGCCCGCCGGCGACGGCACCGGGGAGAGTGATTGTGACAACGCCGGCGGGCGCAACAGAGGGGACCGTACCCCACAGCAACGGCACCCCAGACGCTCCGCTTTCGGATGGGGCTCTCCTTGCCAAGTTCACGTTGAACTGCGGCAACGGTGTCGACGCCGCTGCCCTTGGACGGGCGATTCTGACGGGCACCGAAACGGTCGCAGAGATTCTTGGAGCGACGAAAGACAGACAGCCAGCATGACCGTACGAGCGATTACACCGGAGAGCTTTCCGTGGTTCGAATACGAGGGGTTCACATTCTCGCTCGGGCTGGATGTCGGAGACCGTGCCCTGCTCAGCGGTCATACCGGAGCCGCCTTTGATGCCGCAGTCGGCAAGATGGCGATCGACGGCCCAATGAAGGACCAAGCGATGGTGGCATACGAGAAGGTCACAGCCATCCTCGGCGGCGCCGATATGACGTGGGACGACGTCGTTCTCGTCGTTCAATACATCACGCTGTCGGGACTCGACCAGTTCGATGACGCCGAAGCGGTCAGGGCTCATTTCTGCGGGGCTAACAATCCTGCCGTGCAGACCGTCGTCCTCGAGCGCCTAGTTCGCAGAAATGCATTCATCGAGATCGAAGTCACGGCATCAAGGAACGGACAGGCGTACAAGATTGATTCAGCCGGAAGGGCGGCGTACGCCACGGCTTCGGAGGCCGACGGCGTCGTCTCGTTGTCGACTGTGTATCCATACGATGAACATGGCGATCTTGTCGGTGAGGGCGATGTCGTTGCCCAAACAAGACAGATCTTCACGAACGCCTCTCGCATCCTCGGATCCGTTGGTCTCTCAACAGCAAACGTGACGAAGACAGTCGAAATGGTCACACCGGCAGCCCTTCGTGACTACCCGAGCACGGGTGCAGTACGCAAGGAATTCCTTGGACCCGTGTACCCGGGGGCCGCCGGCATCGTTCAGCAACAGGTCGCCGTGGACGACCGGGTGCTCATCAGCTACGACTTCACAGCATCCATCCACCCGCCTGAGGCGATCAACCCCGGATGGGACCGGTACTCCAAGCTGTCGTATTCGCCTGCGGTGCGGGCCGGCAACGTGTTGTTCATGTCGGGGCAGGCGGCACTCGACCCCGTCACAGAGCGGGCGGTCCATGCTGGCGACATTGTCCAACAGATCACCTACACATTCGACAACATCGTCACGGTGCTTGAGGCGGCGGGTCTAACAGCCGCCGATCTTGTCAAGACCGTCGAGTATGTGACTCCCGATGGGCTACCCGATTACCGCAAGACGGCGACAGTTCGCTCGGAAGTGCTTTCGGCACCGTGGCCGGCGTCGACCGGTGCGTTCTGCCATTCTCTCCTCCGCCCAGAGTTCCTCATCGAGATCGATCCAACTGCGATGTATCCATCGGAGCCGTCATGACTCTTCTGACCGACGAAATCAATTCGCTCGTTGGTGCGACCAAGGAGTACACGGCGCCAGAACCAATCGGCGCCGCAGCCTTTCGGTACTTCGCGCAAGCAATCAGAGATACGAATCCTGTCTTCACTGATCCCTCCGCTGCAATCGCAGCCGGCTTCCCGGATGTCGTGGCACCCCCGACACTCATTTGCGAAACCAACCAATACGTGGTGGCTGAACCGAACGAGGACGGTTACGCAGGCCATGAGTGGGGCATCGCTATCGCAGGAACACGACAGATCAGGGGCGGCAACGACTACGAGTTCGGCCGCCCGGTGGTTCCGAGCGATGTCATCACGGCGCTCTGGACGATTGACTCCATTGTCGAACGTGTATCCCGCTCGGGTGCGGCCATGGTCGTCGTCACATCGACAGCGACCTACACCAATCAAGACGATGAACATATTGCGACGAACACCGAGACGATTATCTATCAGGAGGTGACATGATGCAGGTTGGCGACACCCTTCCGCACAGAGTCATCACAATCTCGACGTCCGACATGGTCGCCTATGCAGGGGCCACATGGGACCACCACAAACTCCATCACGACACTCAGTACCTCGCTTCGAAGGGCATCGAGGCTCCTGTTGTCGATGGGCAGGTTTTTGGCGCGTACTTCGCAACCCAAGCGCTCACGGCGTTTCCGGCCGGTCATTGGATTCAATCAATGTCGTTCCGATTCCGCTCGATGGTGTTTGCCAACGACACGGTGGAAATCGTCGGCGTTGTGTCCGTCGTCGATTCGGGTATCACGACGATCGAACACACAGCGATGGTTGGGGATCGACTGTGCGTTACCGGTCTGACGAGGGTCGGAGATCCTCGTGAGTAGGGACGTCGCGATCGTCGGGGTAGCCGAATCCGACCTCGGCATCACGAACAAATCAGTCTTTCAACTGCAAACGCAGGCCATTCATCGGGCGCTCAATGATGCGGGGGTCTCCCTGTCCGATGTCGATGGCTTTGCAACGGCTGGCGTCTCTCGACTCTCGGTGTCGCAGATGACGGAGTACCTGGGGATCATCCCGACATGGATTTCCTCGACCATGGAGGGAGGCGCATCATTCGAGTTCTTCGTCGAGGCTGCGGTCGACGCCATCCGGGCGGGACGCTGTGAGGTGGTAGTGGTGAGCTACGGATCAAACCAACGGTCGGCTGCTACCCGAAGAATCGGCGGACTCGTCGAAGACCACACGCCGCTGGCGCAGTTCGAGGGGCCGTACGGGCCTCTTTGGCCACTTACCGCCTATGCGCTTTCCGCAACTCGGTACCTCCATGAAACAGACGCGACCCCTGAGACGCTCGCAGAAGTCGCCGTCGCCGCCCGCGAATGGGCATTGCTCAACCCGGCTGCGTACCGGTACGGCTCGGGGCCGCTCACCCAGGAGACCATCTCACAGTCGCCTGTTATCTCGTCGCCGCTTCGGGCAGTCGATTCCTGTCTTGTCGTCGACGGCGGAGGGGCCATTGTGCTTACGACGATGGACCGAGCTGCCGACCTTGACGCCGCTGCGATCCCCGTGCTCGGCGCCGGTTCGGCTGTGACCCATGTGTCTGCTGCCCAGATGTCCGATCTGACCTTTCCGACCGGAGCCGCAACTTCGGGTCAACGTGCCATGGCTGAGGCCGGTGTGACCCACGGCGACATCGACGTCGTTGAGGTTTATGACTCGTTCACTATCACCGTGCTCCTCACCCTTGAGGCGCTCGGTTTCTGCGAGCGTGGAGAGGCACATGCCCTCATAGCGAACGGGGCCATACGCCCAGGCGGCTCATTCCCCCTGAACACAAACGGAGGCGGCCTGTCGTACTGCCATCCGGGGATGTACGGGCTCCTTCTGATAGTCGAGGCGGTACGACAACTACGAGGCACCGCCGGTGATCGGCAGGTTCCTGACGCCAGCACCGCTCTCGTACACGGCACAGGCGGTGTGTTCTCCTCACACGGGACTGTTGTACTCGGAGGTCCGCAATGACCGTACCTGTGTCCGATGCGACGGCTGCATGGTGGGATGCAGCTGCCAGCGAAAGATTGCTCATCCAGCGGTGTCGATCATGCAATCACTACCAGCACTATCCGAGGGAGCATTGCCTTGCTTGTCGATCAGCGGATGTTGAGTTGACGGAGGCACGAGGATCAGGTTCGGTGGTGTCGTATTCGACTGTTTACCGAAGTTCCGATCCGAGTCGTTTCACAGCTCCATACACGATCGCCATCATCGAGCTCGATGAGGGGCCTCGATTGTTGTCGCGACTCACCGCCGACAACCCCCAATGCGACGCAAGAGTCCGCGTTGCGTGGGACTCAATCGACGGCCGCACACTTCCCGTTTTCACTCAGGAGGCACACTGATGGATTTCACACTTAGCCAGGATCAAAAGCTGTTCCGTTCCACGATCCGCGAGTTCGTCGACAAGGAGATTCGACCGGTCGCAAGAGAGTGGGAGTCCGAGGGTCGATACCCAACCGAGATTGTCGAGATCATGAAAGACCTCGGCCTCTTTGGCTTGACGGTTCCCGAGGAGTATGGGGGTCTCGGCGTCGGCCTCCTCGACCTCGCGATCGTCTTCGAGGAAATCGCTCGGGGTTGGATGGGGGTTGCCGGAATCATCGGCTCGCACTCGCTCGCATGCCACATGATCGCGAACCACGGGACTGACGAGCAGAAGCTGCGGTACTTGCCAAGCCTCGCTACCGGAGAGCGACGAACAGCAATCGCATTGACGGAGCCCGATGCTGGCTCAGACCTTCAGGGAATCAAGACCCGAGCGGTCAGGGACGGCGACTTCTACGTTGTTACAGGAACCAAGTTTTGGATTACCAACGCCCGCTATGCCGACCCGCTGCCGGTGCTCGTCAAGACTGATCCGACGACCACGCCAGCCCACAAGGGAATGAGCGTCCTGCTTATCGACAAAGACACCGCCGGCATGTCGGTGTCTCGAGACATCCCAAAACTTGGCTACAAAGGGCCAGAGTCTGCCGAAGTTGTCCTCGACGGCGCACGGGTACCCGTGTCAAACCTTCTCGGAGGCATCGAGGGCCGGGGGTTTCAGCAGGTGATGTCTGGGCTTGAAGTTGGAAGAGTCAACGTCGCATCACGATCGGTCGGGATTGCACAGGAGGCGTACAACCAGGCGCTGGCCTATTCCAAGCAACGCGAAGCTTTCGGTCGTCCGATCTCAGACTTTCAGGCGGTTCAGATGAAGCTCGCCGAGATGGCCACCCGCACGCAAACAGCGCGACTCATCACATGGTGGGCAGCGTCGAAGGGTGACAGCGGCGAACGAATCGACACTGAAGCCTCGATGGCGAAGTACTACGCATCTGAGGCTGCGATCACGAACGCACTTGAATCCATGCGAATTCATGGCGGCGCCGGCTACTCGAAGGAGCTCGATGTGGAACGCCTCTACCGCGACGCTCCCCTCATGGCGATCGGCGAAGGTACAAACGACATTCAGAAGATCGTGATGGCCAAAGGCCTCCTCGATGGCCGGACGGTGATCGACTGATGCGGAGCCTGCTGTACGTTCCGGCTGATCAGCCAAGGATGCTCGCGAAGGCGAGAACCAGGGGCGCTGACGCCGTGATTGTCGACCTTGAGGACGCGGTAGCTGTCGCACGGAAGTCAGACGCCCGAGATGCTGCGTCGGACTTCATTTCCTCGCCACCTGAGGGATCGGGAGCCATCGTTTCCCGCATCAACAACACGGACGAGCTTTCCCTTGATCTCGCTGCGGTGCTGTCTCCACAACTCTCGGCGATCACGCTCGCAAAGGCTGAGAATCTTGTGTCTTTGAACATCATCGACGCTGCGGCATCTGCGTTCGAGGAGAAGGCAGGCCTCGAACCGGGCACAATCATGGTCTACTGCCTCATCGAGACGGCTGCTGGAGTGCGAAACGCATACGCACTCGCATCCCACCCAAGGACTGACCGTCTCGGTCTTGGGGAGGCAGACCTCGGAGCAGATCTCGGCATTCCCCACGACGCTCCAGATGACGTTTGGTGGCCGATTCGCTCCCGAATCGTTGTCGACTCTGCCGCAGCCGGCATCCAATCGCCGATCGCTCCCGTTTCAACAGACTTCGAAGACCTGGCCCGATTGGCTACCTCCACGACGGCTCTCGCGACCAACGGCTTTGGGGCGAGGCCAGCCATTCATCCGTCGCAAATCAGCCCCATCAATCAGGCCTTCACTCCGACCGAGCACGCGCTTGCTAAGGCATCCGATGTGATCAAACGGCACACGCAGTCGCTCAAGGACGGATCAGCCGTCGTTCTCGACGCCGACGGACGGATGGTCGATGAGGCCGTCATCAAACAGGCTCGCAGAGTGATTGAAGCGGCGAGGGAGAACATCCGATGACGCGTTGGGATTGGCTTGGTCCACTCATTGGTGCCGTGCTGTACATCACGGGCCTCACACAGGTCATTTTCGGACCGATTGAGAGGGTGTTCTTCTCATTCAGTGACCCCGTGAAGTTCATCATCACGATTGTGGTGGCGACGATTGCTGTCGGACTCGTCTCCAGGTCGCTTCGGAATCGACGTCGCAAGCTCGTAGACGCCAAAGCAAGGGTCGCCTCGTGGCACCCACCGGAGACGCAGACATGATTAGGTCTCAATTCGGCGCAGCCAGGCTTGGCGGTGAGCCACCGTTCGACACGATTCACTTCAGGGCGTACTACGAGGCGACCCCAACCGGATCTGATCTCGAACGTCTCAGCGGCGTGATCCAAGCCGACACTGACGCCGGACCGAAGCCGATCGTGCTCATCCTTCCAGGGATCAACGTCCCGATCGACTCATACGGCTGGCTTGCGAGCAGGCTTGCGTCGGATGGCTACATCGCCGTGACCATGGGTGCCGTCGCCGACGTCTTCGGCGGCCACATCGGTCTGACACCCGGTCTCGACTTCGCAGCCGTTACCCCTGACGGATACGGGACCCGTCCAACAGCGTCCGGCGTCCAGCCCGTTCTCGATGCCCTCGCGACGATGAACGCGTCTGGCCCGCTGACCGGAGCAATCGACCTCACCCGGCTCATTCTCTTCGGACACAGTGCAGGAGGAACCATCGCCCTTCAGAGCGCTGATACCCGGTATTTCCCTGCCCTCATGGCGGTCGCCGTCTATGGGGCGCACACGATGGCGTCGACGGTTCTCGGGTACCCGGAGGACACGATTCTTGCCGTCCCGGACTCCGTGCCGGTTCTGCTGATGGCTGGTGACCACGACGGTGTCATGACTGCGAGTAGGGATCGGTACGGGACAGCTGAACATCACGATCCCGTGACACGGACCTTCGATGAGGCTTTGAGCCGGATGAAGGGCGACAGTTATCTCGTCATCTTCGAAGACGCAAATCACCTCTCGATATGCGATCCGCACGACGCCACTTCGGCCCGAGGATTCCTCGACACACACGCCCCGACAAATCCCACCGCCACAAGGGCCTCCATAGCTGACGTCACCTCAGCGTTCCTGGAATCGGTGCTCGGTGATCGAGGAAACCAACAACTTCAACGCAACCTGAATCAACCAACCGTGAACCGATGGAGAAGCCGATGAACCAAACACGACGATCCACCACCGTGAGCGCCCGCAGATTGGCACGCAAGACGACGCTGATGATCGCTGTCATCGGACTGTTGGTTGCTGCGTGCAGCGCGACGAACCCCGACGCGAGTTCGACGACATCGACAACAGCCCCGCCAGATGCAGGGGCGACAACCACAACGTCAGGGAGCGAGCCGGTTCCAGAGAACGGTCCTGGGGTCACAGACTCCGACGTCAAGGTCGCGTTCATCATCACGGATCTTGAACGAGTACAGAAAGCTCTGGGTCTCGATGTCCCAGAGCAAGGCGATCTCGATGCGCAGATCGCAGCCATCACGGACTACGTCAATGCAACCGGGGGAATCGGTGGCAGGAACATGGTGTCCGTCGTGCGACCGTTCGACGCCCTTCTTGATAGTCCAACCGTTGAAGAGGAGCTTTGCAACGGCATCACGCAGGACGATCAGGTCTTCGCCGTGGTGATGACTGGTCAGTTCCAGGACAACGCTCGACCCTGCTACGCATCCCGTAAGACCGTGATGCTTGATACGACCTACTTCCCGATCGACCAGGACGGATACGAAGAGCTCGCACCGTACCTGTGGTCGTACCACTTGACGGACTACCCAACCCTCATGGCCGGTCTCATCACCGGTCTCGCGTTCTCAGGGTGGTTCGACGGTGCGACGCTTGGAATCCTGGGAGCAGACAACCCATTGAGCCACAAGGCTTACGACGACACCATCGCACCACTTCTGGAGGAACTTGGGATAGAAGTTGGCGCTGAACAATGGGTGGATAGCACGGACACCGCAACGCTTCAGCCGGGTGTGGATCAGGCAGTTCTGGCTTTCAAGGATGCGAGTGTTGACCATGTCGTCACGATTGGAGGCGCCCGCATCCAGCCGTTCTTCATGCAATCTGGCGAGTTCCAGAACTACCACCCGACCTATGCGTTGACGAGTTATGACTCCCCCGACTTCTCAATCAACTCGTACCCGGAGTCGATGCTTGGGGCAGCCGGCATCTCGATGGTTCCAGGATGGGACATCGAGGAGGATCAGTACCCGGTTCCTGGAAACGCCACCGAAGCGCTCTGTCTCGACATCTTGGCCGAATCAGGCGAGGTCTTCGCTGAACGGAAGAACGCAAGAGTTGGCCTGCTGTATTGCGACGCTGCACTCCTGCTTCAGGCAGCTGCGGCGAATCTCACGGTCGCGCTTAATGCTGAATTGCTGCGCGACGGGATTTGGGGTCTCGGCGATACCCAGCCGAATGCCTCGAACTACACAACGAACTACACCCAGGGCTCGTACACAGGGGCGGCTTCGTACCGAGTTACCGCCTACAACCCCGATTGCGCATGTCTTGAGTTGCAATCAGGCCCACAGCCGTTCATGAGGTAGCCATTGGAACAGGAACCGACGAACCCGAAGGAACGCTTCGAACCGTTTCCCGCCGTAGCGGGGATCGGCTGGAAGCCCGTCGTCGGTGTCGGGTTCCTTGGGCTCGGCTCGGCCATCGCTCTCTCAGTGTTCATCCTCTACCCGATCTTCATCGAGGACACGACATCGAGCACCGCATCGGTGATGTCCAGGCAAGGGGTGTATGCAACTCTGATTGTGATTGCGGTTGCATGGCTCCTGACCAAGATGCCCCGCCAAGACAGTCGGGTGCCGATGCGAATCTCAGCTATCGCTCTAACCGGTGTCGGCCTTGTCGCAGCGGTGTCGCCTGAAGTGAATTGGGATCTCTTGCTCGTCGTCGGTGCGGTCTTTTGGGTACCAGGCGTGGTGCACCACAGGGCCTATTTGGCCGATCTCTACGGTCGTCATGGGCATTTCAGAGTGCTCGGGATGTACTGGTCCGGTGTCGCCGTCGGGGCCGTCGTTCCGCTGATGATTGGTGGATACCTCACCGATGTTCGTGCGGACAGCATGAGTGTCCTCGCCGGCGTGTCGCTTGTCGGGTTCGGGGCTTCGTTCATGCTTCCGCGTGCAGAACCGGTCGAGGTCGGAATCGAAACAACCTCGATCGGATGGCCAAGAAGGGCACGGCTGGTTGCCGGATCACTCGGGGCCCTCGTGGCCGTCGGCTTGACCGAACTCGTCTCAGTCATGGATGTGACATGGAACATCAATGAGGAAGGCACCGTTTCGACGGTCGGCGGCGCCGCTCTTGTCCTTGTTGCGGTCTTGTTGTTTGGCCATTGGTATCACAGCCTCGAGTCTGTCGACCCCGAGCGATACACCAACACCGCCAGGCTCTCAGGCACAATCGGTGTCCTGCTCCTCATCGCATCAGCGTTCTCTACCACCCTGATCGGGATGGTGATCGCGGCCATTGCTGCAGGCACCGCCATTGGTTTCATGACGCTCATCGTTGACGTCGCGACCCTTTCCGACCTGAGTTCGCGTGCTCGGCGTGTCGCCACAGCGAGCCAGCTCGTGTGGTTCGCCGCAGGCGGGCTCCTTGCGACTCTGTTCGCCGATCAGCTTCTTACCGATTGGACGCCGCGCAGCGTCATCGTCCTCGCTGGAGTCCCTTTGCTCGTCACCATGGTGCTCGTTGGCCGCGGAACCAGAAAGCGAGATGTCACGCACTCCGACGCCATCCGCAAGGCTGCCATCGAGCGGCAAGCCGTTGAGGCAACCTCACTGCTTACCGTGCGGTCTGTTGACGTTTCCTACGGTTCGGTCCAAGTGCTGTTCGACATCGATTTCGAGGTCGTCAACAGCGAGATAGTCGCGGTCATGGGAACGAACGGTGCGGGCAAGACAACTCTGCTTCGCACGATTGCTGGTCTGGAACAACCAACAAACGGGCGCATTGTCTTCGGCGGTGCGGACGCCACAGAGTTCGAAGCGACATGGATGACCGAACTCGGTGTGTGCCATATCGCAGGCCCCGAATCAGTGGCGCCCACGCTGACAGTCGAGGAGAACCTCCGCATGTTCTCCCACAGCCTCGGTCGGAATGCCAATGACGTGGACGAGCGAATCGATGAGGCCTACGACCTCTTCCCGAGGCTTGGTGAACGGCGAACACAGCGGGCTTCAACGCTGTCGGGTGGTGAGAAGCAAATGCTTGCTCTGTCGAAGGCGGTCATTCTCAAGCCACGAATCCTGTTGATCGACGAGTTTTCTCTCGGATTGGCGCCGAAAGTTGTTTCCGAGCTACTTCCGACGGTCCAAGCGATCAACAGAGCCGGGACGGCCGTCATCTTGGTCGAGCAGAATGTTGCGACAGCTCTCTCGATTGCAGACAGGGCGTATGTCATAGAAAAGGGCGAAATGCTCTGGTTCGGTGAAGCAGGAATCTTGAAGGACGATCCGCGCCGCATCGAACAGATGTATCTGGCTGGCACGGTAGAGGAGCATCAATGATCGCCGGCTTCGACGTCTCCCTCCCGTTCGTACTCCTCGGAGCGCTCACTGGTCTGTCGTACGGCCTTCTCGCCGTCGGTATCGTCCTTGTCTACCGATCTTCGAAGTTCATCAACTTCGCCTATGCAGGGACCGGGATCATGGCAGCGGCAATCGCCGCAGTGGGTATCAATCGCTTCCAGGTTCCCTATTTCCTCGGGTTCGCTGGTGCCATCGCCATAGGTGCCCTCATCTCGGCCGGAGTCGACATCTTCATCGTGAGAAAGCTAGAGCGAGCTCCAAAGGTGCTTTCGATGGTGGCGACCCTCGGTGTTGGGGAGGCTCTCCTCTTGAGCACGCTCGCGATCAACGACGCATCGGGCAAGGAGTACCCACAACCACCCCTCTTTCCTTCCTTCGACATCGGCGCGCTGTTCGTCAACCCATCATCCACAGCCCTTGCAGTCCTTACGCCACTTGTGATCATCGGGCTCATCCTCTTCTTCAAGAAGACCAGGTACGGCATCGGGGTGCGTGCGGCCTCCGTGAACCCAGATGCTGCAAGCACAAGCGGAATCTCACCGAAAGGCATGTCGACGTTGTCGTGGGGGCTTGCCGGAGGCATCGCTGCGTTCTCCGCACTGCTCGTACTCCCCAGCCAGGGGACGCTCACCCCGGACCTCCTCGGACCAAGCCTCCTCCTCAAAGGCCTCGCTGCCGCGGCACTCGGAGGCTTCGTAAGTCTGCCGACGGCCATGGTCACCGGCGTCGGGATCGGGGTTCTTGAACAGGTATTTCGAACCAAGACAGGGTCCGCCGGCTACATCGACATCGCTTTGTTCGTCCTGATCCTGGTCGGCATCGGCATCCAAACGTGGCGGTCAGGGCCACGGGACTCGGTCGACAGGTGGGATGGCGTTTCCCTCCCGTTGAGACAGCCGGATGCGTACCGACAGTTGTGGGTCGTGCGAAATCTCCCCCGCGTGCTCGCGGTCGTGTTTCTCATCGCCGCCGCTGCCGTTCCTCTGTTTGTTTCCAACCGGTTCTCGTTCATCGCGATCACGGTGATGTGCTTTGCGATCGTCGGTCTCTCGGTGGGGCTCCTGACCGGCTTTGCGGGACAGGTGTCCCTCGGTCAGTTCGCATACGGCGCCGTAGCGGCTGTGGTGTCCGTCGTCGTTGTCAACCAAACCGGCGTGTTCTTTGCAGGAATCGTGGCAGGGGCACTCGTTGCTGGGCTCGTGGCGGTCGCGGTGGGCTTCCCTGCGCTCCGCGTCCAGGGTTTGCTACTCGCCGTGGCCACGCTCGGGTTCGCGCTCGTCGTGTCTTCCTGGCTCCTTCGGCAGGACTTCGCCTTCGGCAGGGGGAAGACGCCAGCTCAGCCCATTATTGGACCCTGGACGCTCGACACGGCAAAGACGTACTACTACGTGGTTCTGATCGGGCTGGTCGTCGCAATCTGGGTGACCCGAAACCTCCGTCAATCGGCGTTCGGGCGGAAGCTCGTCGCTGTACGGGACAACGAAGCAGCAGCGAGGGCGCTCACGGTCCGGTCATCGCGAACAAAGCTTCAGATCTACGGCGTTTCTGGAATCATCGCTGGCGTAGGTGGAGCCTTGTTCGGTCATGCTCATACCTCATTGTCGGCAGCGATCTTCCCCGTTTCTGCGTCGATTGATGTCGTCGCCGCCACCGTCATCGGTGGGCTCGAGGCGCTCACCGGCCCCATCGTCGGCGCCTTGTATCTCATCGGCATCCCACGCTTCTTCAATGTGTCGATCGAAGGCCTTGCAGCGCTCTCCGCGGTCTGGCTCATTCTGATCGTGAACCAACCTCGAGGTCTGATGGGGATGGTCACCAAGCCGAGAGACAGGTTCTACGACACAATCGCGAAGATGCGAGGTATCGATCCCGCGGTAGCTCGAGCCCGTGAGGGGTCAGAGGAAGTTGCAGCGGCGAGTCAGGAATTCCACATTGCCCTCGGTGCTGCGTTCTCGGACGAGACAATCACTACATCGCTGGACACGGAGTTTGCTATCGAAGTCGAAGGGCTCACGAAGCGGTTCGGTGGCTTGACGGCAGTCGACGATGTGAGTTTCAACGTCAAGGTCGGCGAAACGGTCGGACTCATTGGGCCAAATGGGGCAGGCAAGACGACAATCTTTGAAATGATCGGCGGGTTCCTCAAGCCGGATGGGGGCACAGTCGTCTACGCAGGCAAGACAATTACGGGTCTCTCTCCAGAGGCCAGAGCGAAGAGAGGTTTGGTCCGATCCTTCCAGAACG
>Ga0209273_10002531_pt1 | contig 13866 bp, 10 predicted proteins | sample tdAd471_FD_187126 | JGI IMG/M metagenome (GOLD analysis project Ga0209273, IMG submission 187126) | Marine sediment microbial communities from the Atlantic coast under amendment with organic carbon and nitrate - tdAd47.1 (SPAdes)... | ecosystem: Environmental > Aquatic > Marine > Coastal >...
TCTATATAACAGGACTCCGCCAGGGCAATCCTTAGCCTTTGATCTGACACTGTCAGCGCCAGTCGGGGCTACGTTGGGTTCAAATACTGTTCATAGGGTCACTATCCAGCCGATGAATGGCTACTGGTCAACAGGTGATGTGGATTGGAATTATCCTCCGGCACTCCCTATTTCAGGCGCGATAAGCCCTGCAAGCAGTTCAACTGTTTCCGGATTTAAGATTGATGGGGGAGCAATTTCAAATATATGCGTCAACCTTACCGGGACCACTGGAGTAACGATTGAAAATTGTGAGATAACAAACGCACGAAATTATGGAGTATTCCTACAGAATACGCAGAATCTAACGCTGCGTAATTGTTATATTCATGATAACTGGGCTGGCGATGTTTTTGATAGGTTGGGCTATAACATCATGTTCGACGGTCAGAGTACTACAGATATTCAGAATATAGATATCCTGGGTAATCGGATGGAGTGGAGTTCTGGCGGCATTCGCTTGTACTTGTGTAAAACAATGTCTGATGTTGTGATTGAGAATAATCACATGGTTGACGCAATCCGTCATTCAAATGAGGGCCAGCACTTATTTGCTACAAACTGTTCTTGGGGAACAACGCCTCCGGTATTTCGTAGAAACAAATCAATCTTCTCAGTCAACCCGTTAGCTAATGGTGAAGACCATATAAACTTTTTTAAGTCTGGGAAGGGCAGTGGTGGAACGCCAGCAATTATAGAACTGAATTATTTCAAAGGCCAATCGCTGAGTAATGGCTCAGGAGCAACGTTCCTCGTTGGAGATAATGCAAGAAATCTAGCCGAAGGGAATTCACTTATAAAATACAACACATCTATAGAAAGTGGTGTAACTGGCATGGCTCTTATGGGAGGGGCCGATCAGAAATGTCACTACAATGATGGGTGGATGCCACCAGATTCGATATTTGTTGTTAAGGGAGAGTTACCAGGAAATAGCGCGGTTGGTGGTGTTATGCAGCGATCTGTACAAACGCCAAGGGGTGAATTCGATGATGCTGAATTTGGTGGGAATCGGATGTGTTGGTATACCGATTTTAACACAGGGGCAGGGGCGCAGCTGAATAATTATTGGCGTCCAAATATAGGGGCAGATGGGTTTACGCCCAATCATGGAACATACGCTGACCCGGTATCAGCCGAAACTGACGTTATTGGTTTCGATGACTCGCAAACAAATATCTCTATGCACGATGGAACTAACCAATTTAGTGAAAACTGGACCACATCCGGGGATATGTGGGTACAGGGGCGACATGAAATACTAACTCAACCTGCTATTGATGAAGGGATTGAAGTTATGTATTCATCCCAATCGTGTCCTGTTGGAAATGGCATTCTTACATACATTGATTCAACGACCAGCGTTACGTTCCAGGCCTATGGGGAGAGTGCTGGGGCCGCTGTTGATATATCGACACCGGAATGGGATGACGGGACTGAAGATAATGATACCTGGCATGTGTTTTCTAGTAGTGGGGCATATGTACGAATATTGGTAACTGCTGCTAGTCTTCCTGGAGCCGATACGAATTGGACGATTAAGGTTACTAGGTTTGAAAAGGATGAGGTTATCCTCTATCCAGGTGTAACAGGACTGTGGACTGGATCAACTGGAACAACTCCACCGGCTGGCAATGATCCAACTGTGCCAGTTATCACAGATCCTATCCCTGCCGGGACGATCACTGAAGATACCATAGTAGTCGATTGTTCAGCTTCAACTGCATCTCCAGCGGTAGGTGGATATGAGTGGTTTAGGAATGACGTTAGTATTCAAACGACGGCTGGACAGATATTAACGGATACAGGTTTAACGGGCGGAACGACATACGAGTATAAAGTTCGGGCGTTTGATACGGCAGATCCTGTTAGATTCTCCTCGTTATCTGACCCAGTGGCTGCAACAACTGATGCCGTCAGTGGTGGTGAATTATTCAATGAGGAGTTTACAGCTAACTCAACTGAGCCGGATGAAACAACTGGATGGGATGCACTCAATGCCACACCTAGCCCGATAATCCCCACTCAAAGTGGTACGGTATTCGAGGTAGTTAATGCAACGACTGCCACGGCAAGCATTTACCAAGAGAAATCCACGTTAGACCCAGCCAAAACTTATACGGTCACTGTCGGGCATAAGCGGGGAACAGGTAATACAACCGGAAAAGTGGTTATCAATAATACAGGTTCTGGCAGGATTGGAACAGGTAATCAGGTTACGGACACTCTGAGCGAATCCGTGATTGAGAGCTTTACGGAATACGAGTACACTGGCGTTGCTCCTAAAGCAGTGACGGGCGAGATCTGGGTTATCTTATGGAATGTTTCGTCTAATTCTGGTGATTCAACTCATTGGGATTATTGCCGGTTTAGAGAAGAACCATAATGATTTCAGATCCTGACTGGTGGCAAACGTTTGACTACAAGCTAACAATGGTTGTGGTGGTTGTATCTACGCTGGCAACTGTTGTTGTAGGGGTATGGCGCTTGAGCAAACGATATACACAAATCATTCACGTCCTGGAGAGTAAAGTGTCTCACACAGAAATGGCAGAATGTAAAAGTGATATCGTAAAAACCATTGAGGAATCAGGTCAAAGTTGTAACAAAGAAATAGCCGACGAACGTAAAGAAAACCGCGACGATCATAAAGCGATACTTGTTTCACTGGCTGAAATGAATCGTTTGTTTATTCAACACATTGACAAGACGGGATAGCAATGACCTGCCTAGAAAAACTTAAAATCGCAAAGCTGCGTATTAAACAGCTTGAGGCGGATAACAAGTATCTCCGTCATCTTCTGTCCCTGAAAGGTAAGGGAGTTAAGGTGTTATGAATAAACGTGTTGAGTACATGTTGAACAGACTGAAAGAGCCTAGTACGTGGCGGGGGATTATATCGTTCTCCACCCTCTTAGGTGTTATAATAGTGCCTGAAGTAGCAGAATTAATTATATCTGCTGGAGTCACGGCAGTTAGTTTGATCTTGATGGGAAAGAAGGATGCCGGGAGCCCAGACGCATGACTGATATTAAACAAAACGAGCAGGCCTGCTATGTGACACTGCGCTACACCCCTACACCGCACAAATATTACATTGTGTCGTCAGTTCCAAAGCGTTCAATGAAAGGATAGATTATGAATAGATTCCCCTGTGGTTGGTGGATTATGCCCGCTTGTATTCTCGGCCTCGTGCTTTATGGCGTGGCATTCAATGCCTGGGCGTACTCATTCCAAATAACCTGGGATGCCCCGACAACGCGGGAGGATGGCACAGAGCTGCTGCTTGCTGAGATAGATCATTATGATCTCTATGCAGATGGTGAGCTACTAGCGGCTGTACCGGGGGGTGACAGCACAACGCAGGCTGATTTAAGCCCTGGTCAGCACTGTTTTGCCATGAAAACTGTGGATACAGATGGGCGGGAGTCTGTATTTTCAAATGAAGTCTGTAAAGATTTGCCGAGTGATGCGAATCCGAATAGCGTAACGATTGAGATAACGATTATCCCGTGAACCTATTTAGGAGAAACTGTAATGGCATTTAATCTCGCACTTGCTGGTAACAAGCAAGGTATTGCACTTGGAGAAGTGCTTTCTGTTTTTAGTGGACAGAAATCTGCTAAAGATATACTTGCTGATTCATTGAATTTAGATAAATCAAATTCAAGTGAAAATCAGGATCAAAAACAGAAACCAGAAGATGCGGCCGCAGAGTTAAAAGATATTATCCAGATTTTTAAAAGCAATGCAAAGTCTGGTACTTCAGATCTTGCAAAAATACTGGCACTTTTTTAAGAGGCTTATTATTATGCATTCTTTAATTCCAAACTATCTTCGATTTTATTTACCGCAGTTTCAATTTTCATTGTTCTCTCTTGGTGGATCAAAAGAAAAAACAAAAACTGAAGGAACTACAACACTTAAACGTACGCAAACTGAAGATACAACTGGTGAAAAATCTACTGCTTCAACACTTTCGAATGAAGATTTAAAAACAATTTCTTCACTTGATGAAGAAACAAAAGCACTTTTAACAGATTTTCTTGTGCAGCTTGGTGATGCGGCGGGAGAAGATACTGCACAGATTTCTGGTATTATTGATATTCTTCAGGAAAAAGCTTTGACTGCGGAAGAAGATATTAATGCAAATACAGCGGCGTTAATAAATGATGCAAGATTACAAGGCGAAAAAGCGCTTGGTCGAAGTGTAACAAGTTTAGCAACTGCAACAGGTAGTTCACAAAATTCACTTGTTTCTCAAATAGCAAATGAAGGTGCAGTTGATCTTGAAAGTCGTCTTACAGCTTTAGGAAGTGAATTTGCTTTGCAAGCACGTGGAGCAGAAGTTGCAGAATTGAATAGTTTAATTAGTGCAATTGGCCAAAAATCAGCTGTTGGTACACAAGATATTTCTGGAATTGCATCACTTGCAAATGTGCTTAAAGGTGCTTCTGTTACAAGTACGGGTGCAAGTACGCAAACTGGAACGGTTTCAGAAACAGCAAAGACTTCTCGAACAGCACTTGAAGATGTGCTTTCAACAGAAAAGAGTAAAGGTAGAGGTAAAACTGGTGGGATTAGTTTTAATCTTTGATTTTTGAATTTTGATTTGAGGTATTTAAAATGGCACAAGGTATATTTGAAGCACCTATTGCATTTGGCCCAATTTATGAAAACGCTACACACAAATTTTTTGGCGAGGCTGCACCCGGTACCGCGTTGACCGCAGCATCCTGGCGTGTCAGTCGAATGTCTCTAACGGACAGCCAGATTGAGTGGGCTGATGGTGATAGTAATTTCGATAATGTTTTCACAAATGTCACAATTGTCGAAGCACTGTCCTTCTCATGAGCCTTCCAAAGCACATCAAAGAACATGAGATGCTTGGCATTGAAGCCGCTGGGTGGCCTGGGATTACGGCGTCCCCCGCAACAACCTTTATCGCTCCTATGATAATGGGTTCTGAAGTTCCCGGTACGGTAGCATTGTTGAAAGATTGGGGGGTTATGCCATTTATTCTGCCGGATGATAGGAGAACGTTGGATGTTGTTAATGTCATCACGGGTGATAACTCAGGCGGAACGCCGGCTCTTATTGATGAGATCGGCGTGGCGGTATGGGATGGCATCACCGGAGCTTTATTAGATAGCGTTTTGTTCGGCATTGCTGCTGGAACGGCAGCAGAAACTCAAAGACCCATTTTAATGAATAGTGTTTCGCTCCCTAAATATGTGTTGGTTGGTATTGCCGGTGGTTATTCTGCGGGTGCCCATGTAGTGCTTGATTGTAATTTTCGGGCAGCACAATCGGTGCCGGTGGTTGGTGTTCCAGGCTCTATTAATGCTGTCACACCGGCTTATTTCCCCTCTGCAATAATGGAAACGGTTACGGCTCCAGCTAATGATCCTGTTGACCCTATTGGCACGCTTTCAGCCACATCGCCATCTGTTGAGCCATTTTGTGTCATGTTGCAGCTAACATGAGTCTTCCTAAGCATATTCAGGAACACGCCAAGCTTGGCGTCCTGTCTTTCTTTGGGGAAAATGCAAAGGCCGTTGGTAGTGGTGGCGATTTCCCTACGTTAGACGCAGCTTTGGATTGGGCGATTGCTCAAACTGGCTGGACGCAAGTCACTGGCACAACAGGCACTGTTTCCACTACTCAGGGCAGTGATGTAATTGACGGATCAGGAACGAATTTCCTTGATTTGGTAAAGGAATATGATTTTGTGCGTGTCACAGGGTCTGGCGAGGACTTTTATCAGCCTGTGATGTATGCCAGTTCAGTTATAGATTCTGATGAAATGGTGATGTTTAATGGTTCATCGGAAAGTGTGTCTGGTGCTGCCTGGGAAATTTGGCGACCTAATAAAATCTCGCTCATACTTCTTGAAGGGGAGCATGTACTGAGTGCAAATAAAACCCTGCCTAATGGAATATGGCTCGATATGTCTGGCGCGTCTTTAGCGACAGTATGGAAGAATACTGGCACAGTAAATACGGGCAGTCTTTTTTATAATCCTCAAAATATTCTCACTGTTTCAAACATGTCCATTGTGGCCAAATATTCTCCCCGTTTAATCGACGCTGATGCTTCAGTGACAACGGCCAATCATTCCGGGATTTTTCGGCTTGATTCAATCGACTATTTTGGGTCATCACAACTTGGAACACCAATTTTCAACTTTAAAGGAGCAAGCATTCGCCTTAAAAGTATCACCGCGAATAATTGGTGGATGAGCACCAATGCCTCTTTAGGTGCGGATGAAATTATCATTGATGGATTTAATTGTCACTCTGAGTTGGATGGTTCTGTGTCAACCGAACCAATGCTAGGGCTGCAAATGTACGAAACCGACAGCGATATAGCCAAGCCTTTTGTTCTAAAAGATGTTTATATCCAATGTAACGCAGATATAGCAGTCCAACTGCTTGGGTCTAACTCAACTGCTAAGAAGGTGAGCATTAGTAATCTGACTATCAATAATGAAAGAGCAATTGCGGTGCCTGCCACTGAGACATTTCGCATGGAGCAGTCGAGTGTTATAGATGGTCACTTTAGCAATATGGTAGTAGACGGGCATCTTGAATTTGCCGGGTTAGCTGGCGATATTAAAATTAAAAACTCAGAGGTGCATATTGACGAGGGGACTGGTACTTTAAACGTAATACAGTTAGATGCCGTCAGGGTAATGAGAACATCGACTCAGGCTGATTATCAAGTAGGGCTCACTATATCCCCGGACGCAAACTTTGCAGTTCGCAATAATTTCTTGCTAAGTGTTGACGGGGGCTCTGCCCCGCAAATCTATACGATAAGCGCAAGTGGTAATCCACAAGCGGGGCAAAGGCTTACTTTTATATTTGAACAAGATGCCACTGGCGGAAATACATTAGTCTTCAATGCTGTCTATAGAATGCCTGGCGGAACGCCTCTTGTTGGGGCTGCTAGTGAAGTCGGGGTTTATGATTTTGAATATGATGGAGGCGAATGGATCTTGAGAAATACGCCGGTATGGTATTAATTTGAAAATCTCCCTCCCCAATAATTGGCATCCATGCCAATATTAGATTATACAAAAGGTAATTTATTATGGCTAATCCATTAGAACTTTTAGGAAAAGAAGATGAGCAGCAAAATCTTCTCATTCAAGAAATGGGAGAAGCCGCTGAAGCAACGCAAGATTTTAATGCTGTTCAACAAGCATCAACTACTGAACTTGTTTCTCTTTCATTAAAAGAACAGCAAAGTCGGGCCGATGGTGCCATTCAGATTCTTTCGAATACACAAGATATTCAAAAAAATCTTGAAAATATTGATGCTGTAAATAATAATATTTGGTGGAGGTTACTTCAACCTGCAACAAATATTTTTTACCCTGAACGTTCTGTTAAACGACAGAACGAACAGATGTTAAACAGCACAAAAAAAGTTGCTGTTGTTGATAGTAAAATGAAATCAGAAACTACGCAGCTTGAAATGCAAAAGAATGTTTTAGCTGCAAAGATAACTGATTCAAAAGCTGATGTCGCAAAAGAAATTGGTGATGTTGATGTTCTTCGTGAAAGGATTAATGAAGAAGTCAATGCTGCTAACCGGCAAAACGATTTAATCAGTCAAGCTATCCACATTGAAAGTATTCCAAATCTTCAAAAACTTGTTAAAGACAGAACAGTAACCCCCCAACAATTTCGCGAAGAAATGCTTCGGCGTCAAGGGCTAGAAGATGCGGCAGCAATGAATCGACTTTCACGAAAAAGTGCAAGTTTAATAGATAAAGAACGGGCACGTGCAATTGCACTTCGTAATTTTGATGAAACAGATTTAAATACACTTATTACAAATGGCATGGAAAATGCTGGCCAAGCAGATGCAAGTATTATAAATGCAGAATTTGCAGAAATGCAATTCAGTGTTGCGGAACTTCGTCAACGTCGTGGAGAATTAAAAGAAGCATCTGTTGGAGAAAGAAACAAAACAGTTGAAATGGAAACCACACTTGCAAATGCTGATTCACTTGTAAAAAGCTGGGCTCAAGTATCTGGTGGAAATCCAACAACATTAACTTCACCTGAAGCATCTGCACAATTTGTTGTTGAAAATCCAGAATCTTCACCTGAAAGTAAAGCTTTGGCCGCAAATTATCTTGCGAATGTAAAAGCAACAAATGAAGCTAAGAAGCGTGGAGATACAGATGCAGCTGTTTTACTTGCTACAAGGCAAGGTGAATTAGCAGCCAAGAATTTAGAGTTGATTCGGCAAAGTGAAATCACAAGCGCATCTAAAACTATGAAACCTGCTGTTACTGAATGGCAGCAACAGGGCAGGTTTAAGACACAAGAAAACGCGGCCACTTCTTTATCCCAAGCACTTATTATGGGGACAGAAACAAACAGTACAATTTATAATTCTGTTCTTGACTTGTTTACAAAAGAAGAGTTATTTTCTGATCAAGAAAAGGTTTTAGATTTCGGTACATTTGCACAAGATCCAATTGCAGTTATGTCGCAAGCTGCAAATAACCCGGCTATACGAAATCGTGTAACTTCAACATTGCATGGTGCAGGAAGATTTAATTTATACAACAGTATCGCAGAAGCACTTGATGATGGTGATATGCTTGCACAGTTAAATGCTGATAACTCGGCTGTAAATATTGGTGGTGAATTTCGTGAAGATGTATATTTTGATTATGCTTCTTCACGAAACGCAGATGGATCTGAAGGTCCAACGATTGATGCTATTAGAGTAAAATATAAAGAAATGATTCAAGAATTTGCTAATCGTGAATTTTCTGGTGGAGGGCAGGGAAATTCAAAGTATACAATTAGTGGAATTAATAAATTATATTTTGACAATTCTACACGTGAAAAATTTATTGTTAAATCAAACCAGGTTTTTGCAAATGAAACTGCACGTTCACGAATTGCAATTGAAGACGCAATCAATGCAGAGAAAAATGCACGACCACCAGTTCAACAACAATTTCAACGTCGTGGAAGCACACTTCCAGAAACTACTTCTCTTTTCTGAGGAATTCTAATGCCAATACCGACATTTGATTTAACAACTCGTCGTGTTGCGAATCCAAATCTAGAGGAAGGATTCTTCAATTCTGAATCAGATCCAAAACGCCAGACAATGTTTGCTCGTCAACAAAGCGCACAAGAAAATGATTCTTTCTTTGTTGGTGCAAGCCAAGTAATGCCTGCTGTTCTGGCATCAATGATTGATACGTTTGGTACATCACTTGGGATTCTTGATGATGAAGAAGTCACAAATTGGCTTGAACAGAATGCCCCTGATGTTGCTCAGTTTTCCCGTGCTCATGCCGGCGGTGTTGGTTTGGCTGGTGATATTGTCGGCAGTTTTCTTCCTGCTGGTATAGCTATAAAAGCTATGCGTTCTGGTAGTATTGTTGCAAAAGCAATTGAAAAAAGTTTTGGCCCGAAATTTGCAAAGTTTGTTACATCAACGGGCAAATCAAATGCTCAGCTTAGCCAGGAATTTATTCAAAAAGGCAAGATGGTTGAGACTGTCAATAAAGGTGTACGTACTGTAAACCAAACACGTGGTGCTTTTGACCCACGAAGAGCAATGATTCGTCGTTCTGTAAATGATGTAGTTGTTGAAAGTATTGCAGCTGACCTTGCGATTGCTGGTTCCATGCATTCAAGTGATTTTCTTTTTCCAGATGAAATGGATCTTGTAGATCATTTGATTTTCTTTGGTGCAGCAAATGCAGTGTTTTCTGGCGGCGCTTTTGCAGCAGCTAAAATGTCTTTCAATCGAAATGCAAATCGTATTCTCGGACCAAAGGCCGCGGCCGCGCAAAATCCAGGCGGAGTTCCAATCACAGAGATTTCAGGTCGTGTTAATAACCGTGGAGTTGGAATCACAACTCGTGGGCATATGCTTCGTGATGTAATAGATGAAAGGGAAACTGCACAAGCTGCGGGTGAACGCGTTGTTATGGATGTTGCGGATGCAACACGTGCCGGGTTACAGGTCGGATTGAAAGATGATTTCGTTCGTCTTGGAAAAGACTCTCCAATTGATGGTGTAACAAATCGAATTAACTTCAATAAAGATTCGGGAGAAGTTGAAACACTTCAGAAAGCTATTGAGTTGGATGAGAATTCAATGATTGGCGCGCGTAGTCTTGAAGCGTTTACTGATGTAGTTGGTGATGAAAAAGAAGCATTAATGGTTTTAGCACAGGGAAAACTACGTCAAAATATTAAAGACTTGACAAGGAAGATTCAGAAAGTTCAGAACAATCCAAAACAAACTGCACAATCTACGGCCAATATAGATAAATGGAAAGCGCAAACGCAAGCAATGGTTGATGAATTTCAAGATAACCAAAGAACATTAACAATGGTATTTGAACTTGACGGTTCAATGTCTGTTGCGCAAGGTCGAAAGACAATGTTCCAGGATGGTGAACGTAAGATTATTAAAGCAAAGGACGGTGTGTCTGTCATTGATTCAAAGAAAGATGGGTTAAAAGTTGCTGTTGATGCAAATGGGCATGTAAATTTTGCAGCAAAGAATATGCCTGATGCAGCAAAAACAACAAAATCAAAAACAACTCCAGGAAAAATAGTTGATCCTTTTGAAGCAGCAACAGAAGATCTGTTCCCTCAACAAATGCCTTTCCGTGCAGAAGCAATTAAGTTTGCTGACTTCTTCACGCGTACGGCAATATATGATGCAGCACAAAGTTCATTAGAACGTAATCTCGCGTCAGCTACAAAAATTGATATTCCTGTTCCCAATAACGCACATCATACACAATTGGATTATGTCAGTGAATTACTCGAATCACCGCAGGCAACAACTTACGCGAGCAAACTTAAGGGTAATAACATCAAACCGGACGAGATCACGTTTCATAGTCTTGCAGGAAAAGCATCGGAATATCAACAGCTTAAACATAACAATGCAGCAAAACTCGCTGCCGGAAAATCTGATCAGATGTTGTCGCAGGAAGACATTGTTAAAATGTTAAACCTGCCAAGTGATACACAGCATCCTTTACTTCAGTTGTTTGAAGGAATGATGGACAACAATAAAATCATTCCACTAGAAGATGTTGTTGGTAATTTAGATGAGTTGAAAAAAGCGCTGCATTCGATTGTTAGTACAACAACGGATGACATTGTAAATTCTAATATTGTCTTACGTGGCAATATGATGAAATTAAATACACGTGGAAAACCTGTCGCATTTATGACACGCAATGTTGAACGCGGTATTGACGCTATTTCACGTGAAGATCTCTTGATCCAGAATTTGGATTTGCGGACAAAGATGTACCGCGATTTGTTAGATTCAAAAACGTTATTTGTTGCCCCGCTTGCACAAACATTGAAAGAAAACCCGGAACTCGTTGCCGCTGCAAAACATGCAATGCCAAATCTTCTTGGTGGACTTGAACCAACTGGCAAAGTATTCTCTCAGCTTGTACAACAGAGTTTCCGTATGCGTGGAATACCAGGTTTTGCAGAGTTTGATGCTATTGCAAACATTACACAAAAACGTGTTGAGAAAAGTATTGAACATCTATTGAATAATACGGATGATGTTTTAAAGTTAGGTGGAATGCCTGACCCAAAAACAGCATTCAATAAACTATTAGAGAAACAAGCACAAGGCGATCTTGTTACTTTCTTTTCACTTAGAACTTCATTGAATAAAGGCTGGGATATAGATGCTGTACCTGTGAAAGCAGGTTCAAATGATGGTGGTGAGCTGTATCAATTTGCTTTAAAGGATTCTGACCGTAACAAAGCAATTTGGAAGCAAACTTTCAATGAAGAAATGCAGGCTGGAAAACGGCTGCCAATGCCTGGTACTGGTGGTGAAACATTAACTATCACACAGAAAGCCTGGGATGCTGCCCATGCAATGAATGCTTTATCGCAGCAAAATCTCATTGAAGAAAACGCTCTACGTGTTGCACGTAATTTGCCTTCACTTCCTAAAAAGGATTTCCATTTACCCCCACCAAATCTCGATGGAAAATACGTTGTGTATGTAACTGACAATGCCGGGACTGTACGTACAGCTGTGTCTGGTGCAACAGAACAAGAAGCAAATCGGCTTGCAGTAAAAGAAATTGAAATTGCAAATGAGCAATTACATCTAATTGATCAATCAACTATTCAAAGATACAATGACGCACGTATGCGTTCCTTCTTTGAAATGACAGATTTCTCCCGCCCACAATCACAAACCGGACCCGCAAAAGGAACAGCAGGAGGGTCAACTATCCGTGTTGGTGAACAGGAATTCCAATCCATGCTTGAACAGTTAACAAGAAACTTTGTTGATATGGGGCGGCGGACAAGGGAATTAGTTTTTGAACCCGAGATTAACTTTCTTAAATTACAGAAAGCTGCTGCGGGTGAAGGCGACAAAACACAGACTGTATTTGATCTCATGGCAAATACAATTCTTGGTACAAAGAACATTGATGCAAACTCAATACCAACGCGTGTTTTAACAACAGCTGAAAATGTTTATGATCAATTAATGCAAAGAACTTTCGATGCTATACCTGCAATTAAAGAATCATTGATTGCTTCTTCAGATGCAAAACTTAAATTCAAAGAACAACGTGCATTCAAAGCAACACGCAAAGCACTCGGACCAGAGTTTAATCCTTTCAATGACTTCAATGATTTCATTGAGAAGACAACGCGTGTAAAATTACCACAAGAATTAAGAAAACATGCTGGTGTATTAAATGAAATAACAACTGCGCTTACAATTCGAATTGCCGATATTGGAATGGGTGTTGTTAACGTAATCAGTTTGGCAACGACTGTTCCGCCTGTTGCAAAAGCAATTCAACGTCAACTTGATGAAACTGTTTCAGAACAAATTGTTCGTGTTGGTGCATGGGGAACTACAACTCCAGAAGGTATCGCTAAAATATCTCCAACGCGATCTGTAATGTCTGGTATTCAATACATGTTTTCACCGGAAGGACGAGAGTTTGCACGCAGAGCAAAGGCTGCCGGGTATTTCGATCAGTTCGCAGCAGAGCAAGTTGAAATCTTTTCCCGTACAGGTGAGAAATTCCTGCCTGGTTTAATTCGAAGCTTCACAAATAAAACAAGTCTTATAACAGACAAGACGGAAATCGGGGCCCGCGCTTTTTCATTCATGACATTTGCAAACATGGGTAAGAAACTGTTAAAGCTTGATGATGAAGCTGCAATGATTTTTGCACACAAACAAGCTAATAATGTCATTGCAGATTTTCGGCCAGTCAATCGGCCTGTTGTTTTTCAGGGTGCAGCAGGTATGCCGTTGGGATTATTCACTACATTTATGTGGAATTATCTCCAACGTATTTATCAGGCAGTTGAAACTGGTTCACGTGGAGTATTAATAAATCAAGTCGGTCTGCAAACAATGTTATTTGGCGCAGAGTCTGTACCAGGTGCTGATCTTTTCCTTCAAAAACTATCTAGTAATATGGATGGTGATTCAAATTTAGCAGATAGATTGAATACAGCAATGGGGCAGGATGCAGCAGATGCACTGTTGAATGGTTCTGTTGCTAGTTTAACTGGTGTCAGTATTGGACCACGTGTTGCCATTGGTCTTCCTTTACAATCAGGTGCAGGTTTGGATTCTGTCCCAGCTTTTCGATTGAGTAAACGATTTGCGTCAACAACGGGGCGGGTCATTGATTCAATCAAAGAAGAAGGTGGGTTTGATTTGAATCAGTTCCAACAAATTATAGCGGCAAGTAATTTAAATAAAGGTTTGTCAAACGCAATTGAATGGGGGCAGGGATTCTCTGTT
>Ga0209273_10002540_pt1 | contig 13833 bp, 10 predicted proteins | sample tdAd471_FD_187126 | JGI IMG/M metagenome (GOLD analysis project Ga0209273, IMG submission 187126) | Marine sediment microbial communities from the Atlantic coast under amendment with organic carbon and nitrate - tdAd47.1 (SPAdes)... | ecosystem: Environmental > Aquatic > Marine > Coastal >...
CGTACCTAATCATGTTTAATAAGGTAAGAAAGGCATTCAACGGGGAGACGCAGGCTTTATTTTAAATACCATATCGGTCCGAAAAAATCGCTTTTTAGACCATGAAACCAGCTTAGAGTAAAGTCTATTCCTTACTTTGTATACTCAAACAATCTATCGTATATGTGTCGAAGTATTTTCGTCCTATTACTACTAGCACCACTATTAGGAAACACACAAAACATTTATCTGATTAACTCCTCTTTTGAAGGGGATCCGCAGGATGCGACGATGCCAGTAGGCTGGCATGCTTGCGAGAGGGGCACCACACCCGATATTTTGCCGGGCCATTGGGGGGTCTACCAAGAAGCCTCTGATGGAGATACTTATGTGGGCCTTATCACCCGGGATGATGGCTCACGAGAAAGTATCGGCCAACGCCTGAAGTCTCCTATGGCGCCCAAATCTTGTTATAAGTTCGAAATCGATTTGGCAAGAGCAGGAACCTATAGTACTTACAATGCGCCTATTCGCTTGAGAATCTGGGGTGGCAAAACCTTAGGAGCCAAAAACCAGCTGCTTTTACAAACGGGATTCGTCAAGCATACTTTTTGGAAAACCTATGAAGTGGAATTTACGACCACCGACTACATCAATTATATTATCCTAGAGGCTTATTATAGTGAAGATGATAGTTCCCCTCGTGGCAATATCCTCATTGACAATATCTCTCCGATCAAGGCTTGTCCGAGAGCGTAGCCAAGTGGGAAGTGGGAAGTGGGAAGTGGGAAGTGGGAAGTGGGAAGTGGGAAAATTTCGAATTTCCGACTTCCCACTTCGAATTTCCGACTTTTAACAATCTACATCCTGCAAATCAGTATTCCAGCAATGCCAATCGTTGTCGCCATACTGTTTGGGGTTCCGTACGCGACCTTCATTGGTAGGTGCCTTCCATTCTATTTCTAGAAAGTCATCCGCTCCTCGGAATATATCATAGGAGCGATTAAATTCATCTCCTGATTCGGTGTTATAAATGATATAATCGCCATTGTCGGGATTACCGGGAATGATATTGGTATACTGAATCGAGAATTCGCCCGTAGCCACATTTTTGTCATAATCGATAGTAATCAGTGGTTGTGGGTTTTCCGGCTGATGATTTAGCGTCCAAGTAGCGCCGCTTTGATCCCTGGCAACTATCCCTCGGTACCATTCGACATTGGTAAAACCACCTACTTTAGAGATATTCATCACCCATTCTACATCTTGATTGTTGTTGACGAAGCGCCCTGATAAGGCGGCAATATAAGTAGCCCCAGCCAAGGTATAATCATAACTCCATACGAAAGCGCCATTCCCATCATATACGGGTGTATGGTTAAAGGCTTCTCGGAATGAAGCTACGGGTACCGCCATACCTACCCCTAAAACCACATTCCAAACGAACACATTGCTCGCGGCGTAGAACCAATTCCTAAAGCTAGTGGGGCCTCCTCGCTCATCCAAGTCTGAATTGGGATTCACGAATCCAGTAGTATCCAAATCTTCATAGCCAGTAAATGGCATGATAAATGTCTCTTGGGAAGGTAAGGTAGGGGCCACTAAATCTTCGGGATTCTCTACGGTGTCTTTTTTACAAGATTGCATAAAACTTACGGTCAAAAAGAGGGCAGCTAAAAAAAACAACTTTTTCATGATTACTTATTTATTGTGTTTTCAAATGGGACGGTTATCCCGCCTTTCTCCCTTAATACACTTGCAAATCAGTATACCCTTAGTCGACTTGAAGTTTTTTTTAGTTTTTTTATTCCGTAGCGATGAGTGTGTCAGTCAAAACCGCACAAGTGCTAAAAAAACCCAAGCCATCATTGCTGATATTAGTAGGAAGACTAGCAGCCGCACCGTAAAAAATACCTCCTCGCCAGTAGGTTTCAATGGCTAATGAGCGCATATAAGCGGCAAAATCATCATTTAAGCCATATTTACGCGCAATCACCCTACTTCCTCGTGGAAATCGCACGGTATCTTGTACAGGCCTAATCAGGGCACTCACATCTATGGTATTGAAGGTAAAGAATAACAACTTGGCGGCCGCCTCCTCTTCGTTCGTCAAATGCGACCAGTCAACATTCATCTCATACATCGCCTGCTGATTGGCATTGTACAAAGGAGCAAACTCGTCAAACCTTAAACTATCAGTACCGCCATAAGGTAAAAAGCGAATAGCAGGCATGGGAGCGACGGTAGATAATTCACTGGCCGCTGTATACAGCTCGTCTTCCCATATCACTTGCAAGCGATAGGTGAGATGATCAAGTACAGCAAAGGGAATCTCACTGGTATACAGGCCAGGTGTGGAAGAATCCGCAGCAAAAGCAATGATCGCCCCATTTACCTCTACCTGAACAGAGGCATTATCTACTCCCTGCACCGCCCCATTCAATGCATCGCTACTTAGGCTTAATCGTATGTTTTGAAACATCAATTCATCGGTCAGTATCCCCTCCACCACCAATTGCTCATTTTCGCCACTTTCTAAGGGCCACTCCGTCGCCTCCTCACAGGCGGATAAGAAAAAAATCAGGGATAAACCCAATACACTGAGATTTCTTACTGATGTAGACATAAATTTTTGATTAAACCTTTGATTCTTCCGCTATTTTCGATTGTCGAGCTAGATTTACCGGAAGGATCACAGCAAGTTAAATTTATACGTCAAAGAAGGCATAAAACGAAGTAAATCAATCTGGCTAGCTTGCAAAGCTTCCATGGATAATAAGTTACTTTTAACCACAGGTCGTGCCCCCTCAACCGGTAGTTTATTGAAATTAACAGTGACAATGTTCTTATGAGCCAGCACATTGTAAATAGAGAAAATCAAAGCATGCTGATAACGAGCCTGGTCATTCTTGTTCAACTGAAACTTAAAGGCAATATCTAGTCGCCGATAGGTAGGTAATCGATCATTATTCTTTTCATCAAAAATGGGTACTCGCTGACCGTTGAAAGTGTAAAAACCAGTGGGTGAAGAGAAAGTCGTACCACTAAAGGCTGTATAATAAGCAGAGAATAGGGTCCGCTTAGCTAAACGATAGTTCAGTAGCAGCGAAAAATCATGGGGGCGATCCTGGAAGGCAGGATATACCCGACCGGCATTTAAACCCTCCGTTTGCCGTGTGCTGCGGGAGAAAGTATAGCTCAAGGAACCATTCAATCGTCCGTTATGCTTTTTCAATAATACTTCTAGGCCGTAAGACTGCATCGTCCCAAATCGAAGTTCTCCTTCCAACAAGGGATTCAACAGAGTGGTAGCATGGTCTTTATAATCGATCTGATGATTGAATTCCTTGTAGTAGGCAGCTGTACTTAGTGAAAACTGCGGGCCAAAGGACTTAGCATAATTCAGCGTTAGCTGTCGAGCAGATTGCGGTTGTAGGTAGGCATTAGCAGGCAGCCAGACTTCCAGGGAAGTAAAGGGAGAAATAGAGTTGGAAATCAATTGTAAATACTGATGATAAATCCCAAAACTTAGCTTCAGCTGGGCTGTACTATCGAATTGATAACGCAGACTCAGTCGCGGATCTAGGTGCAAATACCGATTATAGACGCCCTCCCCAAAGGTAGTGGTATCTGTAGCTTGGTAATCCGAATTGTAATGGTATACTTCCGTCGGTCCGAGGTTGGCCCAGTTGATCAGCCTAGCCCCCGCCTTCAATTGCAGCTTGGGGTTTAAATTCCATTGACCTTGGTAATAGAGTACCGTTTTCCGGGAATAATCAGGCTCAACGGCGGGTAAGATGGCCACGGTGCTATCCAATGTTACACTCCCAGGATTTATGAAGTAGGCTTGTACTTCCAAGCCAAATTGGGAAGTAAAATCAGCGCTAGCATAATGCGTAAAATCGGACTTTAGGCTTAAATTCCCCAGACTAGAACGCCAGATATTAGGGTGGGAAAAGAGGCGGTAATCAAAGCTTCCTGTATAAAGCGTGGTATTGGAAAATAGCCTGGGCCCAAAGAGATGATTCCAACGAATAGTGGAGGTGAAATTTCCCCAGCGAATACCCGAACTTGTCCCATTAGCATCGTTGGTGAAATTGTCAACACCTAGTATGCTAGTGAAGTATAATCGATTCTTGTTGTTGAGTTTATAATTCCATTTGAAACTAAAATCACCGAAACCGAGGTCTGCATTAGGTGCTGCCCGTTTATAGAGCCATTCAAAATTGGAACGTCGCCAAGAGGTAAATATGGAGCTGCGTTCTTTCACCACCGGAATTTCTAAAGAAAAGCGATTGATTAGGGGATTAATGGCGCCACTCAATTCAAATTTATTGAGGTTGCCGTCCTTCGTTCGAATACTTACAATGGAAGATAAAGCATCGCCCAAGCTAGCAGGCATATCACTTTTATACACCTTGATTTCTTTGGCAAAGTCGGGAATAATCATCGAATAAAATCCAAACAGGTGAGAAGGGTTATAGATGGGTGCATCATCGACGATGATCAGGTTTTGATCGCGCTCCCCTCCCCTAGTGTAGAAAAAGGCCGAACCATCACTATGCATCTTCACCCCGGGTAAAGTCTGTAAACCTTTTACCAAACCGGATTCGCCAGCAAATTCCGGCATCGTACTCAACTCGCCGGGGCGTAAATCCATCTGCTCCAGATCTGCCGATGCTAAAGGATTAGTAGTCCGTTGGGCTACAATGACATCTGGTAGCGCAATGGATGTAGGCCGTAAAGCCAAATTCCGTCGAGCTTTTCCCGCAATAGCTAAACCCAAGGCTTGTTTTTCATACCCCACATAAGAATAGTCCAATTCGTGCCGCCCCGAAGGTAGAGGCAAGGCATAGTACCCAAAGGCATTACTAATCGCTCCGGCATTGGTACCCGGCTTTAAGACCGTAGCTCCGATCAAACTTTCCCCAGATGCGCTATCCGTAATAAATCCGCTAAGCGTAAACCGTTGTTCTTCCTGCTGCTCATTGTCAGGGGGCAAATACAAAACGATCTGATCCTCGATGATGCGATAAGCCAGCTTCATCTTCTGCCCTAGCAACTGGAGCGTTTCTTCTACACTTGCCCGACGAACCCTAAAAGAAATCGTTTCCTCTACCGCAATAATTTTTGAGTTGTACGAGAAGTTGAGTCCCGTTTGTGCAGTGATAGCCGCCAAGACTTCGCCTACGCTAATCGCCGATTCGTTGATGGTGATAGGAGGATACTCCCCTTCCGATTGTGCCGATAGCCCCGGGCCCATCAGGAGAAATAGAAAAAGGAGATGAACTACATTGTTCCTCATTCCTAGTTGTTCATTGGTTTTTGGATAGCTGAGGTTCACCAGGTCTAGCGGCAAGAAGTCCCACTTAAGGTGATGATATCTCCCGTTTGAGTCGACTGGATACCCAGCGTTGATTCGATAATCGCTAGAATAGCTGCCAGTGATTTATTTTCATAGGTAGCAGTTACCCTACAATTTTCTAAGTCTTCGATCCTAAGCTTAATCTGGACATTAAAATGCCGATTTAGCGCAAAGACCACCTCTTCTAGACTGCTATCAGCAAAATCTAAGGCATTGGTCTTGATCGATAAATAATTGGCATCTGTATTTTCGTCTTTTGCCAAATCTTTAGTCGCTTTTTCAAAAACAGCTTTCTCATTGGCAGCCAGTCTCAACTGTGCACTATCTGAGCGTACCTCCACTAGTCCCGATGCGACGATGACCTGTATCTCTGGCTCCTCTTGTCGCGCATCTACATAGAAAGAAGTCCCCAATACCTCAATCGAAAGACCTCTCGTATTAATTATAAAGGGGCGATCTTCATCCCTATGTACATCAAAAAAAGCATCTCCTTCTAGTCGTAGCATTCGTCTTCCACTTGCATCTGTACCATCATAGCTCAAGCTCGACGCCTGATTGAGCGTGACGGAGCTACCATCTGGCAAATCCAGCGTCCGCACACTTTCCGCCGCCGCAAATTCCAGTACCCGCTCTTTTCTCATATCCATTAGCAACCAGATGCCTAGGCTTACCACCAGGGCGATAGCGGCAGCTATTCCCAGCCAACGCAAAGGTTTTGCTCGGGATGGCAAATGGACTACTTTTTGTTCCTGAAACAATTGACTGGACACCGCTTTCCAGTTTTTGCCTACATCAATGACGGTAGCACCTTTCTGCATTCCACTCAACATCCAAGCTTTCTTGGCTGCCATAAACGCTTCCTGATGCTCCGGTGAAGCCAATACCCAGGTTTCCAGCTCTTGCACCTCTGCATCACTGGCATTGCCGCTCAAATAGTTAGCTATGAGATCAGCCTGCATATGTAATTCCTGGTCTGACATCTTTATCCTGTTATCATTAATACACTTCGTTTGTAAAATACCCTTAGTGCAGGGGGTAAAAAGTGCAAGTTCATCATTTTTAAATTAAGTAATCCAACCCAATATAATCAGCATAACGATCAGGTAATCCTGTAAATGCACTCGTAATTCTCTGATTGCCTTCGACATATGTGCTTCCACCGTTTTCTGTGAAATATCCAACTCAGCAGCAATTTCGCGATAGGTCATTTCTCGATAACGGCTCATCTCAAAAACCATCCGACACTTCTCGGGTAACTTAGAGAGCGCAACGCTTACTTTCTCCTGCAATTCAGCCATGGCAAAATGATCCTCTTCTACGGCCCATTCAATGTCACCACAGTCGACGTCTAGCACCGTACTTCTGTACTTTTTCTGGTCTCTAATATAGTTTAGACAACGATTCTTAACCGCCGTGAATAGATAAGACTTAACCGCTAATTCAGGATCAATACTTTCTCGCTTTTGCCATAGTGCAATAAATACCTTTTGGCAAATATCCTGTGCAGCATCCACATCTCCGACATACTGCTGAGCGAAGTGACAGAGATGTTCAAAATGCAGTTTGAATAGCTTTTCAAACTGCATTTTATCAAGAGACCTATGTGGGATGAGGCTTGGCATAATTCCAAACACTAAGGTAGGAAAATGGGGGGAAATGGAAATCAAAATCAAAATGGAAATCAAAATCAAAATCAAAAAGGCGGGGATCTCCCTGTATTCGCCAGTGGTTCGCGGTTTCTAAGCGGAATCTGCCCCTTCCTCGCCTTCGACAGCTTCTTTTGTCATTTCTGAATCAAAAGGAGAATGAAAATAGACAGGAAAATCAAAAATATTGCGCCAAGTCACCCCTATCACTCCTCCACCCAAACTGTCTTATCCTGAACTGGTCCGCGTTTGCCGGGTAAATCCGGCAGGTCGTGGTAGCCCATATAGAATAAGCCTAGGCAGGATTCACCTTCTCCCAACTGCAAAAAGTCCTTCGCTTCTAGAATAGAACGAGGGGAACTCCAGTAGCAGCCAATATGGTGCGATGTACAAGTCAGGTACATATTCTGAACCGCACAGGCTACCGCAGCTACTTCTTCCCATTCTGGTACACTTTCGGCGGGATCCCGCTGCATACAGATGGCTATCACGCAAGCGGATCGTAGGGGGTTCGACTTCGTTTTTTCATATTTCTTTTCAGAAAAGGAATCGGCCGCCACATTGTCCTTGTACCAATCTGAAAGGTAAGTAGACAAGCGCTTTTTGCCATCTCCGACAAACACTTTAAAACGCCAAGGTTCAGTAAATCGATGGGTAGGTGCCCAATTGGCATTCTCTAATACTTCCTCTATGATAGCCTTGTCAATGGGGCGGTCATTGTAGGTCTTTGGAAAAATAGATCGCCTGGATTTTAGTAGTTCACTAACTTCAGTTGGTGTCATAGAAGGGTGCGGTATATAATATATAATAGTTCAATTACTTAGCAAGACTTCAGAAGTTTAACTGGCCATGACCTGCGAAAACTTCTGAAGTCTAAGCCCTAGCTCTTTTAGACTAAGCATTACTTTTTCTTCTCTAGGTCCTTCTGGACTGTCTCGGTTTTGAAGAGTAATTGCTCCCAGTCTTCTTTCAATTTAGACTTTTCTTTTTGGTCGTAGCCCTCGGGTCGGCTTTCCTCCATTTCCTGTTGTAGGCTTAGGCGGGTTCGTTCTAAATCTACAATTTTATCAACGAGTTCACTATCCTGTAAATCCTCTGCTTTGTCCTTCCATTGATCAAAGATATCGCCCAACTTGTCCAAATCACCATCATATTTCCCCTCGTCAAATTTGTCTTTCTCTGTTTTCAGGAGATTGACCGCAGATTTTCCAAAGTCAAATACTTCTGTCAGCACGTCCTTTCCCTTCGAAATGATTTCTTTTGATTGGGCCTTTTCTTCTTCTGTACCAAAAAACAGATTGTATCCCACAACTAAAACTACTAATAGCAGTCCAAATTTGATTAATGACCGGATCATAATACGAATGTTTTGTTCGAGGGCAAAAGTAACAACTTTTTGTGGAAATGGGCCAGTTTTTCCGACCAGTGAAAGTATTCATCGACCGATAAAATCTCCCTTAGGGGACAAGCTAGCCAAATCGTTGTTTTGAATAGACGGCCAAAACAAGCAAAATTCACTTACAAATTACAATACTAGAATGAAAATTAGAAGTTCCTGACCTTTTTACCAATCGCCCGCTTTAGCTTTTCCCTTATTCCCTTATTTTATCTATTTTCGCGGTCTGTTCAACAGCTCCTGTATGGATTAGGAACTAATAAAAGAATTGCGATGTTGGACAGAAAATTCAAAAGACATAACAATCGTTCTTGCTGACCTAGCTCTAGCAGAGCAGCCAAGCACAAAACAACCTTAAAAAGCAAAGCACTCAAGCATGGATTATAAGCCAAGAAACATCGAGCAAAAGTGGAAGAAGTACTGGGAAGAAAACAGTATTTATAAAGTAGACAATGCGTCGGATAAGCCGAAATACTATGTTTTAGATATGTTCCCTTACCCCTCTGGTGCAGGTTTGCATGTAGGTCATCCACTAGGTTACATCGCCTCCGATATTTATGCGCGCTTCAAGCGCTTGAAAGGCTTCAATGTGCTACACCCTATGGGGTTTGATGCTTTCGGCTTGCCGGCTGAGGAATATGCCTTGCAAACGGGAATTCACCCTGCGGTTTCTACCAATGAGAATATGGCTCGCTATCGAGAACAGTTGAGCAATTTGGGCTTTTCTTTTGATTGGAGTAGAGCCGTTTATACCTGCGATCCCAATTACTACAAATGGACGCAGTGGATCTTTACGCTTTTGTTTGACCACTACTTCGACCAAGCGACGCAAAAAGCAGCGCCAATAACCGATTTGGCCGAACGCTTTGCCTCAGAAGGTAACGCCAATGTCAAAGCCGCCACGACGCAAGAAGAAAACTTTAGTGCCGATGATTGGAATAGCTGGAGCAGGAAAGAACAAGCTGAAGTCTTGATGCAATATCGTTTGGCTTATCGCAAAATTGGCTATGTCAATTGGTGTGAAGCTTTGGGTACGGTATTGGCTAATGATCAGGTAAAGGACGGTATTTCTGAGCGCGGTGGACATCCAGTAGTGCAAAAAGCCATGACCCAGTGGTACTTGCGCATCACGGCTTATGCCGATCGGATGTTGTATGACTTAGAAGACATCGACTGGTCGGATGCCTTGAAAACCATGCAATCTAATTGGATTGGACGGTCAGAAGGGGCTAGTATTCACTTTCAAGTAGTCGATTCCGCAGAAAATATCGAGGTCTTTACGACCCGCCCGGATACCATCTTTGGTGCCACCTATATGGTTTTGGCTCCAGAGCATGATTTGGTGGCGCAATTGACAACGCCCGATCAGCAACAAGCTGTTGATGATTATTTGAAATATGTCAACTCGCGTTCCGAGATTGAACGAATGGCGGAGAAAAAGGTAACGGGAGCTTTCATTGGCGCATATGCTATTAATCCTTTTACGAATACTCAAATTCCAATTTGGATTGGCGAATATGTATTGAAGGATTACGGAACGGGCGCGATTATGGCCGTCCCCAGTGATGATGATAGAGACCATGTATTTGCGACCAAGTTCAACTTACCCATCATTGATGTCGTTGATAAATCCGAATATCCTGGCGCTACCTTACATGATAAAGTAGGCAAAATCATTAATTCTGGTTTTATGACTGGAATGGAAGTGCCGGAAGCGATTACGGCTGCCTCACAAAAAGTAGAGGAGATGGGGATCGGAAAAGCACGAGTAAATTATAAAATGCGCGATGCTAATTTCAGCCGTCAACGCTATTGGGGTGAGCCTTTTCCTGTGAAATATGATAGCGAGGATATTGCCCATATGTTGACCGTTGATGAATTGCCCTTGACCTTGCCTGATACCGATGACTTCAAACCCGGTAAAGGAGGTCAATCGCCATTGTCACGTATGCAGGATTGGGTAAATGCTGAGGAAGGCTTTACGAGAGAAACAGATACCATGCCTGCCGTGGCTGGTTCTTCTTGGTACTACTTGCGGTATATGGATCCGCACAATGACCAGGCTTTTGCCAGTCAAGATGCGGTTAACTATTGGGAATCGGTCGATTTGTATGTAGGTGGATCCGAACATGCCGTAGCTCACTTGATGTATGCTCGTTTTTGGCATAAATTCTTGTTTGATAAAGGCATGGTACCTACCAATGAGCCTTTCAAGAAGTTGATCAACCAAGGGATGATCCAGGGCGTGATTGAATTTATCTTTTTGGAAAAAGGGCCTGAAGGTGCACAAAAACGCTTTGTTTCAGCAGATGTAGCAGAAAAAGAGTCGGATAAAGAATTTGCCAAAATCCCGGTACACGTTGACTTTGTACAAAACTATGGTTCTCCTAAGTCCTACTTGGACCAAGCGGGTATTGAGCAGTTTATTGCTTGGCGATCAGAATATAAAGATGCATTATTTGTTGCCGGAAATGGCGCTTATGAGGCGGGTAAGGTGAGTTTGCAGGACGGAGCTGAAGGGATAGAGATGGCCACCTTGTCTGAGGTAGGGAAAATGTCAAAGAGCAAATTCAATGTAATCAATCCTGATAAAGTTATTGATAGATATGGAACAGATTGCTTCCGTATGTACGAAATGTTTTTAGGACCGATCGAACAATCCAAGCCATGGGATACCAAAGGGATTGATGGCGTAAGTCGTTTCTTGCGAAAATTCTGGGCTTTATTTTTTGATAAAGCGGGAAACTTTCAAATTAGCGATGCCGAAGGTACTAAAGACGAATACAAGGTTTTACATACCGCTATCAAGAAAGTCAATGACGATATTGAACGATTTTCCTTCAACACCTGTGTCAGTGCCTTTATGGTAGCTACTAATGACTTGGGTAAATTGAACTGTAACAAGCGGGTAATATTGGAACCCTTGGTACGCTTATTGGCTCCATTTGGCCCTCACATCGCAGAAGAACTTTGGTCGTTGTTGGGCCAAGATGGTAGTGTGCACCATGCCACTTACCCGATCTTCGAAGAAAAATACTTAGTTGAAGATTCGATTACCTATCCGATTGCCATCAATGGAAAAACACGTGCCACGGCCGATTTCCCAGCTGATGCGAGTAAAGCGGATTTGGAGAAGGCAGCGGTAGCTGTTGAAGGTATCCAGAAATATATGGATGGGAAGACGGTTCGTAAGGTGATCGTGGTTCCTGGCCGCATGATCAATATCGTGGTATAGTGCTGCTGCATCCATCTAGCTAATACCTAGCTATGAAATGTCTTATTTCAATCGGTCTTCCTATGGCATGTTAGCTTAACTAGATTACCTTAAGGCTTGCCCTAAGGTAATCTAGTCCTAATGAAAGTAGAATAGTTTAGTGAGAGATCAAAGGAAAGGTCCAGTGCTTTTTAGTTTGTTCACTGCTGATTAATAAATAATAACTTCCGGGAGAAAAAGGGTAATCCATTACCAGTGATTCAACACCTCCACTTAATCTTCTCTGCAACAAAACGCGGCCACAGATGTCTACTACAGTTATGTCCAAGCTACCCTTCATGTCAGTAGGGAGGTTTTGAATGACCAGCTGATCAATAACCGGGTTTACCACTATGGGTTTAAGATGAGGTTTTGGGCTCATCTTCAAGGAAACTATTTCCGAATATTGATACCTTCCATCGTAATCCACTTGTTTTATTCTATAATAAGTTGCTGGGGTGTAAGGGGAGGGATCAAACACTTCATACTCTGTCTCCAGGTAAGAATTCCCTGCCGCTTTTACCGTTTCAAAAGGTTTCCACTCCTTAGCATTAAAGGACTTTTCTACAGAAAAGTAAGCATTGCCTGATTCCACCTCGGTATTCCATGTAATGACAGCTCCTTCCTTCGATTCCTCTGCTTCGATAGCGCCCCATTTTACTGGTAAGGCCGCATCGGTAGTAAATTGAAGCTCAACTTCGTCGATGCCGTAGTTATAAGCTACACTTGCATCAATATCAACCACTACTTCAACGCGGAAAGAACTCGCATTCAATTCCGTTCCTGTCAAGCCAGTTAGATCCCAAGCACTTGCCCCCCCATACCCTATCGTAACCAAGCTAGTTGCGCTTAAAAGATGACTACTAGTCTCTGTCAGCAAGGTGGTTTCGCCCCCCATCCCGTCATCGCGAATCACGTTAACCGTAAAATCAGGTGAAATATCAAGCAATCCAGAAACATCAACTCTAAGGTCTAATTGTGCACTGGCTACAGGGGAAGTTGCAGGAAAGCTTGCAAAGGTAAAGTCATTAATGTTTAAGGTGTTGCTTGTTGCTAACACGCCAGCAAGTCCACTGAGGTTACTTTCATTTGCGTCCACAGCCTCACAAGCATCGGCACTGTCAATGTCCCAGGAAAGGTCCCCGTCACTATCTTGGGTGGTTGTTTCGCCAGTTGCACTATGGCTCACGATTTGCGCCTGCATGCAAGAGCATAGAAATGTTACAATTAAAAGGATAATTCCACTTTTCATAATTTTCAATTTTAGGTTGAAAAAATTAATGCGTGGTATCCAAGTGTTTGTTTCTTAAGGAGCTACTGTAGTAGTAATTCTTTGTATTTATACAAATTGATTATAGGTAAACCAATAAAACTAAGTTTAATTGTTTTACCCTAAAATGGGCATTGCCAAAACAGCGGAATGCCTATTCGTTTTAAGCTAGCAGCATCAACGAAATACTAGCCAATACTTTTGGTTTTTCTGAATTCCTGGCGATAGGTATTAAGTGAAATACCTATAGATATGTTGAAGAGGATGGTTAATCTACTGCAGGTGGTGCATGTAGATATTGTAGGAAATATTCTTAGAGGACTCTTTGTTTAAAAACTTTATATCATTTAAAAACAAAAATACGAAAAAAAACAATATATAACAATACCCTGTCGATATATTTTGTGCTTTGAATATAAAAAGCGCCTGCTCACCGGAGTAAACAGACGCTTTATTGCTATTATTTTCAACTCATCTTACTTAGCTTTAGCAGCCGCGCGAGAAAAGCTCTTTCCTTTTTCTACCTCTTTAGGTTTCAAGTCTCCAGTAAAATCTGACATGATAGGAGTCGCAATGAAAACAGAAGAGTATGTACCCACAATGATACCTACTAGTAGGGCAAAAGCAAAACCTTTGATACTTGCACCACCAAAAATGAAAAGGACAGCTACCATAAAGAAGGTAGTTACCGAGGTGATGATCGTACGACTAATTGTGCTATTCACTGCCAAATTGATTACTTCTTCCTTGGTTTTCTTCGAATAGATATTCAAGTATTCTCGAATACGGTCGAAAACCACCACGGTATCATTAATAGAGTAACCAATTACGGTCAATATCGCTGCGATGAAGGCTTGATCAATCTCCATGGTCCAAGGGAAAATACCGTGGCCCAATGAGAAAATAGCTAATACAATCAATGTA
>Ga0209273_10002544_pt1 | contig 13812 bp, 12 predicted proteins | sample tdAd471_FD_187126 | JGI IMG/M metagenome (GOLD analysis project Ga0209273, IMG submission 187126) | Marine sediment microbial communities from the Atlantic coast under amendment with organic carbon and nitrate - tdAd47.1 (SPAdes)... | ecosystem: Environmental > Aquatic > Marine > Coastal >...
GAAAGAGGCTAGGCCAGACAAACAAATTGTGACTTGGCTGTATAATGGACCGGTTAATATTCAGGAGAGATCAGCTCTTACTACGCTCTTCCTTTCGCAATTTCTCGATTGCCTTTCGGTAGGACTTTGCCATGTTTGCAGGTATTTCCGGGCGATCAGTTTCTGGTAGAGCTGCCCAAAATTCTCGGGACAGGAGGCGACAGATCTCGAGCGCTTTCCCGGTTTCAATCTCCTCATACGGGCTCCAGGTCCGGCCAGGTATGGACCCTGTAAAATCTCGGTACACCCGAACAAAATACTCAGCCAGGTAGGTCAGAGACACCGCCGTCGGACCACGTCTTACACCGGCAGCAATGGACATCTCCAGATCTCTGAGGACGTCGGGTAACAATTCCGCGGCCTTCTCGGGTGCCGTGCTCAAGGGATCGATGATCTCAAGACGAAACCTCTCTTCCAGTATCAGATTTACCAACCGTTCGAGCACCGGGAACCGCTGGATGTCACGGATGAATTGGCTGACAGTTATCCTACGTTCGCCATGCTCAGCTTTTTCAAGTACCAGTCTCAGATTGGATATGTAATCCCGCAGCAGCACGCCGAGCTTGGCTGGCACCGGCCGGTTCCACCCCGGACGCTCTGCCAGGACCTCGGTTTCGCCACGCAGCGCGATCAGGAAAAGTTCCATCTCCACCGCATTGGCAAGCCCGCGGCCAAGCGCGGCCATGAAAAGCCGGAATTGCGCATCCGAAATGTTCGCCCCTGCATAACCCCGGACCGCAGCCTCGGTCGCGTCTGAAATTGCAGCACGTTCTTCAACCCAACCCGATTCTGATATCCCAAAACTGGCCAGTTGGGTCTCATCGAGTGCTGATGATCGCTCATTGTCGGCATGAGTCATGCCAAATACTACCAATACGAAGGCACCCCTGACAACACGTATGGCAGCCTGTAGTGGTTGATCCTTTGTAAGCCGACCTTCAACGAGTGCGCAACGAACGGCAGGAACGAGCCCATTTTGTTTAATAATTCCAAAATCCGGGAAGCTTGGATTTTCCGCGAACGGACGATCAATCGGAAAAGTCCACCACCGACATCAGTGACGGGCGATGAGATGCCTTTTGGCGTCAGGCATCAGATTTTGAGTTTTTCAACAGTATCAGCCCAATGCGGAAGTTTTGATTGCTCGCAGCGTGCGTGCGCGGCGCCGCTTTCGCTTCATCGGCGTAAGAGTTTTTGCTGCTCAGCAGAAGAGACCACTGCCATTCACGACAAACGCAGTGAAAATCTGATGAACAATGCCAAGATCGCGGGACCTTCGCGCGTTCGCCGAGGGTACACAGTGTGAGCTTCAGATAACCCTGAGAACGCCCTCAAACGACAGACTACTCCGCAGGTTGGGGAACGTCGTTTCCGACTGCGGCCAGGAATTTTGCAGCGTCCAGCGCAGCCATGCACCCCATCCCCGCGCTGGTAACGGCCTGACGGTACGTATGATCGGTCAGATCGCCCGCAGCAAAGACACCGGGAATTGACGTGCGAGTTGAACCCGCCTCGACCAGAACGTAACCGCCATTGTACAGCTCCAACTGATCTTTCACCAACTCGCTTGCAGGAGCATGACCGATGGCGATGAAGACGCCCTTGGCCGGGATTTCGGTGATCTCGCCCGACTTCACATGCTTTGCCCGCACGGCTTCGACGCCCAGCGGGTTTTCGGTCCCGACGACTTCATCCAGCGCGTGATCCCACAGCGGCTCGATCTTGGGGTTCTTCATCAGACGGTCGATCAGGATTTTCTCGGCGCGCAGCTCATCGCGGCGGTGAATGAGCGTGACTTTGGAGGCGAAATTCGTCAGGAATAGCGCTTCTTCGACGGCTGTATTGCCGCCGCCGACAACCACAATTTCCTGACCTCGATAAAAGAACCCGTCGCAGGTGGCACAGGCCGACACGCCAAAGCCTTTGAATTTCTCTTCCGATGGCAGTCCAAGCCATTTGGCCCGAGCGCCAGTGGCGAGGATCACTGCGTCGGCGGTATAGGTGGTGCCGCTGTCGGATTGGGCCACAAAGGGGCGGCTGTTCAGGTCCAGCTCGGTGATCAGATCGGTCACGATGTCACAGCCCATGGCGCGGGCATGTGCCTCCATCCGAATCATCAGGTCCGGACCCTGCACTTCGGTATCGCCGGGCCAGTTCTCCACTTCAGTCGTGGTGGTAAGCTGACCACCGGGTTCCATCCCCTGAACCAGGACAGGCTCAAGCATGGCGCGGGATGCATAGACGCCCGCAGTGTAGCCTGCCGGGCCGGAGCCGATGATCAGAACGCGTGTGTGTCGAGTGTCAGTCATATGCGAGTTCCCTGTTCCTTGATGTTGAGGGTGTGAATGTGCCGCGTGGGCAAATCTGTCTTTGACAATTGCGTTTGAAACCTGGCCGGCCACCGCAATGCATTTCGAAAGGCGCCCCTAGCACCTGAGATATCGCTCGTTCGTTTGGTTTGGGTCGAGCTCAAAATCAGGATGTCCAGGGGCGCCGATTGTGCGCTGAAGCCGGTTCAAAAGAGGCGGCTAAGACCCGCCCTCTATGCAAATCAGAAAGCGCCTATGGCAGCGTTTTCACGCAGAACCCAAAGACCTGATTGCCCTGACCAGCGATGCTCAGACCGCAGGCGGTGGGAGGTGCTTTGGTCCGGACGTATCGGCCATCCCTTTTGCGACCATTTTTTTGTAGTAATCTTGGTAGCCATTGCTCATTTGTTCTGGTGCTCCACGATCACGGAAAACTTGCTCATCCCATTTCCGATCGATGCCATGACCAAGGATCATGCGATTGAAGAAGCTCCAGGCGGCGCAGATCGATATGCTGATGGTCAAATCTTCTTCGTTCCAGCCCGCGCGATAGCACGCCTTGGCGTCTTCATCCGTCATCTTAGACGGGGTCAGTGTCAGCTTGCGGATGTATTTCAGTATCGGCTTGAGCTTTTCGTCAACCGGAGCAGTGTCAATGTCGTCTTTCAGCTGCTGGAACAGGTCCTCGTCGACACCAAGTGCCATACAAACGTTCTTGTGTGCGCCAAAGCAGAAATCGCACGCGTTCAGCAACGAGACGAAAGCCGCAAGAATTTCTTTGTCTGCCTGTTTAGGACCCGCTTCGTATGACATCAGCCGATGAACGAAATCCATGTAGGGCTCAAAGATATCCCACTTTGAAAGCTGCAACTGAGACATAGAGATAATGTCTTTTTGGCTTGGGAAGTAAGTCATTTCATTCTCCTGTTTACTTCTATCGCGCGTTTTGATGTGTTAATCGCGTCGCTATTGCGAATTCTTGATGGCCTTCAACCGATTGTGAGAAGTCATCGTCACTTGTTCAGCTCTTTGGCGTGCAGCCAATCGGCATGTTTCGGCGCCTTCTTAGTGCGGCTCCATTCTTCCAGCATGTCCCATTTGACCTCGTTCATACGCTCCAGCATGGCGTCTTCCTCCAGGTCCGGGCAGGCCAGTTCGATACGGTGGCCGCTGGGATCGAAGAAATAGATCGAATGGAAGAGTGAGTGGTCGGTGACACCAAGAACGTCGACACCATTGGCCTCAAGGTTTTCTTTGAACTTGATCAGTTCGGTGCGGTCTTTCACCTTGAAGGCAATGTGCTGAACCCATTCCGGCGTGTTGGGGTCACGGCCCATCTCGGGTTTGGTGGGCAGTTCAAAGAACGCCAGAACGTTACCATTCCCGGCATCCAAGAACAGGTGCATGTAAGGATCAGGCTCATGCGTCGACGGGACTTGGTCCTCGGCGATCGCCAGGACGAAATCCATGTTGAGGTTTTTGCCGTACCACTCAACAGTTTCCTTTGCGTCCTTGCACCGGTACGCAACATGGTGGATTTGTTCAATTTTCATTGGAATTCTCCGATGTTGTAGATTTCACTTCAGGATCTCGACGGCTGCGCCAAGCGAGCGAAGGCACAGAGTTCACATCGCCGTAACCAGCCATAGCGACAGGCTTGGTACTAAGATCAACAACGCTAGACGGATGATGTCGGCAATCCAAAAGGGCAATACGCCCTTAAAGATCGTCGCCAGCGGCACGTCACGCAGCACGCCTTTTAGGACGAACACGTTCATCCCGACAGGTGGCGTGATCAAACTGATCTCGGTGGCCACAACGACAACAATCGCGAACCAGATCAACGCGTTTTCTGGGTCCTGCAGAAGTTCATTGGCGAACTCCAGCTCGTACATCAGCGGATAAAAAACCGGGACTGTCAGAAGGATCATCGACAGACTTTCCAGCACACAGCCGAGAATCAGGTAGATCACTACAATTAGGCCGATCACAATCCAGGGTGACATTTCAGCATCGACGACGATCTCGGTAAGCGCGTCGGGCAGCCCGGCTAGGTTAATGAAGTTTGTAAAAAGCTCAGCGCCAATGATGACCGCAAAAATCATGGCTGTGGTGCGGATGCTGTCGAGAAGCGCAGTAAAGAAAGTTCCCGGAGTCAGCGAACGCAAAACAAGTGCAATCACGAGGGCTGCTGCTGCACCCATTCCGGCGGCCTCGGTCGGCGTAAAGAATCCGCCGTAGATACCGATCATGATGAACAGGAACAATCCGATGACGCTGAAGACCCCGATAACATCGGCGCGGTTCATTGGCTCTTGTTCTTCCTGCTCCGGCGCAAGATCCGGCTTCAACCGAACTGCAACCATGACGGCCAATAGGTAAAAAAGGACGCCGAACAGGCCAGGGATCACGCCCGCAATGAAGAGTTTCGCGATGTTGGTCTCGGTCATCAGACCATAGATAATGAGAATGACACTGGGAGGGATCAAGATGCCTAAGGTACCGCCGGCTGCGATTGATCCGGTCGCCAAACTGTCCTGATAACCAAACTTGCGCATCGAGGGCATGGCAACCTTGGACATCGTCGCGGCAGTCGCCAGCGAAGATCCACAAACTGCAGCAAAACCACCACAGGAGAGAACCGACGCCATGGCCAGCCCCCCGCGCATCTTACCAAATAGGCGATCGGCTGCAGCAAACAGCCCATGGGCAACACCCGAAGACGCTAGAATATTACCCATGAATATGAAAAGCGGGATGACGGACAGGCTGTAGCTAAGCGTCGTGTCAAAGGCGACCTGGCCGGTCATTGACCAAGCGGGCTCCCAACCGCGTAGCAGCGCAAATCCGATGCCCCCAACCGCAGCCATGGCAAAGGCGATGGGCACTCGAACAAGAATGAGCCCAAGAAGAATTAAAAATCCGATCAGAGACTCGGTCATTGGGTGTTCCCCTCGGTGCCATTAACTGAACCTGCAGGCGGTAGAGGCGAGGCCGGTTGAATGCCCCGCAAGAAAGCGATGAAGGCACTGGCCATCGCACTTACACCGGCCAGATAGCCAAAGGGCGCCAACGGGATCAGCAACGCATTGGTGGTTGCGCCGTCATGGGCAGCTAACCCTGCATGTACGAACAGGCGCCAAGCAAATGTTGCCAAAAGAGCCGATGAAAAAATACCAGCGAATGCCGACAGAACTCTGTTGATTGCTGGGCTGAACGCGAATGTTAACAGATCGACCTCGACATGTTCCCGCCGTTCTGTGGTCAGAGGCAGCGCGGCAAACACCAATGCCGCAACCATAACTTCGGTAACCTCGAATGCGCCTTTTAACGGGGCGTCGAAGAAATAGCGGCCGACTACATCGACGCAGGTGATCGCAATCAGGCAAAGCAGGATCAATGAAGCAGCTATTCCCAGCGTCCAATCCAATAGTGGACGAATGTCCAGACCCGCCGAGCTATCTCGGCGAGTCCGTACGCGGTCCATTCGTTGGAGCCATTTCTCGAGCATGAATTAAAACTCCACGCCCGCTTCTTTGCGCATAGCTCTAAGGGCGGCAGACCCATCGTAGCCCTGTGCAGCTAGTGCTTCGCTCCAAGCAGCTTCATGCTTCGCAGCAGCGTCCTTGATTGCCTTCAAGACCGCTTCGTTGGCCGAATGAACTTCGATATCAGTATCGGCAATAATTCCGCGGGACCGAGCATCCGATGCATTCCACACGTCTCCGACCAATTGGGCGAATGCCTCACCAGAAATCGCTTCAATCGCGGCTTGATCTTCTGCTGAAATCTCGTTCCATTTAGCCTCGTTCATCACAAGAAACCAGGTCGTGTTGTACATGCCACCTGGCGCTGTCATGGAGTATTTCAGATCGTCCGTCAGCTTGAACGACGTCAACGCATCGTCGGGAAATGTAACACCATCGATTACACCACGAGAAAGTTTTTCATATACTTCGCCTGCAGACATAAAGAGTGTCGTGGCACCCAGATCGGTCATCAGTTCAGAGATATAGCCGCCTGGTACACGAATCTTGAGGCCAGCAAAGTCATCCGCGCTTTCGATCTTGCGCACATTGTTATGAAGAATACCGGGGCCATGCACGAACAGGCCAAGCAATTTTGTACCCGCATGCTCTTTTTGGGCATCAAGCTGGTCCGTATACACGTTCCAGAACGCCTTGGAAGCAGTGGCAGCATCATCACCAATAAACGAGAACTGCCCGATGCGGGAACGAACAAACCTGTCGTCGGTAGTAAAACTGTGCAGCCCGTAGGTAATATCTGCAACACCTTTCGCAGCCATATCAAAATGTGCCGGTGGCGGTCCCAAAGGTTTGGAAAGCACCCGAACCGTCACGCGACCTTCGGTGACTTCCTCAACTTGTTTGGCCCAAGGTTTAATTGCACCCACAGTCACAGCATGGCGCGGCGGCAACCAACTGGACAAAACCAATTCAGTTTCGGCAAATGCAGCAATTGGGTGCATCACTATGGCGCTGGCCACGCCAACGATTGATAAGATCAGAGATCTTCTAATGGATAACTTCATTTGTACTTCCTCTTTGCTTTTATGTTTCAGCCTCTCCCCTGACTGAAATCCAGTTTAGTGGGCAAACAGACCGCCTCATGAGGAACAAATGTGCGTTCAAGCCGGCACGTTGGTCTAAGGAGAACCCACACACGAAGGATTTGTTCTGTAAGTGCCGGAGCTGATCGTGGGTGATCAGTCGCAAGCAAAATTCATCCACAGATTTGGGTTTTGTTCAGGGTTTCGACATCTCTCGATTTCCTTCTCGCATCAATACGCTATGAGCTTTTCGACCGTCGTCCAGGCTAAAGCGACAAGACAATTTTCTTTCCCTTGGCGCGTGAACAGCAGGTCATAAGTTTTTCACCTTGCTCGCGTTCCTTTTTGCTGAGAACGCGGTCTCGATGGTCAACTTCTCCGCCGAGAACGCGCGCTTCGCAGGTGCCGCAAAGCCCTTCGCCACAATCAAGCGGCAGGTCGACGCCCGCAGCCCGTACAGCTTCATAAAGCGTTTGGTCTGCTGCGACTGTGATCGAGATGCCGGAGTCTTTCAGCTCTGCCTCGAAGGAATGCTCGACACTGGGATCAAGGCCTCCGTCAACGGACGAGAAGTGCTCGTATTTAAGGGTGCCTTCTGGCCAGTTCTTAGACATCTCATCAAGCGCATCCAAAAGCTGCTCCGGGCCACAGGCGTAGACCAAGGTGCCGGGCTCCAGCGAACCCAGCTCGCCCTCAAGGTCAAGCCTGGACCCTTCGCCACTTAGATGCAGCTTCAGCGCATCACCATGGGTCTCCTCCATCTGTGCCAGCAGAGGCAGGTGGCCACGTGATTTCGCACAGAAGCGAACCTCATAGGATTTTCCGAGTGCTTTAAGCCGGTCAGCCATGGCCCGGATAGGCGTGATACCGATACCTCCCGCAATCAAAACGTAGCGATCGGCACCCTCAGATAATTTGAAATGGTTGCGCGGGCCCGCGATATGAATGGTATCGCCATCAGAAAGTGCGTCACTGAAGTATTTCGAGCCACCTCGACCTTCATCTTCACGCAGGATCGCAATTTCATAACGACCAGTGTTGGTCACATCGCCGAACAAAGAGTATTTGCGCCTGAAGTCCCCACCGACAAGATCGATATGCGAGCCTGCCGAGAACGGCGGCAGTGGACGACCGCGCGGATCTTCAAGGACAATGTGCTTCACGCTGTTGCTGTCATCGGTGACCGAGCGCACCTTAACCTGACGCAAAATATCATCCTTGACGGGCGCGCCGACCTTGAACGAGATCGATTTGTCGAGGATCGACGGGTCTGCGCGTTCAGGGTTCTTAGTCGGATCCCATTCAACCAGCAGCTTTGCCGGGCCCCGAAAGGATATGTTCGGGAGATTTTCAAACTCTTGGCCTTCTTTCAGTTTCAGATGCGGCATGCGCCGGGTAAATTCTTCCAGGAATATCCGCATTTCCATGCGACCGATGTTCTTACCCATGCACTGATGTGCACCGTAGCCAAAAGTCATGTGCTCAGCAGCATTGTCGCGGTAAATGTCGAAGCTTTCCGGGTTTTCCCAATGCAAGGCGTCTTTGTTTGCACTGGCCTGAACAATTAGGATTCTACCGCCTTCGGGTATCTTTACTCCGCCGACTTCGGCATCCGCTGTCGCAATCCGGCGCCAGGCAATGATGGAACCTGCGACCCGCAGACATTCTTCAACCGCACTCGGAATGAGGCTTGGATTTGCGCACAACTCGTCCCAGGATTCTCGGTTGTTGAGCAGGGTCCAAAAGGCATTTGCGGTCGCATTCGATGTGGTTTCATGAGCTGCTGCTAAAATCGCCAGCATCATAGAACGTAGGTAACTTAACGGCACAATATCAGGATGCTTGAAGTGCTGACGAACGGTCTCATACATCCAACCTTCGCCATCCGGGCTAGCAATCATACGGTCGAGAATGCGGTTGGCGGTCTGCCAAAACCGACCAACGTTTTCTGAGATTTCCAGCTGTTCTTCCGGAGTTGGACGACCCCATGTGTTTAGGGTGTGTGCGACAGCAAACTCGCGCAGCTCTTCTGCACCATCTTCAGGCACACCAAGAAAGTGCAGAGCAATGGTCAGCGGAATCTCATAGAAGATATCGGCGACCAGGTCCGCGTTTCCGCGATCAATAAAGCGGTCCATATAGGTTCTGGTTAACTGGCGAACAGCATCTTCATGTACCGCCAGTCTTTCCGGAAGAAAATCATCCAATAACAGGCGCCGACGTTCCATGTGATCGGGCTCATCCTCGTTCACCATGGTGCGTTGCATGGCATAGCCGTATTTGTCCAGGATCGCCTGCGATTCCTCGTTGACCGGGGTAAGTTTCTCCAGCGCAACGGATGGCGAGAACAGAATGTTGTCGCGAAATACGGCCTTAACATCGTCGTAGCGGGTCACAATCCAGTAGCCGAGGTCGGGACTGTAGAAGACAGGTTCTTCTTCCCGCGCCCATTTGACCGCCTGCGCAGGGTCAAGCTGATATTCGCGACCAAAGGCCTCGAAACTCGCGGCTCTCGGAGAGACCGGGCACCCAGTGGGAGTAACTTTCTGGTCTGAAACCGGACAACCTATTTCCATCAGCTCTGCCTTTCGTTACTTTTAACGCGCATTATGATGCGTTAAAATACTAGTAGAACGATTCTTACTCTTGCGTCAACGTCTCAAATGCAACGAAACTCGATTCGAGGTCCCATATGGCAACCCTTCAAACCCTTGACCGTGGCCTCAAAGCGCTCTTCTTTGTTAGCCAAGCGGAGGCCGGAGTATCGGTCAATGAATTGGCTGCAGAGCTGTCAGTCGACCGTGCAATTGCTTATCGAATCGTCTCAACACTCGAGGCGCATGGACTTGTTCACCGGCGCGATGGTGGCAAAATCGCCCTTGGCGTAGGGATCCTTACTTTGGAAGCACGTTATGCGGCCCACTTCAGACGCTCGGTGACGCCCTTGCTGAGGAAGCTGGCTAGGGAAACAGTAGCAACAACTTGCCTGTCTTTGGCCGAGGGCGACGACTACGTAGCCATTGCGGTTGCAGAACCCGAAAACTCCATCCTGAGAGTCAGCTACCGCGTTGGTAGCCGGCACCCACTTACCAAGGGAGCCGCAGGTATCGCTATCCTTGCCGGTCGCGACCCGAAGGAGACCGATAGTGCCGAAGTCCGTGAAGCGCGCGATAAGGGATATTGTGTTACACGCGGAGCTCTCCAGAAAGGCGCTGTCGGCGTTGCCTGCCCCGTCGGAAGTTGTGGCGCCGACGGCCCGTTACTGGAGGGATCGCTCGGTGTCGTCGCAATGGAAGACCTCGATGTAGAGCGGGCCACACTTCTTCTGTTGAGCTGCGCGGACGATATCAATCGCGATCTGGCAAGTAACCAGTGACCGTCAATATGTGTACCATTCTATCAACGCTTGCGGTCACTGTTGGTCATCACTGAGTTTGCAATCAAACCATTTTGCACTGAGCTGAGGTAGGCGGATTTGAATTCTGACGAACGGTAGATTGTCAAGCGCCCGCATTGGCTGAACTCTCCGCGTCGCTCAAATTGCGCTGCTTGGAATTCGAGCCACTGATTAGGCGTTCTGCAACTGTATTCACTGAGCTGACTAAGGGCCGAATGGCCCGTGTTTAGAAAATTCTGACACCGTGCAGCGAAAGTGAAGCATGGATTTGACGTTATGAAGGCTGGTTGAATGACCGCATTGGCGATATGAGCTGTAACGCAGCAGCCGTCTTGCTGTATGGGTGAATAAATGCTGCGTCAGCGAGGACGAAAAATTCAAGGTCGGTTTTGTCCGCGTTGCAGTCATTTGAAGCGCCTATTGCAAAGGTCCGGTTTTCGATTACCTTCCCTGTTCGGACATCAAGTTTCCCTGTTAGGCCGAAAAAAGTTCCCTGATAGTTTTTCAGGGAAAAGCCCTTTAAGGCCCTGTAATTGCTCGTGGGTTTCGACTGATTAGTGGGAAATCCGCCCAATTTTAACGAATTTCCCTGTTCTTACCCTGTAAATCAGGGAACTTGAGCGGAGACCGGCTAGCTCATGACTGGGCACACTGCCACCTACACCCCCTGACGAACTGCCTCGGACCGCTTCACGGTATTCTTGGGGCTATTCAAAGGCTTGGCGATTGCTCGGGTAAAAAGAGACGCACAAAGGGCGACGCAACGCGCGGAATGTTGCGCGGTGTCTCTGCCAGGTGATTTCGTCCTGCCAGTTTCCGAGGGGATGATCAGAGCGTGGCCACAAGCGCGCGTTGTTCGCGCCAGTCCAGGGGAAGAGAATGCGTGGCAATCCACGTCGTGGTCAGCCCCACTGGGTACTGCCCTGCCATGACAGCCCGAACGATCTCTGGCGCAAGCAACGCACAGTCCGGCGTTTGCTGAACCCGTTTCTTCGAGATGTTTTCTGATCCTGCAATCATCTCAAAGCTTTCACCCCGCTTGATCCAATCAAGCCAAGAATGTGCACGGGCACTATTCGCGATCAGAGTTGTGTCCGTCTTCGGTGGCTGTCCCGATAAGATCAGTCCATTACGAAAACGCGCATCGACAAACTCTAAGGTTGTATCAGTTAACAAGTTCAAGCTAGTGATTGATGCCGTCAGCAACAAAATATTAGTCACGGCGAGAGGTTGATCATTAGAACGCACCACACGCTCAACATGTACCTGCCAGCGCCCGAGACTCTACGTCGAAATGGCTCAGTCATCCGGCAATCTACCCTGTCCATGATTTTCAGCCAATCGCGTTGACGCCAGTTTCACGTTTGTTTCCGGTTCCTGATGGCTAAGAGCAGGATCAAAAATTCGAACAAGCCCAACCACTTGATCAATAGAGACGGTGTTCGATCAACACCAATTAACCAATTTCGGACGCACATTTGGCTATGCAGTAGGTCTGATACACCACGCAACCTTTGGCACAAATCGGAAAGGCCGCGCCAGAAAGCGCCGCGCAAGCGACTGCGCACAAAGCTGCTTCCTGCGTACATTCAATCGTGCATTGTTGAGGGTCTCCAAGCGTTTTGAACCTGTCCTTTTTCAGTTCACGCGCGAATGCAGAAAGTGCACGTTCGAGACGTTCTTGTTCGCTGTCTTCACTTCTATCCGAATTTGCTGCTGAATTGGCCTCGCGACGAGTCTGTTCAAATCCGTGTTGGGAAAGCTGCTCGTCAAAATCTTCGGCTTCACCACCTCCGATGGATTGCTTTCCCGAAACATGAACCGAGTCGCCGTCGGGGCGCGATGTCCACGAAAGGTCAAGCAGATCACGTCCCGATTGAACGATTGCTTGCCAATCGTTGCCAACCTTTTTGAGTGACTTGTGAAAGATGGCTTCCCCGTCGACGGAAAGTACACTCTGTTCAGTCATTGAAGATCGACCGTCGTCGATTTGGATGGAAAGCGACAAAACAATCTCTTTGCCTTCGAAGCTTCCCGACTTCAACATGCTATGGCTGATTTCCGACTTCCCGGTTTTCAGAGTGGAATGAGGCAAGGTTTCCTCCTGTCAAAAATGGTTCTCTGATCCAAGCCCGACATGAACCGCTTGACCCAGTCTATCGACCAAAGGGAATTCATTGTGAGTATGGATTTCCTTACCTTTTCTGAATCCAGGCGTCGTGAGGAATTAGCGCTCCTGGTCGCCTGATCTCCTGAGAACTCGTTTTGGTGGCGATATTTTCTCCGGATGTCAGACGCAGTTGTTTTCAACCCAGCTTCCATTGCACCCGTCGCAACACCGCGGCTTTCAATCTGACATTTGTGTTTGGATCGGCGGCACTTTTTGTACGTCCGCATGGCAATCGAAGTGAAATGGCATATGGTTGTCCCGGGGGTGCACATGCAAGACAGATATGCCGGTGACATCGGTGACTTCATAAAGCTTGGATTGCTTCGGGCGATTTCCCGTGATCGAAAGCTTGGAGTTGCGTGGTATCGCTTCCCGGACGAGTCCCATAATGACGATGGGCGGCACGTATCCTACCTCGAGAATCCTTCTCGGTTCGCTTCCGCTGATCCAGAGCTTTTTCAACATCTCAGGAACGTCGTTCGGGACGCACGCTCAATCAATTCATTGTTGCCTGCGATCCCGGATGCTGTTTGTTTCGACGATTGCCTCGACCTTGCAGCGGTTCCTGCGCGCCAAAGGCGCGACTGGCGGAAGGCATGGTTCACTCGCGCAAATGAAGTGCTGTCCGAATGCGATGTTGTTTTTGCGGATCCAGACAATGGCATTGTGGACGATAGCGATTGGCGAAAAGGGAGGGCGGTTTTTGGAAAGCAGATACCCTTAGAAGAGGTTAAAGTTTTTGCAGATGGCCGGTGCGCTGTGATCTACCACCACAACACACGCCGTCGCGGTGGTCACGATCTCGAAGTCGATCATTGGCTGAGCGAAATTGACATGCCTGGCATTGCGGTACGTGCGACCGCATATAGTCCGCGTACCTTTTTCGTTATTAATCCAGACTCCGAAATGGAACGACGTGTCGGCAAATTCTGCGAAAAGTGGAAAAGCCTACGTGTTCGACGACACACCCAAAGTAAGAAACAAAATTAGCCCTCAAGATCGGCCCCAAGTTGCCGTCCACTTGGGGCGTCAGATGCTGCAGTGCAGCCCGTCGAACCAGCCGTTCGCTGAGGGCGTGAAATCAAGCTGACGGCGAACTCACAGTCGGCGGGACGAAGCCGACATTCACACATCCCTGCCAATTCCAGCTAGTGGACCTCCGGTTGGCGGAATGGGTTCGGGCATTGGTCGCCCAGGATGTGAGCGTTTCAACCCGTTCTTGCGGAATTGATGGATGCAAAAAAGCCTCCTGTTAAGGGGCTCTGTCAAAGCATCGACGCATAAATGAAGGACAAAAGGAGACAGAGCCCTGATTTCAAACACATCG
>Ga0209273_10002555_pt1 | contig 13765 bp, 10 predicted proteins | sample tdAd471_FD_187126 | JGI IMG/M metagenome (GOLD analysis project Ga0209273, IMG submission 187126) | Marine sediment microbial communities from the Atlantic coast under amendment with organic carbon and nitrate - tdAd47.1 (SPAdes)... | ecosystem: Environmental > Aquatic > Marine > Coastal >...
ACCCGCGGCCCTTTGGGTTGTGGGGAAAGCTCCCAAAATGGGATATGTTTTCTTGCTCCCATAGTGGGAGCATGTTAGGGTGTGTCAATGAGGGTGATCGCAAAGTCCAAGCTGAGGCAGCTTTGGGAGAGCAGCCCGAAATATAGCGATGCAAAGAAGCAAATGACGGAGTGGTACAACTTTTGTGCGAGAGCAGAATGGAGTACGCCACACGAGTTGAAGGCGGATTTGCGTAATGCAAGCATCTTAAGGAATAACCGGGTAGTTTTTAACCTGTGTGGTAACAAATACAGAATTATCGTGCTGATGGACTACGTCAGGCATGGGATGCTGATTCGGTTTGTGGGGACACATAAGGAATATGACGAGATCGGGGATATTGAGAATATTTGAGGTTGGTGATGAAACTGAAGCCTATTAGAAATGACCGTGAGCTGAACCGTGCGTTAACGCGCATCGATGAGCTATGGGGCGCAAAACCCAATACGCAAAGAGGCGATGAGTTGGATGTCTTAATGCTGCTCGTTGAGAAGTATGAAGATGAACACTATGCAATTCCCGCATCGGACCCTATTGAGGCGATCAAGTTCTTAATGGAGCAAAACAGCTTGTCGCGTAAAGATCTCGAGCCGTATATCGGAACGAGTGGACGCGTGTCCGAGGTACTGAATAAAAAGCGAAGTTTAACACTGAGCATGATCAAGAAGCTGCACGAGGGTTTGAAGATTCCGTACGACTGTCTTATCGCATAAGGGAAAACGACATAAACATATCGAGGTACAGAGGACTGTGCGGCCGAATCGACAAGCAAATTTTCTTTAATCGCTGAACCCGTAATGACTTTGGGTAAACACAAATGGACCTTCTCAGCACGGTTTAGAGCTGGTGCCTATGGCTGGAAGGCATCCAAGCTAACGTGCCAGCGTCTTTGCGCGGACGGTTAGGTGCGCATCTTTCAGTTGTAACTTATTGATAGATAATCAAATCTGCAATATTCGCGAAGTTGCCCGCAATTGGGGGATAAGGTCGATTCCCCTTGGGGACGCCATTTTGCCTTGTAACTAAAAAATGCCAGGCCTAACAAGCAACAGATTTAACAAGTAAAAATCGAGGGATTCGCGTACTCTGCCCGACGCCACATTATTCCACGATTTCAGCTCAGTGGACGAGATGTTTTCGCTTTCAGGGCAGGTTGCGCTCAGGAACAAGACTAAGTGATGGTTTTCCCTTTCTCGCCTGGCACCTGTTCAGGCATTCGCCATAAACACCTCGTGGTGCTAATGGTTTTCCACGCATGGACGTTAAATTGAAGGTATTTCACCGGCACAGCGATAGAGATGTTTAACCCATACCTGTAACTGAAGTATGCTCTATTATCGCCGCTTTGGCCGTGATCCTATTTGAAAAGTTGCACCCCGGATTTTATATATGCCTCGTTTATCCTCTCTTGCGCGTCGCTGTTTTTATGGATTCATCGCCTGCTTTGCATCGCTCGACGCGGTTTACGCACAGCCACGCGAAGTGGATTTGCAATTGCTATGGAACCATCAGTTCCAGTTTGCAGGCTTTTACGCTGCCGAGGCACAGGGATTCTATGAAGACGAGGGCCTTGATGTAAACATCAAACACGGAGGCTACAACGATTCCGGCAAGGCAGTGAATCCTGTTGAAGAAGTGGTTTTCGGTCGAGCGGATTTTGGCATAACACGCTCCGATTTGTTGCTGGAGCGGATGCTGGGGCTTCCCGTGGTGGCCCTGGCCGCCATTTATCAGCGTTCTCCCTTCGTACTGGTCACCACGACTGATTCCGGCATTCGCCGCCTGGAGGATATTGGGCAAAGACCGGTGATGCTGGCTTTACCGATGGGGCAGGGTACCCCGCGGCGAATTGATACCGAAACGCTGGCGATGCTGAAGCAAGCCGGCATCGACTACCGTCAGCTGAACAATGAGCCGCCATCGTGGGATTATAGTGATTTGACCAGGGGGAAAACGACCCTGATGCCCGGCTACATCACGGATACGCCCTTATACGTGAAGCGAACAGGTGGTGAGCCAGTGGTCATTAAACCGCTGGACTACGGGATCGACTTTTACGGTGACGTGCTTTTCACTTCGGAGCATATGCTGTCTTCGGATCCGGACGTGGTGGAGCGGTTTCGGCGCGCCAGTCTGAGGGGATGGCAATATGCGCTTGAGCAACCCCAGGTGGTGATTAATTTTATTCTGGAAAAATACTACCCTGAAGCCGGCTCAGATATGCACGAACTGCTTTCATATGAAGCACAGCGAACCACAGAGTTGATGCAGCCGGACCTCATTGAAGTCGGTTATATGAGTCGTGAACGGTGGCGGAAGATCGGACAGACCTTCGTGGAACTTGGCCTTGTCTCCGGAACTCTGGAGCTCGATGAGTTTCTCTACCGCCCGGGTAAATTAGGCTTCTGGCAACAGTATCGCATGTGGATTGTCAGCGTCGGTGCTGTTATCGCCGTCATCCTGGCGGTAATGATCTTTTCCATAAATCTCAATCGCAAACTCCGTCAGCAGATTTTGCAACGCGAGCAGCTTGAGTTGACACTGAAAGAAACGAACCGCAAATTGCTGCTGCTCTCTGACACGGACCCCCTTACAGGGCTCAACAACAGGCGCTGCATTGACAGAGCTCTTGAGCAGGAGATCAAACATGCGGAGCGCTATGGTGACCCACTGGCTGTCGTGCTGATCGATATCGATAACTTCAAGCAGGTCAATGACACTTATGGACACGCCTGTGGTGACAAGGCGCTGGTGGCTGTAGCGCAGCAAATCCGACTATGCATCCGGGAAGTGGATCATGCCGGGCGCTATGGCGGTGAAGAGTTTTTGCTGGTATTCCCCAGCTCGGCTATCGATGATACCGCTCATGTTATGGAGCGCCTGCGACGCAACATTGAATCACTCGTCGTTGAATGTACGCATAGTCTGGTAACGATCAGTGGCGGCATAGTGATTCATAACCATGCCGAGACACTGTCAGGGCTGGTATCACGTGCCGACAAATTGTTGTACCACGCCAAGCAAGGCGGCCGGAACCGGATCATTACCACAGATGAACTTGTCGAAGATGGCAAGATAGAACAAGTTTTTTGACGTATAAACAACAGCTGACCACTACGAATTCGCCACCCACAGGGAGTTAACGGGACAGCAGTGATAAATTATATTTCTTGACAATACGGAGAGGTTCCCATATACAGTACGTAGCTACAGATTTTGTTATTGGCAGTTTTGGTTGTCGCCTTCGTGTTACCCCCATTAATTCCTCGTTTCATTACCTGTACGCAACACTCTATTTGTTTAATTTATTTAAGGTAAAAAGTGATATGGCTACAGGTACTGTAAAGTGGTTTAACGAAGCCAAAGGTTTTGGTTTTATTTCTCAGGACGATGGCGGCGATGACGTGTTCGTACATTTCAACGCGATCCAGGGCTCGGGTTTCAAAACCCTGGCCGAAGGTCAGCCGGTCAACTATGAGGTAGAAAGAGGTCCTAAAGGCCTGCAGGCGGCGAACGTTACCGCCTAAGCAAGACCTCATCGGATAAACCGGTACGCAGAACCCCGCCCCGGCGGGGTTCTTTGTTGGCTACCAGACCGGCCCCACATAAAGATTGCAAATTTAAGCCCACTGTCCGGGCGCACACCACCGCGTCATTGCGGGCCGCGGGAAAACGTGTTCAGCCTCCTGACCGAGCCGTCCCTCATTTCTTTACTGATCCCATTTGCCGGTGAAGTCGCCAGGCCAGGCTTGCCAGCACAAACACGCCAATCACAAGACTCGCCCACAGTGACCAGGTTCTCCAGGGCAATGAGGGAGGCGCGGGTGAAAGCACCTCGATACTACCCGGGCTGACCGTTTGCCCCAATCCGGCTTGCTCTATCGGTAAAGTCTCCATTGCCTGCTTCAGGTTATCCAGCAAATGGTTAACAGGCGCCTGTTTGGTGGTGACGCGGGCGCTGCCATAGGCCAGAGTGAAAGGGACTTCTCCGCGCGCGAGAAATACCAGCTGGTGAGATTTCCAGCCGAGTTGCAGTGCCGGTACCGCTGTGCCGAGGCTGGAGCGTTCGCTGTGGTATTCAATGCGCCAGTAACGGTCGGTCGTTGCGGTGACGGTTATGGCCGGGTTGATCAACTCCGCTTGCGGAAACTCCAGGCGGTAAAACAGGCCACTGTGGCGTAGGCGCCAGCTGTGCTGCGGGCTTTGCCGTGAATACACGGCGCCTTGCAACAGGCTGTTTTTCTGCTCCAGGTACAGATTGATTGCTTCGATGGGCAGGTGGGCGGGGACTTCATACTCGAAAGCAGTGTGCCCTTCACTATCGACCCGCTTGCCGCTGTAGCGGTTCCAGAGCTGGGATTGATCACCGCTTTGTTCGGGAAAGATGGCCTGCATGGATGTGATTGAAGCCCCGTCGCGGCCTGCCGGCCAGCTGATTCTCAGGTACTTGTCCTGATGCGCCGGTAGATCGATTCGATTCTGCAATAGCCGGTTGCCGGCATAGTGCAGCGCAGCCAGCGCAGCGCCGTCGACGCGCGGCTGCCAATGGTTGAGATCATTGCTGGACGCGATGCTGACACGGGTAATAAAACTGTCACTCGTGCTGTCCCAGTTTACAGCGAGCTGGCTGGGGGCCTGTTTCAATTCACTGACATCGATAATGTAGGCGACAATAGCCTCTGCTCCGGTTTCCGGTGTGCTCTCCAGTTCGATCAGGGCAGTGCGGAAATCGGCCTTCAGTCGCAGTGACAATTGTTGACTGAGTCTGGCCTCATTTTCATGCACCGGAAATAGGCGCAGTTTTACCGGCTCGGGCGTCACGGGATCGGCCTGGATGGCGCGGCGAAACGCGTGCGGGACGGTTTCGCCTGCCGCGTTAAAAACAGCAATGTCGCCGAGGTCGGCGTGTACCACTTTTGCGTAGACAGCTTCGGGCAATGCCAGTTCGTAGATGGCGCCGCTGGTCGGTGTTTCGATCCGGTAACCGAAGGCGAAATCTTCCGGGTCCGGTTGGGCTGCAGCACTGACATTCATCAGGGTCAGGATTAACAGGGCCAATAAGTTTTTCATGTTTCCTGTTCCGCTGTGGGGCGTGGAGGCAGGGGTGAAAAATAACCGATGACAAGCATGAGTCCACCCACTGCCAGAAAAGAAACGATGCGTGCAATGGTGCCGGAACTGGAAAGGTCCACCAGGAACAGCTTGGCGACCACCAGAACCAGGATGGCGCAACCGGCGAACCAGACTATACGCTGTGTCTGCCGGCTGGCATAAACCATCACAGCCAATGCTGTTGTACTCCATAACACGGATACCGATGCCTGATAAACCATGGAATGATGCAGCGCAGACCAGGTGAAGGGCACATCCGCCCAGAAATGAACGGTACGCGCCACCAGTGCGTTAAGCCAGGCAAAGGCCACCAGTGCAATTGCGGCGGGTACTGCCGGTCCCAGTATGGATGCTAAAGATTCCTTGATATGCCCCGGCTTCATCCACCAGCGTATCAGGGTATAGATCGACAGAACCTGAACCAGATCCAGTGGATTGGCAATGGGTACATAGGACAGGGGAGCAGGATCGCCACTCTGGGTGCAGCCATACAGGGTCCATAAGGCCAGATACGCGGTTAATGGAAGCAGCCCGCTACCGAGATAGGCGTCGGGGAAATCCCTGACCGGCCATGGCAGGCGGCGGCCATATTTCATCATCAGTAACAGGCATAAGGCCGGCACAAGTCCCCATGCCAGCAATGGCCAGGCACGGGCGCCATCGGCGAACTGATCGACAGCCCACGACAGCTGCCAGGTGGTAAGAAATATGAGCAATAGCAAACCGCCCGAGTGCCAGAAAGACGTCAGACCGTTTATCCATAAGCCGGTTGCGCTGCGCATGATCCGGATCTGGCTTGCCAGGGCGACAGGCCAGGCCAGCCAGCCCCAGTATTGGCCGGGATGGGTATGCGAGGCCGCGGCAAACAGGTGCAGAGCGGTCAGTACCTGTACCGGTAGCAAGGCGACTGTTACCAGCCCAATCGAAGGCCAGTCGATTGTTCGCGCCAGCCAGCCCGCGAGCAGGGCGCTTAGCGAGACAAAAATCAGTATGGCCTGCGGTTCTGTCCGGTTCGCCATAAACAGATCAATCTCACGCACACCACTGCCGAACCACCAGATAAGGCCCCAGGCCAATACCGGCAGCGCCAGTTCGAGTTCGAACTTCATCAGCGCCGGCTTGTGTCGTTGCAACTGCCAGCTTGAAAACAAGCCGGCCAGGCAGACCATCAGACTGCCGAGATAGGCGCCGTTCCAGACAGCGAGCGGCGCTTTGCCGGCATCGATGCCGATCATGAATGCGGCGCCGGCGCCAAACTGCAGCAACAGACCGAACCAGCGCGCCAGGCGCCGGTGTTGATGAATGCCCACCCAGACCAGGGCAGCGCCTTCCAGCGCCCAAGTGGTTGCTGTCCAGTGTCCATTCAGGGCCAGCGGTACCGCCAGGCTGCCGAACACCACACCGAGCGCCAGGAACGCTTCAGTTAACAGCCGCATACCCTCAATCTGCCGCTTCCAGAGAGCCCGCGCCAGCAGGATGTAGAAAGCGCTCAGAAAGAGGGCGCTGTAAGCAAGCCCCCATTCCATCTTGTGTACCAGTGCACTCTGCAGCGTGAATCCGACCAGGGGAACACCGAACACCAGGCTGCCATCGATATAACCTTTCAGTTGTGGCGGCTGCCGATGTGCAAACAGCACGGCGATGGTGACATAAAAAAGGAAAAACAGAATCAGAAAGGGTTCTGTCGTGCTGAAATACTCCGGGCGGTAACTGCTGTGTCCCCAGGCGGCGCTGATCACAAAGGTGAATACGAAGCCGAGTACATTGAGAATGCGCCATGACTTGAACCAGGCAATGCCCAGTATGCCGGCGTTGAGCAGTGCATAGTAGGAAAACAGCATGACGTGGCTGCCGCCACCGCTCGACAGCAGAATGGGGGTGATGAAACCACCGGCGGCTCCGAATAGTGCCAGCGATCGCGCATTTTGCAAAACAGCAAGTGCACCGGACAGGGAAACCAGTGCGACCATGAGCACAAAGGCCAGCCCCCCGGGTAGTAACTGGTATAGCTTGATGGCGCCAAACACGGTGAGGTACAGCACAGCCACCGCACCACCCTGGAGCACCAGCCCATAGGCCCCCGGCCGATCGCGCAGTCGCCAGCCGACGATCAGCACGGCAACCGCTGCCAGTGCAATGCCGGCTAAGCGCAATTCGATGGGCAGGACGTTACGGTCCGCGGCATATTTGACCAGAAAGGATATGCCGAAAAACAGGATGACAATGCCGATGCGAACGACAGGATTGCCCCGGGTGAACCAGGCCATGATGCGTTGAGCGATGTCTGGGCCGTTTTTCTTCGTGGCGGACGGTGGTGGTGCAAGCCATTCGGGTTCGGTGTCTTCGGCCAGGCCCTGAACCGATTCCGGGATGTCGGTGTCTGCTGGCTGGGCGGGCTCGTCAGCGGGTGTGGATGTGATGGCTTGGGGATGGATTTGTTGTGTTTCTGAACGCTCAGACTGAGCAACCGGCGTTTCCTGCAGTCGCGCTTCCAGTTCGGAAATGCGGTTGTTTAATCCTGCACTTGTGACATCCAGGCGTTTCTGCAGCGCTGTGAGCCGATCGCCTAACAGGCGAGAGCGTCCTAGCAGAAACCCGGCAATACCTCCAATCGCCAGACCAAACGGCCCTTGCAGAAGGATGCCCAGAACGGCACCAGCCAGCGTCCAAAGCCAAACGTGTGTTGCCATTCCTTTGCCCTTTCGATACTCCCCACTGCCGGGTTTTCGGCAAAACAGCTGGATTATTAAACTTTTATCTCCTACCCGCTGATGCATGGATACTATCGGCAGGGCCGCGAGTGAAATCATGGCCGGTGACCTTTCACAACGGGTTCCCGTGAGTGGCAGGAATGATGAATTCGATGCGCTGGCGCAGCGCCTCAACAACATGCTGGAGCGGATCGAAGAGGTCCTGGCGGGTATGCGGGAAGTGACCGATAACGTGGCACATGATCTCAGGAGTCCTATAACCCGCATCCGAAACCGCATGGAAGTCACCTTACTGGAGCGGCGTGATGAGGCGGAATACCGGGATGTTATGGAACAGACCATCAGGGATGCCGACACCATGATCAGGACCTTCAATGCCATCCTGCAAACGGCGCAGGCCAATGCCGGAGCCATTCGGGCAGACCTGTTGCCTGTGGACCTGTCAAAACTGGTACGGGAAATGGGCGAACTCTATACCCCCGTCGCCGAGGAGGCCGGACTCACGCTGCGTATAGAGTCCGGGGCGCTCATTACTGTTCCGGGCCATCGCGATCTGCTGGCACAGGCTATCGGGAACCTGCTGGACAACGCCGTAAAATATACACCTCGCGAGGGGAAACTCTACCTGGAACTTATCCCCGGCGATGGGGCAGTGGACCTCGTGGTCGAGGACAGTGGACCTGGAATACCGGAAAAAGAACGCCATCGCGTAACACAGCGATTTGTCCGGTTGGATACCGTCCGTCAGAAAGAAGGCAATGGACTGGGGCTCAGTCTTGTCGACGCGATTGCGCGTCAGCATGGTGCGACACTTCTCTTTGAAGACAACGAGCCGGGGTTGCGGGCGATTATCCGCTTTAAGACAGGTTAATCAATATTACCTTCGTGCTCTTTTACTTCCCGACGTACAGCCTCTATCACCTGAAAGACATAGTCCTCACTCGCAGCCGAAAACAGCCAGGCCGGCAGCATGCCACCCGGCTCGACATGAATTGAATATGTTGCCTCGGTTGTCTGGCGGTCTTGCCGCTGTGTCAGTTGCCAGCTTCCGCTGAAAGCATCGGGGAGCACGGCACTGCCCGGGAGCAGTGAGCGCGACTGTTCCCTGTCCAGATACCATTCCACCTTGATGTATCCCGCCTCTGCCTGAGCCAGTGTATCGGTTACCCTGATCACATAGTGCCGGTCGGCGACCATCAGGGGAAAACCCAGGCGCTGGTACACCCATGTGGTCGATTCCTGTTGCTTCAGGGTGCGGCTGTCAACCACAGAGGGGATAAAGTCCGGGAAATGACCATAGTCCGATATGACGGCATAGATCGCCCTTACCGGGGCATCGATTCTGGCATGCGCCAGCAGTGCCGGGAACGCGGACCCCTCGACCGATCGCAGGTAGATGTCCACGTCCCCCGTGCGACGGGAAAATGTCCAGCCATCATTGTCAGGTTGCCATCCCCGTGCACCGGCATGTAATGACAGCACCAGTGACAAGATCAGGATATATAAAAGACGGATTCCAGCTTGACTAAATCGAACCATGGGCAATGCTTAATGTCAGAGATATTGCAGTCTGCAAGGAAATGAAGAGCCAGCGTTACCGTGGTATGAACGGTACGCCGGTGGTAAATCCTGAGCAACAGGGACTGTACCATGCGTATATTACTGGTTTCTGCCAATCGGGAGCATATCCCGGACCCGATCTTTCCGCTGGGGCTTGCCTGTGTGGCTGCCGCCGCCCGTAATGCAGGACACGAGGTTGCCGTCGCCGATCTGTGTTTCGGCAACAACCCGCTTTATGAACTCGCTAAACAGGTCGATCTGTTGCAACCTGACATCATCGGTCTTTCGCTGCGCAACGTGGATAATGCTGCCTATCCGCGCACTGTGGACTACCTTGAGCAACACCGTGAAGTCGTGGCTACCCTGCATGCGCTGACAGACGCGCCGGTGGTCCTCGGCGGATCGGGTTTTTCGATCATGCCGCGGGAATACATGGCGGTACTGGACGGTGACTGGGGTATTGCAGGCGAGGGTGAGCAGAGCTTTGTGGCGTTGATCGACGCCCTCGCGCTGGGCTGGGATCCTGGCACCATCCCCGGCGTCATCGGCCGGAACAATGACCAGGACAATGGCCGCCGGTCAAACGGAATCCGACTGGATCCCCCGCGGCGGCCTGCAGACTGGTTCACCGGGTATCGTCCGGCACGTGATCTCTTCGACTATCCCCGCTACATACGGCGTGGTGGCATGGGAAATATTCAGACCAAGCGCGGTTGTGTCTTCAAATGCAGCTATTGCACCTACCCCCTGCTGGAAGGTAACCGTTTCCGGGCCCGCGCCACCGCAGATATTGTCGATGAAATAGCAGCGCTGATGCAGGACTATGGCCCGCACCCGATCTTCTTCGTCGACTCGATACTGAACTTCCCGCGTGGTCATGTGGAAAGTCTTTGCGAGGAAATCCTGGCTCGCGGGCTGCAGGTGCGCTGGAGCTGCTATGCTACACCGGTCAAACTCGATCGGCATCAGGCCGAGTTGATGGCACGTGCCGGTTGTGAAGGGATTGAACTGGGTACTGATGCGGTGGATGACGGGCAGCTCAATCGTCTGGCCAAGTCATTCAATGCCGCTGTGGCCGAGCAGGCGAACCGCTATTGCATGGACGCCGGACTCAAGGTATGCCAGACACTGATCTTTGGTGCGCCGGGTGAATCCAGGGCCAGTATTCGCGCCACCTGCCAGGCATTGCAACGGATGGAACCCACCGCCGTGGTTGCCATGACCGGCGTGCGTCTCTATCCGGGCACACCGCTCACGGATTCTCTCATTGCCGAGGGCCGGGTTCGAGCCGAAGACATTGGCCTGATGCCCACTTTCTATATTGAACCGGAAGTGGCCGATTTCCTGCCCGGCTATCTTCAGCAGCAGGCCCATGAGGCCGGCAATTGGGTCTTGCCGGGTCTTGCCGCTCCCCTGTTGCCACGCAGTCAGCGCGTCCTGCGCGGGCTGGGTATCTCCGGTCCGTTGTGGCGGCTGTTACAGAAGCCCTGGATGCTCAGATTCAACCGCATGAAATTCCGGCGCCTGAATACCAGTTGGGGCGTTCCCCACCCGGGTAGGAAAGTCGTATGAGAGCGGAAGCCTGCCGGGACAAGCTCCCGGGATTAACTGCCGTGCTGAGCGGTTCCCCGACTTTCTGCCGGCTCTCGCCGCATCCAGTGCCAATGCGGCTTTGTCGGCTGGGGCGGCACCAGCATCACCGGGCACGTTGCTTTGCGCATCACCTTCTGGCCGACGCCGCCGAACAGCGCGTGGTAAACGTTGCCATGGCCGTGCGACCCCAGGATGATGAGTTCTGCTCTTATCCGCTCGGCTTCCGCGAGGATGGTTGTGCTCACGGTGCCCGAGACGAAGCGGGTAACAACATGAATACGTTCCCGGCGCAGTTGGTCGGCCAGATTCTGCAGCTGGTGGCGTTGCAGGCGCAGTTGATTGGCGACTTGCGCGCGAAGGATATCGCGGTCCAGATTAAAGGGTGCGGATGGCTTGCAGGATGGAGCCACGTGCATCAGCCACAGTTTGCTGGCAAAGGATTGAGCGATACACGCTGCCCGCTCCACCACAGCTCCACTCATTTCGGATAAGTCTACTGAAACTAAGAGGTTTCTCATCCCGCCCCCCCTCTGGTCACTCGTTAGACTGCAGCCATCCCTAAAGCTCAACAGCAGCTTACCAGTTGCGTTAATCACTATAGTCCATTTTTGCGGGTCTTGCCGGACAGGATTCAGGACATTCCCTCCGTGCGAACCAGAAGGGGATATCTTCAACGCAGATTACGTCCCACAATACGCCGCCTGGTTTTACCTTTCCTGTAGTGTACCTTGGTTTTCGCACGGTTGAGCGCTTTTTCGGCAAGACGCTGTTGCGAGCCGATTTCCTCTTTGGCGGTTCTGGGTTGGCGCTGCATATAGCTTCCATCTGAATCCATTTCCCAGGCATTGCGATAATCATTGAGCTGTTCGTCCAGAATGTCGCGTAAATCGCATCTAAGCGCCGGGTCTTCGACCGGCGTTACGACCTCGACACGGGACTCGAGGTTGCGTTGCATCGCATCTGCCGAACCGATGAAGTATTCTTCGTTGCCGCCATTCTGGAAATAATAGATCCGGGTGTGCTCCAGGAAGCGGCCGACAATACTGATGACCCGCCCGCTATCGGAAAGACCCGCTATACCGGGGCGATAGCGGCAGGTATCACGGACGATCAGATCCACCCGTACGCCATCGCGACTGGCTTCGTAGAGCGCGCGTGTCACATCGGCATCTTCAAGCGCATTCATCTTGAACTGGATCAATGCCGGCTTTTCCAGACTGTGAAGCTTGCGTTCGCGTTCAATACGCGCCAGCAGACTCTGCTTTAACACCTTCGGTGCAGGCAGCAATTTATGATAGAAGCGGTCCGGCGTATAGCCGGTGGTCAGGTAGTTGAACAGTTCGCCGGCATCCCGGCCAAGATCTTCATCGTTGGTCAGTATGCCTAGATCGGAATACAGCCTGGCGGTGCCGGCGTGGTAATTACCGGTGCCAATGTGCAGGTAGCGTTTCAGGCCATTGTAATCGTTGCGCACCACCAGGATGATCTTGGAGTGTGTCTTCAGTCCTACCACGCCGTAGGTGACATGAATGCCGGCCTCTTCCATGCGGGCCGCCCAGCGTATGTTTGCCGCTTCATCGAAGCGCGCCTTCAGCTCAACTACCACAGCGACCTGTTTTCCATTACGCGCGGCGCTCACCAGGTAATCCACGACCTTGGTGTCGCTGGACGTCCGGTACAGGGTCATTTTAATGGCGCGGACCTTGGAATCCTGGCTGGCTTCCTTGAGAAAGCGTTCCACTGAGGTGGCGAACGATTCATACGGGTGATGAAGAAGGAACGGTCCCTGGTCGCGAATGATATAAAAGATGCTCCGGTTGCTCTGCAGCATCGGGTGGTCGACCGGGTGGTGCGGAGCGTCGTGTAATTCGGACATCTCGATTGCAGAGAGTTGGAACAGGTCCCGCATAGCGAGCATATCCTCGCCTGCACTGAATACATCGGCCTGTTCATCCAGGCCGAACTCCGCCGCCAGCATACCCCGGCTGGTTTCATCCATGTCACCCTGGATTTGCAGGCGGACAATGGGCGCGAAGCGCCGGTCACGCAGTTCCGACTCAATCATCGAAAGCAGGTCATCTGCACTCTCCTCATCACGTTCCGTGTTGGCGTTACGGGTCAGACGGAACATGTAACAACTGGCGATCTCCATTTCGGGCAGCAGCAGGTCCAGGTTGTTTTTGACGACGTCCTCCAGTGCTACAAAATGATTCCGCTTCGGTAACTGCAGGAATCGCGGCACTCCATTGCCGGTTGGGACCTTGATACGCGCCAGCGACATCTTACCGGCTTCTCCGGGAAAGCGTGTCTGCACCAGCAGGTTCAGGGAAAGATTCGAAATGAAGGGAAACGGATGGGCCGGGTCGATCGACTGCGGTGTAAGCAGGGGGAAAATATTATCGTGATAATAGTCCCTGAGGTACGTCGCATCTTCCTGACTCAGTTCATCGTAGGACAGCAGCTTGATATCGTGCTGGCGCAGGTCGGCCAGGATGGTGTGCAAGGTATCGTGTTGCCGCGTCTCCTGCGTCCTGACCTGTTCGTCACATTCGTCAATCTGCTGCTTCGGTGTGCGGCCATCAATGGTGAGCCTGGCAACCCCGGCGCCGAGTTGCTGCTTCAGACCACCGATACGTTTCATGAAGAATTCATCGAGATTCGAATTGACAATAGCCAGAAACTTCAGACGCTCGAGCAGCGGGTTTCTGCTGTCTTCAGCTTCACGCAACACGCGCTGGTTGAAACTCAGC
>Ga0209273_10002557_pt1 | contig 13759 bp, 18 predicted proteins | sample tdAd471_FD_187126 | JGI IMG/M metagenome (GOLD analysis project Ga0209273, IMG submission 187126) | Marine sediment microbial communities from the Atlantic coast under amendment with organic carbon and nitrate - tdAd47.1 (SPAdes)... | ecosystem: Environmental > Aquatic > Marine > Coastal >...
AAATACTTGTCCCATATCCAAATAATTCCTCTGCCCGACTACCATCAACATCAATCAGGGAAAGCATTGCTGTATTCATTTCATCCCTGTCAGCTACCGCCCAAATACTCGCAGGGCCAGGTCCTGTTAGTTGGGTTCTAAGGTCAGGGGTTACGGTTAGATTTTCATCTTCAAAACCGTTTGATCCTGTCATCCATCGCAACCATTCCTGTTCATCAATAGATAGATTGTTATAAGCATCAAATGTAGTTTCTGACCGAACAAGCGCAGAACTTATCTTCGGCTTGCTGACCGTAATGGTTTGCTGTGTATCGTTAATTAAAGCAATATCATCACTAGTATTCTCATCTGAATACCCAAGACCGGTAGGATCTGTTTCTATTTCAGTCTTTAGTTCAAGTAGATCCGCTGGATCATTTACATCAAAAGCCATCACTCACCTCTTTAAAGAGAAAATATACCAGAAGCATGGTAGGCAATAACAATGTCGCCACCATTCGGCGTGACTGCACCACCTACAAAACTGTCATGAACAGTAATCAGTCCATTAGTTCAGTTCAAGGACGCCATTAGCAGAGATGTTCAGCGTCAACCTGTTTGTCGGGGTTACAACAAACACAGAAGAACTCAACGATGAATAACAAAGCAGAGGGCCACCACCGGCAGATGTAGACGCATAGATAACAGCAAACTGAATCGAGGTAATATTTGCCGTATCACATGACCAGTAAGGGTCTGTACAATCAAACCGCATTTCACCAGCACTTGCACCGGTCAACCATGTAATACCCGCCAGGGTACTACCCTTCGTGAGGTAGCCATTACCGTTGTCTACTTCAGAAATCAATTCTGAATATAGTGACAGTGTTTCTGTTGCTACATTTGATGTGGACTTAAACAGAGCTATCTGCCATAGCCCCTGTGAACTCAAGTCAAGACCTGCGCTACCGATAGCGTCTTTAGCTTCGTCATAAACCTTCCACGCTTGTGCTGCCATGTTACTTCTCCTCTAGACGCGCTGCGCCAGTTTTTAAAATATGGGCAATAAGCCCATTACCGTGAACGAGCAATTCAAACTCATCCCCAATCTTGCTTACCATCTCTATAAAATCTGTTGCCTGCTTGTACATCCAGCCATAACAGAAGAACTCTTCACCATCCAATTCAATAGTAGTAGAAGTGCCAATGTTATTCTCTTCCTGAATGTACGAATGATGCTCATCACCAATACAGCAACTGTCAAATCCGAATATTTCCATCTTCCTAAACCCGAGCATCTTCATTAATGGAATAGCCCTGAGCGTTACCGTTGTTCCGCCCATGATAGGAACAAAATGCCCCATATAATATTCGCTTGTTAACTTCAGTTCTTTCTTGTTCGTGTAACAGTGAAACAAAGTTGTATTTGCCCCATCAAGCGCATCAAACACATCAGGATGGCTTTGTGCTGCAATGTAATATTTTGTATCTTTGTGCCAATTCTTAACAAATCTTGAATTGAACTGCCTTGCATCCAGCTGAATATGAACAGAAGGTCTAATACCTCTTTCCATTAACCAGTCGTGAGTACCGTTAAGGCTGACAACCTTCATGCCGTTGTCATACTTTTCTTTCAGGTCATCAAAGGTTTCTTTAAGAGATGGCCCGCCACAGACAATAGCGATTATCTGATCTTGTTCTTCATGAGGCTGTGCTTGAGGAAGTTGCCTGCGAATAGAAGACTTAATATGCTCCAATCGCATATCGTCTTCAGTGTTCGTTGCAAACGTAATCTTATCCAGAGTTGTCTGAATCACATTCCCGTCTTTATCTTTGGCGAATTCAATTTGAGACATAGAACCACCCATTGTTTAGCAAGTCTCTTGCGTCTGTGACTTCACCATACTTCTTAAGAAGGTCTCTCCACCAGACAAACGGCTTAACCGTTAGATGAAGATGCTCATCAAGGACTTGTCCAAAATGGTCTTCCTTTAGACATATCTGGAAGAAAGCTCTATCACACAACCCCATGATGTTCTGAATCACCTCCTCGACATGCTCAGTCGGAATGTGCTCCATTACGTCAGTACAATACCCCTCTGGGGCTTGCGGGAGGTCTAGTTTGTCCCACAGATTACCAATTACTAAGTTCCCACCAATCTCTTCACGGACTTCTTCATCCAAACAATTATCGGCAATATCTATCATGGTCACGTCAAAACCAAGGTTATGCAGAACAAACGCGCCCCTTCCCGTTCCTGTGCCGAAGTCAATCAATCGGCCATGCTTGGGTCTGCACTTGAGAACGTATTGGAGAGCAACCATCTCTCCAGGGGAGTAATTTCGGTAATCGTCGTGCTCCCATGCCTTTTCGTACTTTTCCTTTTCCTTTATTGCTGTGGTCATTGAACAGTCTCCACGCCTATTGGCTTGCCGTTTCCATCATAGATGATTTTCTTCGGTTGCTGAACTTGCTTGAGGATGTCCTCAACAGCGGTTCGCACATTCAGTACTTCTTCAGAAGCAGTATCTTCAAGAGCCTGCTCTGCCTTCATCAACTTAATCTGTTCCTGTAAGGATTGGATTCTTACATCTTTACCGGCTTTCTCTATGTCTTTCTGGTCTTTGTCGAGATTGAGTTGTTCAATCTTGAACTCCTGGTCTTCTACCTTTGAATTAAGCTCCTGGATAGCCTCAGCAGCATCCTGCTGGGCTTGCTGGGCTTCCTGCTGAATCTGCTGCATGGCTTGCTCAAACTGTGCCTTAAGCGCATCAGCCTCTTCGCCTACATTCAGGAACTTTTCAGGATTCTTGTTCCCGGCGTCTCTAAACATCTCTTTTGCCAATTCATCTTGTTTTAACAAAGTAGGATTAGCTCCCATCCAGAAACTTGTTACTTGAGATGTGGCTGCTTGACGCTGTTCTTCACCTAAAAGACCTTTAGAGCCTACAATTTCATAATGGACGTTATTTGGAAGCTCTGAGCGTTTCATTATCTCAAAATCAGGGGCATCCAGTTCTTGGTTGTAGAACTTGTAACTGGTAAGCCCTCCACGATTAAGATGGTCTGCCATATACAGAAACGGTCTTAACCCATGAGATTCATGCTTGTCTACGAAGTCTATGGTTGACAGTTCGGCATTCTGAGCCTGCTTAACAACCTCGGTAGCTGTTTGCTCTGTACCTGGGCTTACGCCACTCCTAACACGGTCTACCTTCGTTCCTGCTTCAATCTGGCCGATAATCCACTGCAATCCAGAGAGAGCTACGTTAGGGTCTCCTACATCGACCACGGTATAACTCGCACTGCCCTTGGTAGGTGTTTTAGATCCTGGTGAGATATTCGGGCCACCGTTTAAGATAAAGTCAGGGTCATTGCCATCGTAGATAATTGGTGGTTCGACCTTTAAATCGACGTTATCCAATAACCGATTGGCAAGCTGAGAGCCTATCTTCTGGTCTACAGAGAACTTAACCAATGGTGAGACATAATACGGATCTCTTACGTCTAGTCTCTCCCACCCGTTATAGATAACATTCGGATAGGGAAATGGATTTGGCATATAGTGGATAATTCGTCCGTTTGCCAAGATAGCCCGTGAATTGAGAAGAAGAATGTCTCTCCCACTTTGTCTTGGGATTATTAAATCACCATAAAAGTAAATCAGTTCAATATCGTCGGTATCGTCAGCCTGCTCCCTGTGGTTGGTTCTTTTCTCTATTTTATTAAGATTGAAGAATGGATAACTTGAATCAGGAGATTTCATCCTTCTGACCTGGTAAGCAGGTTTGAAGGCTTTGATAATCATCGACCCCTGATAGAAGGTATTATTTCCTCCAATAGAGGGGTCAGGATAGCAATTCCACATCGAATGCGGTCGCCATACTGGGGCTTTAATAGTATCTATGCCTTTACCGTCTATTACCTGAATAGCAGATTCCCACTCAACCGTAGCCACATATGACCCGTGGTGGAGGGCTTCTTTAACAGAAAGGTCTACCCTTGACTTAAACCCGAAATCCATCTGCTGCTGTGTTAGAAAGGCTCTCTGCCTCCCATCTACCCGTGATTGGACATCTACATTTATACGCCCGTCATCCATAGGAGGGATTTCAGTATGAGGGTCAAACCAAGACCTCGTAGATGGGAAAGTCAACCTGCGAACGTCTGCCGCAATAACCTCAGATGCCCTGGAAAGCTCACCAAGCTCTAAAGAGTTCCTCCAGTCGCCATCAGCGTTTTTATCCCGTGAAGACCGAGAAAGACCTTCCATATGAACCTGACGGTCAACTTCTTTCCAGATTCTGCTTTGGCGCTTACGCGCATCAGACCCTTCTCGGGTTTTAAGCTCATCTTGGATGAATTCTTCAACGGAGTTCCAATCTTTTCTGGTAATCCGTTTTTTAACGGTTTCTTTTGCTGTATCTACCAATTTGATGCTCCGCGTAGTTGTACAACATTATGCCGCATTACAGGCTGTGTGTGAGCAAACCTTAAACTCATAATTGCATACCGGCTTGCTGCGATACAATCATCTTTCAACTTAACTATCTGTCCGTCCTTACGATGATACTGACGGAATTCTGACAACCAATTCTGACAGGTGCTATGGACTTTTAGTCGTCCGGTTTCCATCCTCTGCCACATTTCTATAATTCCCACCTCAACCCCCTGGCCGCCTTGTCCTTCTTTCTGGTTTGGACCTGGAGGATTAGAGAACTTCTCGGTTAGAAGATGTAAATTCTCCTTTCGATATAAATCAGCCAAAGGCACTCCCGAGCCTTTATCCTTGGCTAAACCGTCATGCGGCCACGCAATCGGTATCCACTCTCCGTGAGACTTAACCGCAGAAGCATGTACTGGCGGGGTAGTACCACGTTGAGCGTAGTCAGCATAGATATGTACCACATCGTTCTCGGAGTCGTGTGCTATCCACGCGGCTCCAAATGGATGGTCTATACCAAAGTCTATTCCACAGATTCGCCTCCAATACTTTGGAATCTGAATCGGCTCTATTACAATGTCATCTTCACTAATAGGAAAGACCAGACCAGAACCCATTAATGGAATTCCTCTGCTTCTCATGTCTCGTTCGTGAGGCATTAACTGGGAAAGAAAGGTCTCTTTCTTCTCATCAGTCATATGAGGGGCATCATCCCAGGTCGCCCTTACAACTGCTTGGCCTTTCTGAAGGTTATTCAAAAAACCATCAACAACTTGAGTCATACCCATTTCTGGGGTAAAAGTCATGATAATCGTATAGAACTTCCTGGAGAAGAAACATCGCAATATCTGCGCCCATACGTCTTTGTGAGGCTCTTCATCCGGCCATGCGCCATCGTAAGTCCTACCCATAAAGGCATCCGGGCCTTGCTCTGATGCCATGAATTGAACGGTCGAAATGCCACCAGACTTATGCTTCACAGTGGCAGACATAAACGCATCCGGTACTCCGGGCTTTCTTTTAGTGTCTACGATTAAGTGTTTTGGAACCGCCCCAGATCCCAACTCTGATGGAATTTTAGGGTCTCCAAATAACTCCTTTTGACAGACATCTCGCGTAGTATCGTTGGTCTTTCCTACTACCAACCACCTAACTGGACTTAAGAACCTGATTCCATCCCACCATTCAGGATATTCCCCGGTAAGGTGCATGGAGGTTTCCATCGCAGCAGAAAATGTCTTACCAACCTGATTCGCAGAAATTAGTGCTCTTTGGATGGCGACGACATCTGTTGTTTCAGTATGAATATAATCATTTGCTTCGTAAGTTCCACCATCTCGCGCAGCGTGAAAAGCTCTCTGAAAACCGTAGGGACTATAGTAGTAGAGTTTGTGAAACTTCTTATACTGTTCACGCTGTTTTATAACGTCTGCAATGCCCATTCTTCACTTCCAATTCTCCAATACCCATGAATCATTGACTTCATGCGGGTTCGGCTTGCCGTGGAATACCATTATCTTCCCTGCTTGCCCAAAAACTGAATGAGACTTGTATGATAAACACCACCCATTAGGGAAGGTCTCCGCTTTAGCATGTTGTGTAATCCAGTCCTGGTCTCCATGAAGTCTTTTCATAACTCTTTCGTTGAACTTATCCCAAACCTTCCTTCGCTTTCCAATATCTAAAACAAACACAGAAGAATTAAAACTTGGACAGTGCCAGTCTCTGATAATCCCGAATTCATGTGGGAAGGTTGCGATTTCGTCAATGTTATGAAGAATGACAACATCTAAATCTAAAAACAGTATTCGCCCTTTTAAGTTATAAGGTCTTTTCTTGAAAAATGTAAGTTTCCCCCACCATCCCGGTAAATCGTCTTCGTACTTGATGGTTTTACAAACTACGCCTTTAGTATTGTCAGTTATACAGACAAACTCATGAGGAATAGTCAGATTTCGCTCAACCATTGAGTGGAGCTTGTTAACATACTCCGAACTGTACTTATTCCCCGTCTTTAAGCAACAGACAGTAATCATCTGTTAACAAATATCGTATCTTTATCCGGCATCACAAAGTCCTTATGCTCTACCTTCTTCAGTCTTGCATAGATATTTCTTTTTGGTGATTTCAGACCAATCTCAAGATGCTCAATTTCATACCCATTCTTTGCAAATTGCTTAAAGAATTCAAAGCGCGGGTAATATTCACCGTGATTCTTCCAATCACCTTCAAGCGGGGTCACACTGGCAATAAATCCACCAACTTTAGTCAAGTTATGAATATTCTTCCAAACGGCCTCTTGGTCTGAAACATGTTCTGTAGTACCCATGTTCGTCACCATGTCGAATGGCTCAAAATCAATCGGGTCTCTCAAATCAAGTTTCAATGCGCCGTCCTGACCGTTCCAGTCAATCGAGGTATGGTCTATGCCAAGGCTCTCAAAATACGCTTTGTAAGTACCTCTGCCATTTACCTTATTGCCCAATTCAAGCATCCGTGTCCCAACAAGCGGGAAGATAACGCCCATCTCACCAGATGGTATTACAGACATACTTATTCCGCCTCTTTAAACAACAAACGATCAAATTTGTAGATGTAATCGTTTCTAACCTTTTTAAGAAGTTTATATCCCAAAGATTCTAGAATACTTCCACCTAAATCATGAGCAATACCATATCTCGCTGTTAACTTTTTCTGCTCTACTAAAACAACAGGCTTGAATTTCTGAATCGTCTCCAATGCCCCAATGATGGCATGAGGCTCATATCCTTCAATATCTAACTTCAGGAAATCAAGCTCATCAAGTCCTAAAGAGTCAATAGAAATAAGGTCGAATTCGTTGCCTTCTTGAAGATATCCAGCACCTGAATTTTCTGCTGGTGTTATTGCCATCCTACGTTCTGTATCACCTAAAGCCTTATTGTAGCGATGTACGTTTTTCAGGTTCTTTGTGTTTTCAATAAGACAGTCGTAATTCTCTTTAACAGGTTCAAAGGCAAGAACCGTATCAAATACCTCTGATAGTCTCATTGTCCATGAGCCTACATGCGCTCCACCGTCTATCGCTGTACCAAACTTTGTACAGATATCAAGAGCAGCTTCCAGATTTAGTTGCTCGAACGGGCCGTTCAGGTTCTTGAAATATTTGTCGCCTTTTGGAACACAAAGCATACTTAACAAGATTCCATCGGTAGGAATACGGACAATCCTGATACTGACGCAGCTTGACAGTATCCAGATAAAAATCCTTTGAGATTTTGATGTACCTGTCCATTGTTCATTTTCGTGCTTTCCAATTCTTAAAGTTCCGATATATCGTTATAGAGTCATGCCAGTACATCTTTGTTCCCATGCCGAACCTGTAATTCACAGCATTATTAACTGTCCCTTCGCCTGGAGTCAGAATAACGTCACACGGTATTCCTAAAGCCCCTGCGATGTGAACATTGGTGTTCGCTGCGCTTATTAGCTTGTCCAAACAACTTGTTAATGCAATAACGTCTTCAAGGTCTTCCTTTAAGTCGATATCAGGAGTAATCCACGTATTTCGTGGCTCCCATTCACCGTATTGAAGGTTAATCCCTTCTTCCGGTAGTTCATAAGGGTCTATATACCCCTGTCGTCCGGCAAATGTAAAGCCTGTCTTTGGTTTATCTTCAAGCCATTGCGACCATTTTTTGACTAATTCAAGATTCGGAATGATATAGGCTAATGGCATGAACTTGTCTGTACTTCTTAAAAACCTTGCAACCAGGTCTCCCATCAAGATTTTAGCATCGAATCCTTTTGCCCAGTCTCCATGTCTTAAATCTGTCAGAGGATGAACCGTCAACCAGGGGAAACTTCGCTCCATCATCGGAGCTAGTCTTGGTTCTATCTCTAGAACGATCTCTTCTGCATAGGGTTTTGCGTAATGCAGAGCTTGAGCGAAGATTATCTGATCTCCGATACCCTGTTCTGAATATATAAGCAGTTTTTTAACTTTCTCAGGTTCTTTGCACTCGGACTCAACAGGGTATATAGGAAGACCCAGTTTCCACTTAGGAAAATCGAAAGGGTCATGCCCTGCTCTCGGGTTTCTCCACTGCCAACCACGGTAGTCCAAATAGCCTAACTGAAGCCGCGCAGTACATACCCTCCACTGCCATTCGTTTGGCATGGACTCCATCTGAACGTCATCCCACTTATATCTTCGTGAGTCTCTTTCTATCTCCTGAAGAGCCTTTCTTAACTTAACAGGCTCATTCTGGTTCATTCCTTCTGAACACAAAAGCTTTAATGCTGGGGCGATAGAGTTCATGTTCCTTTCTGCTTGTACTGAACAACTTTATAATTGTTAGATCCACCACGATCAGAAACATAAAACTTTGAAAGGTCAGGTTTGAATGCGAGTGCCTGCGTATTAGTAGTGTTAGTTGTTAGACCCATAAAGTAATCAGCAGTACCCGGTAGGGTGTCTATATCCCACGCAGTGCCGAGATTATATTGCCTGATTGTAGTATTAGATAATGTGTATAACCTTGTTCCATCTTCTATGAACCAAATATCAGCACCACCTATTGATGCAACCGTCTTAACATAGGTAAGAACACTCTGATCCCACGGGATACCCATACTGAATTCAACAATGCCGCCACCAGAAGATATCCATAACCTTGTGCCATCAGGCTTTATATACAGCCCTGCTGCACTAGTAATAGCTGGGACTAATGCAGTTATGCTCTTTGTCTGGTTACTTCCAGATAGTGATGTAAGACGGTAAGGAGTAACCAGGTTCTGCTTATATATCGTTACAACACCTGTGTTGCTCTGAACAGACCAAAATGAAGTTCCATCATCAGGACGAATTCTGCATCCATATCTGTTATACACATTAAAAGCACTATGTTCCCCGGAAGCATTATAAGTTCCTACATCCCACTGTGTAGCAAGACCTCTATCAATAGCTCTTTGGCTTCCTTCTGCCTGTACCATGTATATGTAATCACCTTCAGGGTGTATATCCAACCCATACCAGGTGTAATTTATGTTTACCCCCTTTTTTTCATACTCGTAATCGTCAAGATTAGGTAATGGCGATTCACCGGGAATAAACCTTCTTGGCAATATCAATTAGTTGTCCACCAGTAATATTTCAAAGTCTGCTGTTACGACCGCAGCCGAAGCGGCTTTTACCATAAACCCAACATCGGTCAATTCAGGAAAACTTTGCCCACCAAGAAAACTACCAGGGAAATGACCCTGTATGCCGACTTCCTCAATGACAGTCCTCAATGCCTGATAAGGTGCAGATGTTTCAAGAATTCCCTGGCGCTGCAAAAAAATAAAATCAACAGCTTTACTTGAATCTGTTGTAAGCACGTATTCATGTACGTAAGCAGTCTTTCCAAGTGGAACAGAATATGACCCAACCTGGCTCTGTCCTCTTTCAAAGTCCTGTGAATCTGTATCTATTGTCAGCCACGCAACGCCACCTGTGGTTTCTATAACAACATCATCAGCATGGCTTCCAGTTGTTGCATTTGCATAAGCGCCACTTTCAGAAACATACGCCCTGAATAACCTTATCCACGTAACTGATCCTGCTGTGCCGCTTGACGCACCATTTGTTGCAAGCGCCTCTGTTACTAATGCGCCCGTTTCGTCAAGACCCTGAAGCGTTACTTCTCTTGCACCGCTACCTGCCGCTGTATCATTGGCGTCTCCTGCTTTAACTCTTAAAGTAGTAGCACTACCAACTTGCGGGGTCTGATATATACCACCGATAGCAAGAGGCTCATAAGATGAACCTACTGCTTCATTCTTACCAAACTTGTGAACAAGACTGTGGCCGACAACATTTCCTTTTGCAACCTCCGAGTAGAACTCTTTGCTACCGAAATAACTCATAATATCCACCAACCACTATTATCGTCGTTCGCCTGTACCACTAGAGAATCACCGGTAGTAAAGTCTCTGGAAGCATTCACGCCCACACCTAGGTCATCGTCAAGTGTATCAGTACCATTTACATCAACAGTTAGTGTGTAACCAGTGCCACCGCTAACAGAATCAATGGCTTTAATCGTAAGAATACGCATATCTACAGTTGATATCGCAGGAAGGTTTAGCGTGTAATCCCCACCGTTCAGGTCAACGTAATAAACCCTTTCTGCATCTGCTGCAACAATGGTTCTTGAAGACTCAGCCGCAGCAGGAAGATTTATATAATTGTTTGACGAGATAGTTATTGTTTTTTCTGCGCCGGTTCCTGTGGCATCAACTCCTGCACCTACAAAATTCATCGTTGAAGCAAGCGTAGATAAAGGGGTTCCTTCGTTTTTTACCGTTAGACCCTGCGAACCAAGTGAACCCTCTGCTAACAATAATTGAGCAAGAACATTCGTGGCGCTATACCGATGAATGTTTAAAATATAATTCTCACTGGCCAACAGCGTTACATTGCTGTCCATCAGGGTTACATTAGTTCCTGCTGTCAGTGTGTACGGGCCACCAGAATCAACAGTTAGATAATACTCTCCGTGACTATTACCACCTGTTGGTACGTTTAACGTAAAGTCACCTGTTACCGTCATTGTCTTGAAATATTCAAGCTGAAAATCAGGTACTAACGGGTTGGTAAAGGTGTCAGCCTCTACATCTGTCGTATAGCCGACTGTGACGTTCCTTGTGGTGTCTTTATGTAGATATTGAGCGTGGTCGTCATCAGCAAGACCAGACAATGCTCCGTGGTCACTAACCCCCGAACCACCCCCACCACTTCTCTCAATAACAACGGCAACTTCCGTATTATTACTTGGTGTGGTTCCCTGCCCTTGTATCTGTGATATCGGGAATGTGTATACACTTGAGGCTAATGACGGGGTTCCAATCTGAAGCGTGACGAACTGTGATGCATCCACCTGCACCTGTATGTAGATCAAATCGAAGACAGTTAATAAATCCAGAAACGCCGACATGTCCGAACCGTTATCGTTTACGGCATGAACATATAATTCTGTTGCATCACCAATCGTCGTATCGTCAAACTGCAACTGACCTGTACTCGGAGTTGATGTGGTAGCCGTTCTGTATCGCCAGATACCAAGACCTAAAAACCCACCACCGCCACCAATACTTGTCTGCCTGTCTAATAGCCTAAGAGCAGTGTCGAGGTCGTTAGTTAGCAGTAAATCAGCTAACCGAGTGAAATCACCCATTTTTCCTCTTTCCCCATACAACCTCCCACCCCTTCTTATACGCTTCTGTCGGGATTCTTGATAAAGGGGTGTCTCTTAAACCCTTGTTCTCACAAGGCTGCTTAGAGTCAGGATCTACATAGTTCTTATCGCCAGGGCGATTTCCTTTAGGTTTATTCAATTTCTTGCCTCATCCCAATCCTTTAAAGCCTTATGAGCAAGGCGGCTTATATAAGGATCTGAAAAATCTTCAGCCTTTTTTGCAAAATCAATCAGTATAAGAATAGCATGAAGTGGGAACTGGGCTTCCCAACTCATATCTCTTTCTTTTTTGAAAGGTTTTAAAGGATCGCCAGGTTTATTTGACAAGCGGAAGGCCCTTATCCATACGCCCGGCACGAATGTTGTCTTTAATCGTATCTTGAGCAGGGACAGTCGGTTGCCCAGAATAAGCAGAGGTTCTGCTGCCTCCCTTACCTTTCTCGGCTGCTTCTACGTCAGGGTTTACCTTTGAGGGCTTTCCTGTTGGACTTTTAGCTTTCTTTGCCATAACTACCTCTTTTTTCTTGTAATCTTTCTTGGGGATAACTTCTTAACACTACCGCCAATTCTTCCAGAACCACCTGCCTGCTTTGCCTGCTTCCTTGCTGCTACGCGTTTCTTTGTAGCAACCTTTTCAGTGTCTTTAATACCGAATGCTGATCCTTCTGCTGTTTTCTTCTTTACAAACGCTTTCTGCGCTTCCCTGAATTTCAATAATTCACTCATTGACTGACCAAGTTCTTTGCTGCGTTTCTGTTTTGCTCGTACTTCACTTCTTGTAGGCATTATTTCTTCCTCGGTGGACGTTTCTTTTTACAACCCATCATAACCTTCACAATCATAAACAGGGATGCCAGTCTTCGTTACTAACGTAGTTTCCTGACATCTATTTTTTACAGACGTATAGCCGACTTTGTAGTACCCTAGAAAAATCAATGAACAGAGTATGGTAATAAATATAATTATAAGCACTGTATTTATGTTCATGATCCCAGGTTACCATCTGCTGGACAAGGCGGAGGCCATGTTCCCGCTTTCTTCATTTTCTCTACTTGAGTATAGCCTCGTTTTAATCCAATCTGACGAAGGACATCTATCATTCGATTGAACTCAAATACCCTTAAACCGAGACTGTGAGCTATCTCGTAATCTGTCTCTCCAGCCCTTCTCTTGCAAAGAACTTGAATCTCATCTTCCGAGTATTCGTCCCAGTTCTTTACCTTCTTTAAAAGAGGAGTCTCTATCGGCTCTATGACCTCTACATAGTCATCTAATATTTTCTGAACCCTCGGCTCAACTTCATCCCCCATTCGAGCAATGGTCTGTCGGGAGACGTCTAATATCTCTGCTAACGAGGTCTTACTCAATCCCTTTTTCGCTAATTCCAGCTTTAAGCCCATGTAACATTCTCCGTGTAACATTTAGTGAGTGTAACATGGTAAGTGTAACACATATGTAACATAGAACGTAACATTAATAGATGATGATATAGAGTATATATCCTGTAAAATTAGGGTTGGGGAGTGCCCTAGTGCCTGTACCACCAAGGGGGGGCTACCGCCCTGTACAGCCCTGTACCACCCTACCCTGGGCCTACTCTTTCCCTTGCTTATTAATAGCTTAGAGCTGCTGTAAGGCTGTTGTAACGTATGTTTGTGAGTCTAGAATGAGAAAGAGGGAGAGTGTGTGTACTATATAAGCCATACCCAGGCCATACCTACCTATATCTACCCAGGCCATACCTATCCATATCATTACCTATTCATACCATATACCTACAGTACTCTACTGGACTATCTTACCTTCCTTAACCTGTAGTCTTTCCTTCGGCGGGCGGCCACGTCTAGGCTTTACTGTCTGCTCCTGGGCGCTTATAAGTATCTGTACTAGCCTTATTATCCTAGTACCTGTATCCGCGGGCATGTTGTCACTTTCTGGATTAACACTTGTTATCCAGTCGATAAGATCTTTATCCTTCATTGGCTTGTCTCTTTCATACTATCTATTAAGGCTTGTCTTTCCTCAATGGGCATACTTGCTAACACTTGCCTTAAGTCATGTACTGGTAGTTGTGCGATAACTTCTTGATATTCCCTTTCAACATCGGCCATAGAC
>Ga0209273_10002566_pt1 | contig 13730 bp, 10 predicted proteins | sample tdAd471_FD_187126 | JGI IMG/M metagenome (GOLD analysis project Ga0209273, IMG submission 187126) | Marine sediment microbial communities from the Atlantic coast under amendment with organic carbon and nitrate - tdAd47.1 (SPAdes)... | ecosystem: Environmental > Aquatic > Marine > Coastal >...
CTTGCGGTATCCCTCGGGGTGCGCGCACCCGAAGTGGCACTCGATCCGCTCCTGCGTTGTGCGCCCTTTGTGGTGCCCGACCACCAGACACTTGTGGTGCCCGATGCGCCCAAAGCCCGTGATGATCGCCGGGTCATCGCCGTATCGCCGGTCGCCGTGCAGCTCACCAAAGTCGCGCACAAAGTGCTCGATGTAATCCCGCGACTGAGGCCGATTCGGGTGCCGACTGACCCGCACCGTGTCCCACGGGCTCAGCTGCGCGTACAGCTCTTCGAGCAGCGAGCGGTGCTTGCTCTCAAGCTCAGCGATCTCGGCCGCATTGGGAGCTTCCGAGGGCTCAACACCCTCAACGCCCAACGGGGCACCGGGGATGCTCGAACCCTTCTTCGCCTCGCGGATCCGCTGCTCGAGCTCGACCAGCGGCTTCTCGAAATCCAGTGTGTAAAACGTTCCCATATCAGCTCCGTCTGCATCCGTCCGGCCGGTGGCTCCGCCTTTGTCAGTTTACGCGCCCACACGCCCCTGCGCTCTGCATAGGGTGCAAAGCAAGTTCATGGCACAAAGGGAAGGATCGGCGATATGAGCGAATCGGTACCAGCACTGGCGGTTATCGGGGGTGGGGCGATGGCCTCGGCGATCCTGCACGGGGCCACAGAGGCCGGCGTGCTGGGAAAAGTTTGCGTCGCCGACCGCAACGAATCCAAGCGAAAGACCTTCCCCGCCGCTGTGGCCACATCAGCCGAGGTCGTCAAATGGCTCGAGGCCAACGAATCCGAGCCTGGCTCGGGGCAGATCATGCTCGCCGTCAAACCCCAGATGCTCGATGAGGTCGCAACCGAGATCGCCGACCTCGTCGGCGAGCGTGTGGTCATCTCCATCCTCGCCGGCCAGAGAGGCTCGCGCATCCGCGATGCGTTTGGCGGCTCATGCCGGGTCGTCCGCGTCATGCCCAATACGCCCTCGCAGGTCCGCAAGGGCATATCCGCTATCGCGCTTTCAGCCGGCGCTACCGATGCCGATGCAGCCTTCTCCGATCGCCTCTTCCGCGCGGTGGGGAAAGTCGTGCATCTCGACGAATCGATGATGGACGCATTCACATCCGTCGCCGGCTCGGGGCCCGCGTACATCTTCTACCTCGCCGAGGCGATGCAGCAGGGCGCACTGGCGGTGGGCCTCGACGCCGAGACCGCGCGCACAATCGTGGAACAAACCATTTACGGCGCAGCCGAGCTCCTGCATTCAGACGAGCTATCGGCCGCCGAGCTCCGCAAACGTGTCACGAGCAAGAAGGGCACGACCCAGGCCGCGACAGACACCTTCGACAAGCTGGGTGTGATGGACGCGATCGCCCAAGGCATCGTCGCCTCGCGTGATCGCGGGATCGAATTGGGGCGCGATTAAGCGAACGGGTGCCACGGCTTGTCGGCCTTCGGCAAGCCGTGATCTCACGTCGGGCACGGGTTGCAAGATAACCCGTGGCACCCCGATAGGGCTCAGAAATCCCGTCTTGCGAACATGGTCCCCGCGATCAGCAGCATCACCGCCTCGAATCCAAACGAGGTCCCCAGCACCCATGCGACAGACCTGTTGTTGAAGACTTCCGCTGAGGCCTTGCTGAGTTCCTGCGGCGCCACGTTCACCTCGCCTGTCTCCTCGTTGACCGTTGTCTTGCCGCGACCGTCTCCCATTTCCATGAGCGTGTCGAGGTCTTCCTTGGACATCGCATAGCGCCCGAGCAGGCCGATGGTCTCGCTCGTCTTGGGCAGCACCGTCTTGGCGAAGTAGATCCCTCGCCGCCAGGGCGCCAGGCTCTCGACCATGTCCTTTCGGTTCTCAAGCCGATCACGCAGCGAGGGCAGGAAGACGTTGACCGTGTACTTCTCGTCATCCGTCGCCGGGTAATCGTCCGGCAGGTCGTTGCCTTCGCGGCGCTGGGTGGCGATGTACATCACACGCGCGTTCTCGTCAGCCAATTCGAGCCGTTCTTCCAGCTTGGTGACCTGGATCTTCAGCCCCTCGTGCTGCTGCACGAGGATGTTGTCCGTGATATTCACGAGGAACAGCACGAACCACACAAGAATCGTGAGCAAGAGCGAGGCGATCGTCGAGCGTGTGATCATGCCAAAGACTGTCATGATCGAGAACAGGAAGCTGAAGAACGCCAGCACGATCGGGATCGAGATGAAGATCTCCGGCATCCAGGACCCACCGCGGAATCCGATCACCAGCACCGATGCGACGCAGAACACCGTCACCTGAAGAGCCACAAACACAAGCCCGGTCCCGAACTTCGTCAGGAACAACCGCCAGCGGGAGATGGGCTTGCTCAGCATCGTCTCGATCTGGCCGCCCGTCAGAAGCGATGGAAAGATCCCGGAGGTCGAAACCAGCGCGAGTACTGTGGCCACCCACGTGAGCCAGATGCCGATGCCCAGGTTGAGGAAGATCATCTTATAAAACAACGGCTCGCTGATCACGCCGGTGTTGAAGACATCGATCGGGATGGTATACCAGAGCACCGTCAGGCCGGTCTCGTTGATTCCGACCATCGCAAACGCGCCCACGCACAAGAGCGAGAGCAGCATCGTCACCCAAAAGAGCTTGCCGGCCGCCAGTTCGCGGTAGGCGTCGACGAGCATCGCAGTCGTTTGGCGCAGCATCGTGCTCATCGCCCGCCCCCTTCCTCAGCCCCGGGTTTAAGCGTCTCGCCCGTCGTCGGGTCGGTCACCGCCTGCATGAACAGATCCTCCAGCGAGGGCCGCACATTCCGCACGCTCGTGATCACGCCGCCCTCGGCACGCACGCGGTCGATGATCGGCTGGATCAGCTTCGGGTCGTCCGAACCGATCGTCAGCGTGTTCCTGGCGACCTCGATCGACTCGCCCGTCGGCAGGAGCCCCTTGAACCCGATGCGATTGGCAAGCTGGGATTCATCCTCGGGCAACGCAAGCTGCCGAGAGCCCTCGGGCAGCGCCCGCTGGAGCAACTCGCCCGCGCTATCGGAAGCGCCCACGACGAGCTCGTACCTCAGCTGACCCTGGGTGAGTTCATCGATCGTGCCCTGTTGGGCGACGACACCCTTGACGAGGATCGCCACACGGTCGCTGACCGCTTCGAGCTCGGTGAGCAGGTGGCTGTTGATAAAGACCGTTCGCCCCTCATCCTTGATCCGCTCGATGACCTTGCGGATGTCCCGCCTGCCGACCGGGTCCACACCGTCGGTCGGCTCATCGAGGAGCACAAGATCGGGATCGTTGATCAGCGCCTGTGCGATGCCCACTCTCTGGCGCATGCCCTTGGAGTAGCTGCGGAGCTTGCGTTTGGACCACTCGCTCATGCCGACAAGTTCGAGCAGTTCGCCCGCGCGCTGCCTGCGTTCGCGTCTGGGCACGCCCGTCATGGCGCCGAAGAAATCGATGACCTGCGCCCCGGTCAGATAGCCCGGAAACGAGTGATGTTCGGGGAGATAGCCGACCTTGGCCAGTGTTGGTTTGTGTCCGACGCGCTGACCCAGGATCGAGCCCTTGCATTGGGTGGGGCGGATGACGGTCATGAGAATCTTGACGAGCGTGGACTTGCCCGCGCCGTTGGGGCCGAGCAGGCCGAAGACCTCGCCGCGATGGACGCGCATGTCCACGCCGCGGAGCGCGGGTGTGGGCTTCTTGAATCGCCGTGTGTAGTTTTTGCTGACACCGGTCAGGTCGATTGCCAGGTCACTCATGGATTTCCCCCGCGTGTGGACCTCATCCTATTGGGATTCGTTCACCCATGCTTTCGCGCCACGATGTGGTACACGTGCCAGCGTTTCTCGATGCACTGAAAGTCCTGCTTGTCGCGTTCTTCCTCGTCGAACATCTCGAGATCGAAACCTTCAAACAAGGCCCTGGCCTCGGCTAGGGTCTGGTGGGAGCGGTCCGGAATGGTGGCCCATGAATCTCGATCGCCAAAGAGCTGACCCGCGAACCGGCCGCCGGGCTTGATCGCAGCCGTCAGCGTGCGCCAGAACCGGGCAAAGTGGTCCGGATGGCAGAACGGCACAGAGAAGCTCGCATTGAGCAGCTCAACCGGTGACAGCTCTTTGAGATCCTCAAACGTCGAGACGCGAGTGGTGAGTTTCGGGTGATTCTTGAGGCCGGGCCTATCAAGGAGGTGGTCGATGCCCTCTTGCGAGCCGTCGATGGCAAGGACTTTCCAGCCCCGGCTGAGCAGTTCCTGTGTGTCACGGCCCTCGCCACAACCCAGGTCGATCGCATAGGCGGGCGTTCGGCTGTCGAATCGATCCAGAGCCGCGATGAGCGTCTCCCGCGCGGGCTTGCCGGCGACGGAGGCGAAATAGCCCGCCCAGTCGCGCGTGGCGCCGTAGATAAAGGTTGGTGGGGGCGGCGAATGCTGAGGATCGGTTTCTGACATAAGGTTCGATCGTATGTACCCCGATGTGCAGGCATTTCTCCGGGCTCTGGAATCGACCGGGCAGCTCGTGCGCGTGCGTGAGAAGGTCTCGCCCGTCCTTGAGATCGCCGCGATCGCCGACCGTGTGAGCAAAGAGCGCGCCCCCAGCGAGCCGAGCGCCTCGGCCAAACGCAACGACCCCCAGTCCTGGGATCGAGGCGGGCCCGCGCTGCTCTTCGAGAACGTCGAAGGCTCCGACCTGCCCGTACTGATCAATGCGTATGGCAGCTATGCGCGCACGGAGATGGCGTTCGGGTGCCATGATGCGGGGCATATGCCGGGCGGGTTCGACGCGATCGGGCGCACGATCGGGGATTTACTCAAACCCGAGCCGCCGAGGTCGCTGAAGGATGCGCTCGGAATGGTGCGCAAGTTCGCGCCGCTGCTCAAGGTCGCGCCCAAGCGTTCGAAGAAAGCTGGCAAATGCCAAGAGCGCGTGCTGCGTGGCGATGACATCGATCTGACGCGGCTGCCATTTCTCCGGTGTTGGGCGCAGGATGGTGACTTTGCCTCGATGGGCTATCCCGCGGGCGTGAATGACCAAGTGCCCGGGCTTGGGCATCCATCCATTGAGCCGGCCGAGTGGATGAAGCACTGGCAAGGGCGGTACATCACCTTCGCGGGGATTCACACGATCCACGCGGATGATCGGCATGAAGCGAAGCCGCCGAGTCACAACATCGGAATGTACCGCGTGCAGCTGATGGGCAAGGACCGCGTGGCGATGCACTGGCACGTGCACCACGACGGGGCTGCCCATTGGCGTTCGTGGAAGAAGATCGGTGAGCCCATGCCCGTTGCGATCGTGCTGGGCGGGCCGAGCGTGCTGCCTTACGCGGCGACGGCTCCGCTCCCGCCGGGCATCAGTGAATTGCTGCTCGCGGGATTCCTGAACAAGAAGGGCATCCGGATGTGCCGGGGTGTGAGTGTGCCCCTGTGGGTGCCGAGTGATTCGGAGATCGTGATCGAGGGCTTTGTGCGCACGGATGCGGGTGAGATCGGCTTCGACCCGCGAACGGATGAGATCGGGCCGGGTGCTGTCTTTGAGGGGCCGTTCGGCGATCACACCGGTTTCTACTCGCTTCCTGATCGGTACCCGGTGGTCGAGGTGAGTGCGGTCACCATGCGCGAGAAGGCGGTGTTCCCGGCGACGGTGGTGGGGCCCCCGCCGCAGGAGGACTACTTCCTGGGCAAGGCGACCGAGCGGGTGTTCCTGCCGATGCTCAAGACTCTTATTCACGACATCGAGGACTACGACCTGCCGATGTTCGGCGCGTTCCACAACTGCGCGATGGTCAAGATCAAGAAGGCGTACCCGCTCCAGGCGCGGCGGGTGATGCACGCGATCTGGGGCGCGGGGCAGATGGCGTGGACGAAGACAATCTTCGTCGTGGACGAGTCGGTGGATGTGCACGACTGGCGAGCGGTCTTGCGCGCAGCGGCGGCGAGCTGCGACCCGTCCTGCGATGTCGAGATGGTGCGCGGGCCTCTGGACATCCTGGATCACGCGGCCCCGTGGCTCGGCGCGGGCGGCAAGATGGGCTTCGACTGCACGCCCAAGTGGGCGGGCGAGGAGCGGGATGTGCGCGTTGGGCCCTCGCGTGAGCGCACGTTCGTGGATCACGCGAAGGTGGCGCAGAACGTTGGCAACCTTGAAGGCGTGCACGCGGCTGCGATGCCCGAGGCGCTTGGCGGGTGGCTCTTTGTGAGCACGGCTCTGCGCGGGCGCGAGGCGATCGAGTCGCTGGCGGCTCGTGTGGTTGTGGCGTCGGAGCCGGCGTTTGTTGTGATTGTGAGCGAGGATGTTGACATCACGGATGCCGGGCTCGCGATGTTCCACTGGGTCGCCAATGCGGACATGCTGCGCGATGCGAGGGTGATCGGGCGGACGATGTGGTTCGATTCGACACCCAAGCAGCCGGGCGAGGTGGACGGTGTGCCGGTGCGGGAATGGCCGGTGTATTTGAAAACGGATGAGGCGACGAGGGGGGTTGTTGAGGGGAAGTGGGGGCGGTATGGGTTGGGGTGAGAGATTAGTACGGATCTTCCTGCAACACGGGCCAGCGAGCGAGCAGTGCTTGGCGTTCTTCCTCCGAAAAATATTTCTACCACGCAACACGCATGATTCTCAGCGGGCTTTGGTCGTCGTACATGTCTTTGGCGAGTCTATCCGTGTCGTCGCGGAATTCGGATTCTCTGGTGTATTGCTCTTCGGCGGCATAGACGAGGAAGCGGGCGCAGGCAGCGAACTGTGCTTGATCGAATTCGGCTGTCATGCGCTTGCCGTAATCATTGGCAATCTGAAAACAATAGATTAGTGGTTCAATCTCGATATAGCCTGACACCGTATGCGCATTTTGCTTTATAGCATGGCTCATGTACGCGGGTAGATGAAAGCGGAAGCCAATAGGGTCAACGAAGCAGAGCGCAGAATCCCCAGGATCGAGGCTTGGAATATCGATCTTGGTCCAGTCGGTGTAGGTGTCTTGTGCTCGGGCTTCGGCTCGAGTCGCCCCGATTTCGAAATCGTCGATGGCGTAAGCCTCGGTTAGTGTGACGCCGCCTTTGATGCTGACGCCTGCGAATGCGCTGCGGATCTCGGCGATGAGATTCTCGCCCATGTCTGCGAGGGTTTCTTCGCTGAGTGGTTCTGGGAGGTTCCAGTTATTGTTCATGGATTACATAGCCTCTCTTGAAGAGATGTGTTCTGCAAGGGAGTTGTGATCAGTTTGCACGGCTTGCCGAGGACGGACAAGCCGTGGCACCCTGCTGTGGCACTCGGTTTGTAGAGCTGGTAGAGCTGGTCGGCGGGACGCCGCCCCCACCGGGGGAGGGCGCGGAGGCTGGAAGCATTCGCCACTGGATAGGTGCTCAGCCGCCGAAGGCGGGGGCTGTTTCGGCGGGGATGGTGAACTGGTCGATGTTGCGGTCGAGGCATTCGACGAGTTCTGTGTGGAGTTTGCGGGCGTTGGTGATGGAGTCGCCGGTGGTGAGGCCGTTGAGGAGGAAGCTGAAGGCGGCTCCTTGTCCGGTCTCGGGGTTGATGATGTATCCCGAGAGGCATCGGACGTTATTGATGGTGCCGGTTTTGGCGTAGACCTCGTTGCCGACGCTGCTGAGTCGGAATCGCCTACCGAGTTTGTTGTCTGCGGTGGGGAGCGAGTTGAGCAGCGCGGGGCGGGCGTCGTTGTCTTGGTACATCTCGACGAGCCACGAGGTGACGGTGTCGGCTCGGACGCGGTTCTCGCGGGAGAGGCCCGAGCCGTCGCGGATGATCATGGAGGCGGCGTGATCGGGGCCGAGTTTTTCGGCGATAAGCATGCGGATGACAGCTCCGCCGTTGCTCCACGAGCCGGGCTCGCCTGTGACGGTGTGGCCCATGCGTTTGAGCAGGGCTTCGGCGTACATGTTGTGCGAGTCGTAGTTGACGCGGTGGAGGATTTCTTCGAGTGTGGAGACGTGGCGGGCCAGGGGTGGGCCGTCGAACTCGAAGGACTCGTGCTCGCCCGCGAGGCGGACGGCGGTGTAAGGGGTTCGGTCCGTGCCGACGAGGACGCCGAGGGCGGAGAGTCGGTCGGCGAGGATTTTGCCCATGAAGAGCGCAGGGTTGTAGATGGAGACCTCGATGGGGACCTGGGTGGGGACATTGATGGTGCCACGGATGGCCCATTTCTCGTCGGAGCCGGTGCGCTGTATCCAGACGGCGTTGCGTCCTTCGTAGACGCGGCGTGAGAGGTTCTCGATTTCGAGCCAGGGTGCGAGGGGTGAGATGTCGACGGTGGTGCCGGTGTCGGGCGTGCCTGGGTTTGGGTAGAAGGCGAGGACGTTGGAGTGGACGTTGATGCCGGAAACGGGGGCGCAGTACCAGCGTTCGAGCTGATCGGTGGGCCAGTCGGGGTGGATGAGTTCGCGCTCGAAGATGCGGTCATCGACGACGACTTCCTTGACGCGGGTGGCTTTCTTTTGGACGACGCTCGCTAGTGCGGTGAAGAGGTCGCTTGGCATGGATGAGGGCGTGCGTTCTTTCATGACCTCGGGGTCGCCGAGAGCGGGGTCGCCCGAGCCCGTGAGGACCACGGTGCCGTCTTTGGTGATGGAGAGGTCGGTCTGGAAGACGAAGTCGGGGCCGAGGACTTTGACGGCGGCTGCGGAGGTGAAGAGCTTCATGTTGGAAGCTGGGGCGAGGGGTTCGGTTGCGCGGTGCTGGTAGAGGGAGGCGCCGGTATTGAGGTCGACGACGGAGACACCCGCGATGCCGTTCTTTCCGAGGGCGGCGTTCCGGACGATGGATTCGAGCTCGGTACGGATCTGCGCGGCGGCGGCGGCGAGCGGGATCGCCAGAAGGGCTGTGAGTGTGAGAAGAGTGAGAGAACGAACGGTCGCCGACATGCGGGGCCTCCTTGCGCGGGTGGGCGAGGGTGTGTCCCAGACGGATCGGCGATGCGGGGATGATCTGTTGAAACCCCGGGCGTTTGTCTGGGTCAGACTGGCTGACCCTCAACGATACCCGTGGCGAGGCGGAGAACGTCGGCGAGCTGGGCCTTGCCCTGGATGGACCACTGGGCCCAGCGGATCTGGTCGACCTGGCAGGCGTGGGCGAGGGTTTCCCGGAGGTATTTGCTGCCCCGGCGAATGAGGATGTCCTCAGCGATGGGCAGTGGAACGGGCAGGGCGATGGAGGGCCAATCGGGTGTTGGGACGAGGTAGGCGCTTGGATCGTCCTCGCCGGGGACATTGTAGACGAGCGTCCATTTCCAGCTGAGGCCGAGCCACGTGAGGACTGGGGGCTGGGAGGTTATTTTTTGGAGGTCTGCCAGTGCCTTTGACGCGAGGGAGCGGGCGGGGCCCTGGTACTGGTCGATGAGCTGCTCGGTCGTGGGGCATTGAAAGCGGTCTTCCCAGGGCGATCGGCTTGGCTGACTGGACGCGGGCATGGGTCCTCCCGGTGATGAAGCTTGCCGGCGTTGATGCTGGCGGGGCTCTGAAGATGCTATTCTCGCAGAGCGGGCACTCGTTTTGAACCGACAGCCCCGGGTTTGGCTGCAGAAATTGCTGGAGGATTCGGAAAATGTCAGGCAATTTCAACACCGAGGACTCGCTGACAGTGCCTTCGGAGTCTCGGATTCTGATCGTTGATGACAACGCGCAGAATCTGGAGTTGCTCCAGGCGTACCTCGAGGATCTGGGCTGCCAGATCGATGTGGCGCACGACGGGGCTGAGGCGATCGAGATTGCGCGGCAGCGCGTGCCGGACGTGATGGTGCTTGATGTGATGATGCCGCGGATGAGCGGCTTTCAGGTGTGCGAGAAGCTCAAGAAGGAGCCGGCGACGGCTGCGGTGCCGATCGTGATGGTGACGGCGCTCAATGAGATTTCTGATGTTGAGCGCGCGATCGAGGCGGGGGCGGATGACTTTCTGACCAAGCCCGTGCAGCGGCTGGAGCTTTTGGCGCGCGTGAAGTCGCAGATCAATGTGCAGCTCATCAGGCGGAGACTTGAGCTTGCGATGCGCCGGCTGCGTGAGATGGATCAGGGCGCTGCTTCCTGAGTATTGACTCTGCGAGATATTTGCTCCTGTGCTGAGAGGAGCTCACTCAAATTACGGGCAGTTGTTGTTGAACGCGGCGACCCATGCGGAGAAGTCTGCGGGTGAGACGGAGCCGTCTTGGTTGACGTCTGCGAGCGGGCTGTTTGCGTTGAAGTTTGCGACCCATGCTGAGAAATCAGCGGGCGAGACGATGCCGTCGTCGTTCTGGTCGCCGTAGCCGATGGTTGTGAACGTTGCGACGCTTGGTGTGGACTCGGTGTAGCCGTTGGCGTTGTGTGCGCGGACCTGCCAGTAGTAGTTGGTGCAGGAATTGAGTCCGAAGAGGATGGCGGACGTCGAGGGCAGGGGGCTTGTGGTGTAGACGACGTTGGTGAGGCCGGGATCGGTGGCGACGATGATTTCATAGAAATCGGCGTCGTCGGCTGCATCCCATGAAGCGAGGACTGTTGCGGTCGAGATCTTTGTGGCGCCTTCGGCGGGAGCGATGAGATTGAACTGGCCGGGGGTCGGCGCGGAGCCGAGTGGGAGGATGTAGTCGGCGATGACGGGGAAGTGATCGGAGGCGAAGGTACTTGTGACGGCTCCGTTCTGGGCGGGCGGGAAGCCGAAGTCTGCGATCTCGGGGGGCATGCTGCCCAACGGGACTCTTGAACTCTGGAAGATGAACGAGCGGCGTCGTGTGGCGATGGAGTCTTGCCAGATGAGTGAGTCGAGTTTGCTTGAGCCCTGCGTGTCAGGGTCGCCTGAGAAGAACTCGGTTGAGGCGTCGTAGATGCCGTCGGAACCGTCGGCGTCGACGCCTGTTGTTGAGTCGCCCTGGGTTGGGCCGTAGGTCATCCAGAAGACGGGTCCGTTTCGGCCGTTGGATTCTTCATCTTCGTTGAGGTCGCCGCCCATGATGACTGGGGTGGCGGCATCGAGGACCGAGGTTGCGATCGGGATGTCGTTGACGGCGTTCTCGGGGTCAACTGTGGTTGTGCCGTTGCCGTTGTACCAGTAGCGGACGTAGTACCAGATGTTCTGCGCGGCGTCGAGGCGTTGGTTGTAATCACCAGAAGAGCCGCCGGCTTTGAGGTGGCCGTTGCCGATGACGAGATCGCCGATGTAGGTCTCGTTTGGGAGGTCGATTTCTGCGAACTGGAATCCGCGGATACCGCCGGTGCCGCCGTCGATGGGCGTTGCGTTTGAGCCGACTGTGAAGTTGCTGTATGTCGAGCGGCTGTCGCCGTTGAGGTCTGCGAATGGATAGCGGCTGAGGATGATATTGCGGTTGAAGTTGTCGGTGTTCGAGCTGACGAAGATGTGCGGGAGGTCGTAGGCGGGGGCGTAGAGCTGGACGTATTCGGTGACTGAGCCGCCGTTGAATGGGTCGGTGCCGCCGTGGATGAAGAGTTCGACGACGGTTGTCATGTTGGCGACGGAGTCAACGCCTGATCCTGTGCCGTTGCCTGAGTTGTCGCCGGCCTCCTGAATGATGAGGACGTCGGGTTTCATGGCGGCGGTGATGCGTGCGAGTGCGGCCCACGAGCCGGTGGCTGCGGTTTTGTTGGCGGTGCGGCAGATGCCGTCTTCGACGTTCCAGGTCATGACGCGGAGATCGGTGGCATCGGTTTTGCCCCACTGGGAATTCTGGGGATCCCACTGGGCAAGTGTTGTGGTCGCGAGCGAGAGGCCGAGGATTGCGGCGGCGAATCGGGTGAGCATGACTGACTCCGGGCTGGGCTTGTTGTCGGTCTTTGATGATGACCCAATGTCGGGCTGGAAGCAATGGTTTTGGTTTGAAACGAAAGCCCGCCCGCCCCTTTCGGGACGGGCGGGAGAGTGTGCGAGACTCTGCCTTCGTGTTAGTTCAGGCAGGTGGGGCCGTTGGCACCGAGGTTGTAGTTGCCAACCCAAGCGGAGAAGTCGGCGGGTGTGACATTGCCGTCGTCGTTCTGATCGGCGCGGTAGTTCTGGGTGTTGAACGCACCAACCCAAGCGGAGAAGTCGGCGGGGCTGACATTGCCGTCGTCGTTGACGTCGGCGCAGAAGCGGTTCATCTGGCCGGGGCATTCGTCGGGGATGCCGTCGGCGTTGAGGTCGTCGGAAGTGCCGTTGGCGATATCGGTTGCGTCATCGACGCCGTTGTTGTTGCAGTCGGTGATGCCTGTGCCGCCGAGGGGAGCGATGTAGAAGAGGTAGTTGTAGCCTTCGTCGCCGGTGCCTTCGTCGAACTGGCCGTCGGAGTTGCTGTCGTAGACCATGTCGGCTGCGACAACGAGTCCGCCGAGGTTTCCGGGGTTTGCGGGGTTGGTTGCGTCGGCCTGTCCGGGGAAGCCGTCGAATGTGGAGTTGTGGCCGAAGAACGTGCCCGAGGAGGTTGAGTTGCTGTCGGCGATGGAGAGGAAGGTGATTGCGTAGTTGAGGCCATTGTTTGCCGAGGCGAAGACATCGCCTGTCTGGAGGAGGAGTTCGAGTGTGTAGCCGCCGGTCGCGGAGTCGTAGATGCCGCGGAAGAGAGCTGAGTCGAAGTCGTCATCGACGCCGCCGATCATCATGTCGGGGCCGTAGTCGAAGAAGGGAGCGATGAAGTAGATGTTGCCGGCAGCGTCCATGGAGACGCCGGAGATGGAGGGGCCGGCGATGCCGAAGACTGCGATGGCGGTGAGCTCACCGATCTGATGGCCCATGTCATCGAAGACGGGCTTGCCGGTGCCGTTGTCACCGTTCACCCAGGCGGCGAGATTCCACTCGACGGTGCCTGCGGGGTCGGCTGCGTCGAAGCGGGCAACCGAGATGCCCTGAACCGGCGCGGTTGCGTTGCCGAAGCCGAATGTGACGCCCGTGCAGTTGTTGCATGCGATGTCGAAGACGGCGGCGGCGAGGACTTCGTCGGTGACGGCGTCCTGCGAGACGGCGACGGCACCGGAGGGGCCGTTGAATGCCATCTGGCTGCGGTAGTGGCGGAACTCGCCGTAGGGCGCTGCGTAGCCGTCGATGGGGTCGGACATCATGGTCGGAGCGGGGAGGACGGCGACGCCAGCGGGCGATGCGTCGGCGTTGAGGCCCATGAGGCCGAGGTAGATGACGCTGGATGCTGTGCGGCCGAGGTAGGCTCCGGTTGCGACGCCGCCGAGGGGATTGATGGGCGAGTAGCCGTACGTGCCACGCTGGTCAGATGCGTTGACGAGGCCGGGGAAGGTTGAAGTGAAGTGAGCGGTGGTCGAGCTTGCGTAGTCGTTGAACGCCATCCGGCCGAGGAAGTTGGGGCCGAAACCGACGGGGCCGCCGAGGGCTTCTTCGATCTGCGTGCCGGGGCTGTGTACATCGGGAGCGTTGACGAGCAGCGAATCTGTGGTGCCGGCGTGCGAGCCGCCTGCGCCTCCGATGACGTTGAGGTTGCCGTTGGAGCGGAGCTCGGCGTTGACGCGGAAGACGTTGTCGCCAGAGAGGTTGTTGGGGCCGGAAGCGTTGAAGTCGTCGGCGCGGAACATGACGTTCATGTTTGCGTCAACGACGCCCATGCCGAGTGCGCCGTTGTCGACGTTGACGGCGCTTGAGGCCTGGTTGGTGGCTGCGACGATGCGGTTGACGTACAGAGTGTCGGGGGTTGCGGGGTCGAAGGAGACGAGGCCCGAGATGATGTTGTTCGCGGAGTTGCCGAACTCTGCGAATGCGACGCCGACGCTCTTGAGGCCGGCGGCGGGCGCGTTGACCGAGCCGGGTGCTGAGTTGTCCTGGGGGTTCACGCCCT
>Ga0209273_10002569_pt1 | contig 13719 bp, 10 predicted proteins | sample tdAd471_FD_187126 | JGI IMG/M metagenome (GOLD analysis project Ga0209273, IMG submission 187126) | Marine sediment microbial communities from the Atlantic coast under amendment with organic carbon and nitrate - tdAd47.1 (SPAdes)... | ecosystem: Environmental > Aquatic > Marine > Coastal >...
GTTTGCGGAACTGCCGGTTGGCGCCGATGGCCAGCGCAATCGGCTGATCCGCCGTCTCGAACGGGCGGTACGGACACACCGTCGGATGATCGTTGCCGAGCCGGGGCGGACGCTCGCCGGTCATCAGGTACGCGGCAGCCTGATTGGCCAGCAGCGTCGCCGCACCGTCCAGCAGGGAAATATCCACGTCCTGTCCCTCGCCGGTCTTTTCGCGGTGATACAGCGCCGCCAATACGCCCTGCGTCGCGAACTGCCCGGCGACGATATCCGTGACCGCCGCGCCGACCTTCATCGGTTCCTGATCGGCACCGCCGATGATCGACATCAGCCCACTTTCCGCCTGGATGACGAAATCGTACCCGGCGCGTTCGGACATCTGCCCGGTGCGTCCATAGCCGGACACCGAACAGACGATCAGGCCGGGGTTTTCCTTACGAAGTTCATCCGGTGCGAGGCCGAACTTTTCCAGCGTACCCTTGCGGAAATTCTCGACAAGAATGTCGGCCCCGAGCGCCAGACGCTTCACCAGCGCCAGTCCCTCCTCGGTCTTCAGATCGGCGACGACGCTTCGCTTGTTGCGCCCGGCGACCATGAAATACGCGCTTTCGCCGTTCTTGAACGGTGGGCCGAAGTGACGCACGTCGTCGCCTTCGGGGCTTTCGATCTTGATCACGTCGGCGCCCAGATCGCCCAGCACCATGGCGCACCATGGCCCGGCGAGCACGCGTGAAAGATCGAGAACCTTGATACCGTCCAGCGCGCCTTTCGGCTGGGCCTGCGTCGTCATGTGCGGATGCTCCGTCGAATGTGAACCGGGGCGGAGTTTAGCCCGTGGCCGCATGAAGGCAACATACGCACAACGGATTGCCCCGCTTGGCGCACCGCGCTATCCTCGAATAACCATTCCTTGGGAGGGGATATTATGCCGGAAGACGAGCAGCCGGTACCGCCGCGCCCGCAAAACGCGGCCGGAATACCTTTTGCACGGCGCATCAACACCATCAGCACCACCGAACCCTGGCAGTGGCTGGCGCTGGGCTGGGCCGACATGCGGCGCACACGCGGCATCAGCGTGATTTACGGGTTGATCTTCGTGGTGCTGGGTTACGGCGTGACCATCGGCCTGTACCAACTCGGCTATTACTATCTGATCTGGCCGCTGAGCGCCGGGTTCGTGCTCGTCGCGCCGGTGTTCGCGGTCGGCATTTACGAACTGAGCCGCCGACTGGAAGAAGGCGAGCCGGTGACCTTCACAAGCGCCTTGATGGCGTGGCGGCGCGCGCCGGGCCGTTTCCTCGGGTCCGGGCTGGCGATGGCGTTCTTTTTGATTTTATGGGTGCGCTCGGCGGCGCTGATCTATGTGATCAACTTTCCGCACGGCATGCTGACGATCCAGAATCTTCTGAACACGGCATTGTTTTCCGTCGACGGGCTGGCGTTCCTGGCGGTCGGCACGGTGATCGGCGCGCTGTTCGCCACGGCCGCGTTTCTGGTCAGCGCGGTGTCGCTGCCGATGATGCTGGGCGAGCGCGCGGATTTCCTACCCGCCCTGCTGACGTCGATCTTCGCGGTGACGAAGAACCCGCGCGCCATGGCGGTATGGGCGGCGATCATCGTCGTCGTCACCAGCGTCGGCATGGCCGCGGCGCTGATCGGGCTTGCCGTGACGCTGCCGCTGATCGGCCATGCCACCTGGCATGCCTACAAGATGGTGGTACAATCGGAACCCCACGAAAGCTGATACGACAGCGAACACGATAACAAACAGGCCAGAACCATGGATCTTACTTTTGTCGGCTGCGGCGATGCCTTCGGCACCGGCGGTCGCTTCAACACCTGCTTTTACGTACAAGGTGAAAGCACCGCGTTTCTGATCGATTGCGGCGCCACCAGCATGACCGCGATCCGCCACCACGGGATCGATCCGAACAGCATAGATGCCATCGTACTCACGCACCTGCATGGCGATCACTTCGCCGGCATTCCGTTTTTCATTCTCGATGCGCAACTCTATTCGAAGCGTGACAAGCCGCTGACCGTCGCCGGACCGCCCGGCACCGACGCCAAGCTGCGTGAAGCCATGGAATTGCTGTTTCCCGGCTCCGCCGACGCGCCGCGCAAGTTCGAAACGCACGTCATCGAAATGCCGAAGCTGGAAACCACCATGGTCGGTCCGCTGGCCGTGGAAACGTTCCCCGTCTCGCATGCCTGCGGCACACCCCCCTATGCGCTGCGCATCACACTGGACGGCAAGACGGTGGCGTATACCGGCGACACGCAATGGTGCGACGGTGTCGCCGGGGCCGGCAGGAACGCCGACCTGTTCATCACCGAATGCCTGTTCTTCGACAAACAGGTGAAGGGGCATCTCGATCTGGCGACGATTGCCGAACACTTGCCGGACATCGCGCCGAAGCGCCTGATCCTGACGCACTTCGGCCCGGACATGATGCAGCACCTGGCCGACGTGACGGATTACGAACTGGCGGAAGACGGCAAGACGGTGACGTTTTAGGTCGCAACCACATACTTCGAGACGCTCGCTGTTGCTCGCTCCTCAGTATGAGGAATCCCACACCTCATCCTGAGGAGGCCGCAGGCCGTCTCGAAGGATTGAATTCAGGCCGCGACCTCGACGCCCAGCACATCGCGGGCGAAGCCGGGATAGGTATCGGCGACCTCGACCCCGACCGTGGAGCGCAGCAGCGCCAGGCGCTCTTCCTCGGGCGCCTTGGTTTCGCCGACGCCTTCCGGCACGTCGATCTCGAAGCCGGTGTTATCCAGCACTTCCTCGACCGTGCGGCCGGGCGTGACGCTTTCAAGACGGAACCGGCGGCGGTCCTTGTCGAAGGCCATCACACACAATTCGGTCACCAGATACTTCGGTCCGCCGGGGCGGTACACATCCGGGTCGGAAACGCCCGGCGCGGAAATGAAATCGACCTTGGGGACGAACACGCGGCGCGAATGTTCGGGGCGGAACAGAATCACCTTGGGCACCGTGAAATACATGAACGCCGAGCCGAACGAGCCGGAGAACCGCTTGTCGACCTGCGGATAGTCGCCGGTTCCGACCAGATTCAGATTGGCCTCGCCGTCGATCTGCACGCCGCCCAGAAAGAACACGTCGATCCGTCCCTGCCCGGCGGCATCGAAGATTTCCCGCCCGCCGTCGCAGAACGGATTGGTCGCCTTGCCGTGGATCAGCGACACCCGTGGCGAGCCGCCCCGGACCTTGCGCGCCAGCAATGCCGCAGCACCGGGAATGGGCGATGCCGCGCCGACGGCGACATGGCGCACGTCGTCGGTTTCCAGCAACCGGGCGATGGTCGTGATCAGAAATTCGTCGCGGGAATAGGTCACTCGGCGGCTTCCTGCGTGCCGAAAACGGTGCGTTGCAGGTAGGCGTTGAAGCCTTCCTCGGTCCGCGACTCGCGGGCATAGGCCGCAAGCTCGTCGGTGTCCGGCGCATAATGTTCGACCAAGCCCAGCGGCTTGGCGCCCATCTCGGCGCGGGCCAGCGCGGTCACATAAAAACCGGGCAGCGTCCCCGCCGCCGTCGCTTCGGACGCCAAAAGGCTTTCGTCTTGAATTTTCTCGACCGTTACCAAAAGCGTCTTTGCCGCGTGCGCGATGGTCGCCAGTTCGCGGCGCCGCCCGATCCAGACGTTGCCGTCCCTATCGGCGAGCGGGCTGTGAATGATCGCGATGTCGGGGCTGATCGCCGGGATCAGGACGATACGGCCATTCCCCTCGCCCAGCGGATCGTCGACCACTTTCCAGTCGTCACGATATTTGAGGATGTCGGAGCCGATGATGCCGGCAAGCGGCATGAACGGCACGCCCTTCTCGGTCGCCTGCAAGGCGGTGTGAATGGCGGGACAGGTGCTGTCGATGATCTTTACCGAGCCGCTTTCGACGGCGGCGCCGAAGCGCGATGCCGGCCCTGCCTCGCCGAGCGATACGGCGGCGCATTCCACGGTCTTCACGCAGCCGGCGCCGATCAGCATGTCGGCGGCCAGGCCGTTGATCGGCACGGTCAGGATATGCAGATCCTTGACGCCCCGGCGGATGATCGCGCGCGTCAGCGCCATCGGCACGAAGCTGTATTCGGGCGGCAGCGCCAGCAAGGCGCCGTCCGGCACCAGTGCGGCAAGTTCTTCGACGTCGTTCAGATAATTTGTCATGGCAAAATATTAGAACCCCGATTTCCGAATGGCACGAAAAAACCGACACACGAGTCAGCTTCCGGTGATCCATGCCGCAATTGCGTCAATGGCCTTTTCCTCGATCCCCAGATACCCATGGTGGCTTTTCCCCTGGCACGGATCGCTGATCTCGCCGCCGCCTTCCAGCATAAGCAGCGCCTTGCGCGACGCACCGGCAAGATCGTCGAAAATGCCCTGCGCGCCCCGGGGCGGCGTGAATTTGCAACCGTCGTTTTTGTGATGCACGACCAGCACCGGCATCGTCAGCGCGGCCATGTCGAAGTCGCGCACGTTGCCGCCTTTCTTGGTCGAGGTGCCGAACGACGAGGTCAGCACCACACCGTCGGCGGGTGCATCGCCCGGATGCGTCGCCGCGTTCGCCGCCGAGGTCGATCCCCGGCTGGTGCCGATCAGCCAAACCGGCGCTCCTTTGAAGCGTGCGCGCAGCGCCGCCACGGCCTTGGCGATGTCTTCGGCATGTTCGGGTGACGACCGGTATTCCTGCGTCAATCCCGGCTTGTCGCTGCGATCCGACGGCGCGTCCATAACCGCCGTGGCGATTCCCTTGGCAACCAGCATGTCGCGGGTGCGGATCAGGAAATTCCCCTTGAGGCCCTTGTACGTGCCGTTGTCGCGGATCATCACGCGGCCATGCCCGCCCGGCAGCAACAAGGCCACGGCACGCACGTCCGCCGGTGCGTCGATCAGAAGACGCAGCGTCACGCCGTCGCGCGGCACGATATCGAGAATGTCCGCAGCCGATGCCGCACCCGGCATCAGAACGAGCAAAACCGCCGCAAACGCAGAACGCAGCGTGGAAAGGTACTGGCACAGCATGCCGGTCGCTCCTGAAAGTGATGAGGCCGCGATTTTAGTACGGACGCAATGCGGCGGCATCAACTATCTGCGCCGGTCGCGCTGGAAAGTGTCAGAACCCCGGTTTCACCGCTTTCCAGTAATCCGTGTTGACGTTCATCATCATCCCGTCGAGACGCTGTTCGAGACAGCGCCGCACGCTGAAGAACCGCCCTTGCGACGTGCGGTACTGGCAATAGCCGACGACATCGGCGGCGCGGTGCATGCCCGGCCCGATGGATTCCCGGGCCGTTTCACCGAAGGTGTTCTGCCACAGGTTCTCACGGTCGTGCTTTTTCATGCGGCCCTTCGCCGGGATTTCGCTCAGCACCCGGCTGACGACCTTGATCGCCTCGACCTCGGTCGCGTGCAGTTTGAAAATGCGGTTCGCAACCGGCTGCAACGACGCCATCGCATGCTCGACCTCGCCGTCCATGATCGGGTTCGGGTCGCCGGCGACCGGCATCGGCACAAGAATGCCCCCCGCTGCAACGCTCAGCGCTTTCGGCGTCAGCCCCCGCGCCGCCAGATCGCGAACGGAAAATTCGATGCGCGCGGCGGTGTAGCCTCGTTCGGCGCTGACCTTGGCGCTGCCGAGCGGAACGTCGGCCCGTTTGCCGTTCGCATCCTCGGCGACGATGCGGAACACCGACAGATCGTGCGCCGTGTAAACAGCATGGCGGCCCGGCGTATCGCGTTCCGACTGCAAGCAGAACGTGGTCAATTCGACGGCGCAGGTGCCGGCATCGCATTGCAGTTTAATGGGTGACGCCGACGCGATCACGCCCAGCAGTTGCGGTGCCGCCTGCGCCATGGCCGGCGCCAGCAACATGCCCGCGGCAACGATCATAGATTTTACGAAAAATCGCATCCCATGCCTCCTCATAATCTATTTCACGGACAGGCACGGCACGGGTACGCCGCTGCCATCCGGTGCACTCTTGGCGGCACTGTAACACATCTCGGCGGATTTGTCGGCACCGGGCGGCGGCAATTGTATCAACGCCGATAACAATTGATGACAAAATGTGGCTGGTACCTTTTCGCCCGCGCCCGTAAGCCTGACGGTGGCGCAAGTGGCAACGCAGGGTTGCGTTCGCCGTGTTACACCGCGCCTAAGTACGTTAGCATGAGCAGGTGTGCTCAGACATATGGGGGAAAGCATGACAACCAGGGAAGACTTCGATCCCGACGAGTGGAAAATGGTCGCGTCCGCGCCGATCGTCGCCGCCGCGGTGATTTCCGCATCCGACGATGTCGGCGACGACATGGAATCCGAGGAAGAGGAAATTCAGGCGTTCAAGAATTCGCTCGTCGCACTGCGCAAGAAATACGGCAAGACGGAACTCGTCGCTCAGGTGCTCGACGCGATCGAGGACGAAGGCACGGATGAATTCGACAAGCTGTTCGATTCCATCGGCGCCTCGGCATCGCATGAATCGCCGCTTGAGGACCGCATCAAGTCCATCGCCGAGACCAGCGAAATCCTGGAACGGGTTGCAGACAAAAAGGAAGCCAAGCAATATAAGAAATTCCTGATCGACGCGGCGACCGCCGTGGCGTCGGCTTCGAAGGAAGGCTTCTTCGTCTTCGGCAGTTCGATCAGCAAGAAGGAAGAATTTTATCTGCGCCAGATACAGAGCGCACTGAAAATGTAAGGCGGGGGCGTGTCAGCGACGGGGGACTTTACCGAGGCCGAATGGCAGGAACTTCGACGCTTTCCGCTTGTCGTAGCGGCGCTGATTTCCGCCGTCGATTACAGCACGCTCTCCGAAAGCAAGGAGTACGAAGCCTTTGCCGGGTTTATCCGCGCCGCCGGGGCGAAGCGCCGCAAATCCGAATTCGTCGCGATGATTCTGGATGCGCCCGTCGAAGCCGACAAGGCGTCGTTCCTCGATTACTGCACCTCGATCGCAACCGCGATGAGCGGTGACAAACCGGTCGACCGGGCGCTGGCGCAGGCCAGGGAACTGGCGCAGATGGTCGACGCCAGGCTCGATAAGCGCGCCGCCAAATCCTACAAGGAATTCATTCTCGACGTGGCGCTGGCGGTGGCCCGCGCGCACAAGGAAAGCGCCCTGCCGTTCGCCAGCTCCGTCAGCAAGGTCGAGGATTTTCACATTCGCCGCTTGAGCACGGCATTGGGGATTTAGCCCCCTCTCCCTCCCACATGCTGCCGCATGCGAGGTTCAGTCCTCGTCTTCCTCGAAGGACTTGGGCAGATCGATGGCGCCGCGGCGGTCGGTATTCTCAAGATTGGTACCGCGCAGATCGGCCCCGGTGAATATCGCGTCGGTCAGCAAGGAGCCCCGCATGTCGGCATCGCGCAGATCGGCCTCGGTGAAATCGCAGTTGGAAAAATCAGCGTTCTTCAGGTTGGCACCGTTCAGCAGCGCGCCCTTCAGTTTCGCGTTGTCGAGATTGGCGCGCCATTCGCCCCCGCCGGCGCGGGTCGACACCATTACCTCGCTGAGATCGACGGCGACCAGATTGGCATTGGTCAGATTGGCGCGCGAGAATTTCGAACCGCGCAGATCGGCACGGGCAAACACCGCGCCGCGCAGATCGCAGTACGAAAAATCCGACATCAGGCATTCCGACTTGGAAAGGTCCACCCCCTTCATCGTCGCCAGCGAAAAATCCGCCGCCGACAGATTGACCCCGGAAAGGTTCTGATTGCTGAGATCGTTCTTGGAAAAGACCGCGCGCTTGCCTTCCTTGCCGTTGGTCTTCATCCACGCCGCGTGCGAGGAGATAATGTCCTTCAAAGATAAATCGACGGCTTCGAGGCTCTTGGCGATTTTCGCATCGGACAGATCGACCTTGGAAAAATCGACGTTGTCGAACATCGCGCCGATTAGATCGGCGCCCGACAGATCCGCCCCGTCGAGCGTGGTGCCGGTAAAGACCGCGCCCTGAAACACCGCGCCCGACAGATTGGCATCGGTGAAGTCGGTCCCTTCGAGATTGCAGCCGGTCAGGTTCGACAGCGACAGGTTGGCGCGCACGAACTTGGCGTTCTTCAGGTTACAGTCCGTCAGATCGGTCTGCACGATGACGCTGTCCGATACCTTTGCGCCGCTCATATCGGCGCCGCGCACCTTGGCCTTTTCCATGCCCGGCGTCGCCTCGTTCTTGTTCATGGGCATCAGGTCGCCCTTTTCGCCGGACCGCAGCAACACGCCGTCGCGCATATCGCAATCGACAAGGCTGGCCAGCGTCAGATTGGCGCCGGAAAGGCAGGCGCCGCGAATATCGGCGCGGTCCAGATTGGCGCGGACCAGGATCGCGTTGCGCATATCGCAGGCGAACATGTTCGCCTCCTCGAGCCGGGTTTCCTCGAGATCGCAGTTGGCGAGGATGGTGCCGACAAAATCGGCGCGACTCAGATCGCGACCGCTGAAATCCAGATACGACAGGTCCATCATGGCGAACTTGGCACGTTCGCCGCCACGTGTGCCCTTCAGGAACTGCTCGTGCAGGTCCAGTATTGCATCGACTTCCTGCTGCGAGGGCTTTTTCCACTCGCCGCTTTCAAGCTCATCGTTCAGCGCCATGGCGCGTCCTTTTCGGTATTCAGGCCCGCTTCGCCGCCCGGTGCGAAGACTGGACAATTCAAGCGAACAATTATAAAGACCGCGCGCGTTGCGGTCAGTGTTCATGGTCACTACCTTCCACATTGTCGTTACGAACTCTTAAACAGGACTTAACCGGATTGTCATGAACACCAACAGCTTGCCAAATCCCGTCCACGTCATCGGCGCCGGCCTCGCCGGGTCGGAAGCAGCGTGGCAGATCGCCTCGGCGGGCGTGCCGGTGATCCTGCACGAAATGCGCCCCGAGCGGAAAACCGATGCGCACCACACCGATGGCTGCGCCGAGCTGGTGTGTTCGAATTCGTTCCGCTCCGACGATTACGAGGCCAACGCCGTCGGCCTGCTGCACGAGGAAATGCGCCGCACCGGCTCGCTGATCATTCGCGCCGCCGACATTCACCGCGTCCCGGCGGGCGCGGCATTGGCCGTCGACCGCGACGCCTTTTCCGCCGAGGTCACGAAGACCCTCGAGGACCATCCGCTGATCACCATCGAGCGCGGTGAAGTCGCGGGTTTGCCGCCCGAGGACTGGTCGAGCGTGATCGTCGCCACCGGCCCCCTCACCTCGCCCGCACTGACGCAAGCCATTCTCGACGTCAGCGGCGAGGATCAACTCGCGTTTTTCGACGCCATCGCACCGATCGTGTACCGCGAAAGCATCGATTTCGATGTCGCGTGGTTCCAGTCGCGTTACGACAAGGGTGACGGCAAGGACTACATCAACTGCCCGATGACCCACACCCAGTACGAGGATTTCATCGACGCGCTGATCGACGGCGAAAAAACCCAGTTCAAGGAATGGGAAAAGGACACTCCTTATTTCGAGGGCTGTCTGCCGATCGAGGTCATGGCCGAGCGCGGCCGCATGACGCTGTCGTTCGGACCGATGAAGCCGGTCGGGCTGACCGATCCGAACAATCCCGACAGGAAGCCGCACGCCATCGTTCAGCTTCGTCAGGACAACAAGCTCGGCACGCTGTTCAACATGGTCGGCTTTCAGACCAAGCTGACGTACGGCGAACAGAAACGCATCTTCCGCATGATCCCGGGGCTGGAAAACGCCGAATTCGCCCGGCTCGGCGGCATTCACCGCAACACCTTCATCAACTCGCCGAAGCTGCTCGACCCGACACTGCGTCTCAAGGCACAGCCCCGGCTGCGTTTCGCCGGGCAGATCACCGGCTGCGAAGGCTACGTCGAAAGTGCTGCCATCGGGCTGCTGGCGGGACGTTTCGCCGCCGCCGAACGGCTCGGGCTCGATCCGTCCGCGCCGCCCGAAACCACATCGATGGGTGCGATCCTCAATCACGTCACGGTCGGCGCCGATGCCGACACGTTCCAGCCGATGAACACCAACTTCGGCCTGTTCCCGCCGCTGGACACCGATCATCTGCCGAAAAAGCAGCGCCCGCGCGGCCGCGACCGCAAGGCCAAGCTGTCCGAACGCGCGCTGGCCGACATGGATGCGTGGATCGCCGCCGACGCGCTTTTGGCGGCGGAGTGAGCTTCTAGCTCATTTCCGTCGTCCTGAACGTGATTCAGGACCCCATAACTCCCGCACGATATCGGTATGCAGGCATGGACCCTGAATCGCGTTCAGGGTGACGAAAACGGTTATGCGCGTCGCGGTCGGGAAGCCGTCTGTGTCCCAAGCCCCCACGGTTAGTGCCATCCCCTAAATATTTGATCTTCGTGGATAAACACACGCCAGATGATGTGTGTTTTTTGCCCTTCGGCGTGTCTAAACGTTAAAAAAACGTGTATATTCGGGGCAGAATCGATTCCACGCGGCAAATCCGGGAACTGCCTTTGAAACGACACGTTTTCAAGCACTTATGGGTGACGGAGGCAGCGTATCTGAAACATTGCTGATGAGCATGCGATCTTCACCCCCAAGACGCACCACCTCCCCGGCACGGCTGGCCCGCCTGTCGGCGGTTTTGCTTGTCTGCGTGCTGGCCCTGACGGTCCCCGCCGTTCTCCATGCGCAAAGCCCGAACGAGGCGCTTTTCAACGCCGTCGAAGTCAACGATCTCGACGCGGTCGAGGCCGCGATTGCCGCCGGTGCCGACCTTGCCGCCAAGAACGCCGACGGCATGACCCCGGCGGATGTCGCCGTCGATCTCGGCCATTTTCGGATCGCACATCTGTTGCTGTCGAAGCGGACGCAACCGCCGACCGCCGCGACGGCGCCGCGCGTCACCGCCAAGGTGAAGGACGCTCTGACACAGCCGAAGCAGCGGGTCCCCGCACCCGGCGCAAACAAATCCGCCGCCCCCGATCCGAAACTGTCCGACCTGATCCCGCCGAAGAAACCCGCGCCGGACGCCACCGCCGCAGCCGCGCCGCCACCTGCGGAATCGGCCCCGGCGCCGGCCCCCATGGGAGCGCCGAAGACGGCGCCCACCCCGACCCAGAAGGCACCGCCGCCACCGGCGATGCGCCCCGACGACGAGATCGCCGCGGCCAAGCCGCAAACATCGACACTAGCGCCTTCGGAAATGCCCGCCGCACCCGCCGATGAAGGCGGTTCGGGTGGCTTCCTCACCGGGTTCTGGGACGGGGTCAAGAACGTGGTCACGTTGGGCGGGTTGATCGGCAATCCGAAGGAACAGCATTTCGGCAGCGAAGGCCCGTCAAAGCGCGGCAAGAACGGCGAAGTTCTGAGCAACCCCGCGGACCGGTTCACCAGCCGCGCCCCGACCCCCGCGCAGTCTTCGGAACCCGAAAGTTCCTCGTCCGCCGGACGCATGGTCGACCGGCTGACCGGCATGGTCGGCGGCGAGAAACCCGCCGAAAACGCCTTCGGCCTGCCCGAAGGCCCGGTCGTGCCGCCGCTGGAACCGGCGACACCCGGCGATATGGCCGCGCCCGGCATCGTCGGCATCCAACCGCTGCCGCCAGCGGACGCCATGCCCGGCCTGGCGCCCCCGGAACTGGGGACCGAAACCGCCGAGCTTCCCGGATCGCCGGCCGATCTGGCCGTGCCCGTGCTGCCGCCGGTCGGACCCGGCGAAAGCATCGAGGTGCCGGGGTTGGCGGCGCCCGAGATGCCCACCGGCACCCCGGACACACTGAGCGGCGAAATGCCCGGCCTCGCCGTGCCGCAACTGCCTGACGGCCCGGCTCCGCCGGACCCGGAAGTTCCCGGGTTGCCGGGCCTTGAAATTCCCGGCCTGGCCGCTCCCGCCGGTGAAGTGCCGGGGATCATTCCGCCGCCGTCCGACAGTGCCGGTGACATTCCCGCGTTGCCGCCCGGGCTGGAACCCCTGCCCGGTTCCGAAACCGGCGAGTTGCGCCGTCCCGGTGGCCTGATCGAGCCGGAAGACCCCAACGTCCTGCCGCCGCCCGACGGCGAGAGTCTGACCTCGCGTCTGAAACGGATCGACGAGATTCTCAACCGCAACCCAACGCAGAATTCGGAACGTTATCTGACGCCGCGCGGCACCGAGGCCGAGACCGGTGCGCCCAATCCCTATGTCCCGCGTACGGCACCGAAGAAGCCCGCGGTCACTAAGACCGATCCGTTTCTGGAGGTGCCGAAGGGCCTGGAAAAACCGCGCACCGCGCCCAAGGCCCGCATGAACGACCGAGACACGCCCGAGGAAATCCTCCGCCGCGCGAGAGAGAGCGAGGCTGTCATGCGCGAACGGGAAATCCACGAAAACAAACCCGGCCGCAACGTCAAGAACGTGCCGCGTCCGCTGCGCCCGTCCGGCCACCAGTTGCCATTGCCCGACAAGCCGATCACGTCGCGCGCGGAGCCGTCGAGCCGCATGATGGCGCGGCTCGGCAACCTGACCGGCAGCCAATATCAGGATGAAGACATTCACGGCCTGCCCATCGTCCGCCCGTCGATCGACAATACCGTGCCGCCGCGCAAGGACATTCAGGTCGCCGGCATTCCCGCCGACGTCGCCGCCGACGCCGATGCCAAACTGCAAAAGCTGGCGCGGTTCTTCCGTGGCGATCAGGAAGAGGAAGCCGGCATGAAAGCGCCGGAATTCAAGAACGAGAACCGTGTCGAGAAAGAACCCCTGCCCCGCGTCATCGACAACCTTTTGCCGGAAGACGATCCGGCGCGCGGCACCGTTGTCGACGACAGGCTCCTCGATCTGAGCGGTGTCGAACTGCGCCCGGACCCGGCCAACGGTCAGGCGGGTGCGACCGCGACCCGGGATGGACAGCTTAACCCGAACTTCCTCGATCGCCTGACGTCGGTGCTCGGCCCGGCGCGCGAACAGCCCGAACCGACGTCCAAAATCCCCGAAGACCCAAACACGATCGGCCTCGGCCAGCTTGACGTGCCCGCCGACCAGATGGTCAAGAAAGCCAAGCCGGCGATCCCCGATCCGTGGACCATGACGGTGGAGCGCAACGATCCCGAAGGCCGGAAACAGACCCTCGGCGTCACCGCGATCTCGCCGCAGGACGGCTCGGAAATGCGCACCGAACAGGGCGTGGTCTCGGAAATGGTCGGCCGTATCCGCCAGTTGTTCAAGGGGCCGAAAGACCTCGAAAAAGGCCCGCAGGTTGAAAAGCTCGACGATGCCGATCGCCAGGCCGCCGCCGAACGCCTGCTGTCCGACGCGCTCCGCGACGGGGTGCCGGCGGCGCTGCCCGATCAGGGGCAATGGCCGGTGACCGAGGTCGAAGCAATCAATGCCACGCCGGGCGTCCCCCCGGCGCCGCGCCCGGGCGTCCTCACGCGGACCTCGCTCGAGGACGTGGTGCTCAGCCTGGGCGAGTCGGTGACACTGGAAAACACCCTGCCGCCGCAACAGGACGGCATCGACCCGCTTAATTCCTGCGTCAAGAAAAACCGCGGCACGACCCTGTTCTGCGTCGAGCCGGTGGACTGGCCGGCGGATCTGCGCCCGGCATTTGTCGTCCCGACGATCCTGTATACCGGGCCGAGCGCCATCACGCGCTACGATCAGGGCAGCCCGTCGCGCTTTCATGCGCTGTTCGAATCCGACAAGTTCGAGCAGGTGGTGGCGTACTATCAAGCGCGCTACGGCGAGCCGACGGAAATATGGAAACGTTCCATCGCGCCGCTG
>Ga0209273_10002574_pt1 | contig 13706 bp, 13 predicted proteins | sample tdAd471_FD_187126 | JGI IMG/M metagenome (GOLD analysis project Ga0209273, IMG submission 187126) | Marine sediment microbial communities from the Atlantic coast under amendment with organic carbon and nitrate - tdAd47.1 (SPAdes)... | ecosystem: Environmental > Aquatic > Marine > Coastal >...
GCAGCATTGCGGTTTTGCCCAAACTTTGTGCAGAAAAGTGGCGTTTCTCATGGATTTGACCCCCAAACTCTTAAGCGGACATTTCATCGATCTCGAACCCCTGGCCGAAGCGCACCGCGATGGTCTGCGTGCGGCGGCCCAAACCGACCGGGACATCTTCTCCTATATGCCCAGCAATATCGCCGATACGTTCGATGCCTGGTTCGATTGGTCGCTCAACGAAGCGGGCCCCGTTTTGGGAGAAATGGTATTTGTAGTGAGGCGGCTCGCGGACCACACGCTTGTGGGCTCCTCCCGGTATCTCAATATCTCAACAGCCGAGCCAAAAGTTGAAATTGGACACACTTGGTATATGCCCGAAGCGCAAGGCACTTTCGTCAACCCAGAGGCAAAACTCCTTTTGATGCAATACGCTTTTGAAGAATTGGGCTGCGCCCGCGTTGAGCTAAAAACCGACGCGCGCAACGCACGCTCGCGGCGCGCCATGGAAAAAATGGGTGCGAAGTTCGAAGGCGTCTTGCGAAAGCACATGCGCATTTCCGAGACTTACGTGCGTGACAGCGCCTATTTCGCGGTGATTGATGACGACTGGCCTGACCTTAAAGCCGATCTTGAATCACGCCTTGCGAAATTCGATAAGACCGGGACATGAAGATCGCAGCGCTCATCGTGGCGGCAGGATCGGGCGCGCGGGCGGGCGGCGAGACGCCTAAGCAATACCGCGCGCTTTTGGGCGAGCCGGTATTGCGCCACACGCTGCGCGCCTTTTCTCAGCACCCGGACATTACCGTTGTGCAGCCCGTCATCGCCGAGGACGCTTCGCAAGCGTTTGCGGAAAGCGCCGCCGATCTTCCCCATCTTACACCCGTGATGGGCGGCGCAACGCGCGGCGCTTCAGTACTCGCGGGCCTAACCGCGCTTGCCGATGAAGCGCCCGAGATTGTGCTGATCCATGATGGCGCAAGAGCCTGCGTGGATGAGGCGACCATTGCCCGCGTCATCACCGGGCTTTACGAAGCCGATGGCGCGATTGCCGCCATTCCCATCACAGATACGCTCAAGCACGAGGAGGGCGGCATGGCGACGGAGGGGCCCGCGCGCGATACGTTATGGCGCGCGCAAACCCCTCAAGCGTTTCGTTTTGAGAAAATACTGGCCGCTTATCGCGCAGGCGCAATTGATTTTACGGATGATGCGGCAGTGGCCGAGGCGGCGGGGCTCACCGTGCGGTTGGTGCGCGGGGCTGAAGAAAATATCAAGATCACATATGATAAGGACTTCGCGCGGGCCGAGGCGATCCTCACAGCGCGACTAGGAGGCGGCATGACGGAAACGCGCACCGGCTATGGCGCGGACGTGCACAAATTCGGAGAGGGCGACCAAGTTTGGCTGTGCGGCGTTTCGATCCCGCACAGCCATGGCCTTGCCGGGCATTCCGATGCGGACGTGGGTCTGCATGCCTTGACCGACGCAGTGCTCGGCGCCATCGGCGCAGAAGACATCGGCGCGCATTTTCCCCCGTCAGATCCTCAATGGGCGGGCGCGTCGTCTGACCAGTTCCTCAAACACGCTGCGGAATTAGTCGCGGAACGTGAGGGACGCATAACGCACCTGGACGTAACGCTTTTGTGCGAAGCGCCGAAAGTGGGCCCCCACCGCGAGGCCATGCGCGCGCGGATTGCCGAGATATGCGCACTTGATGTGGCGCGCGTCAGCGTCAAAGCCACCACCACAGAAAAGCTCGGGTTTACTGGTCGCGGCGAAGGCATCGAAGCACGGGCGATCGCAACTATTGAGTTACCTAGGAGCGTCACCCCATGAACTTACCTACCCTCACCGCGACCTTCTTCGGCGTGGGAAACTTTCGCCCGGCCCCCGGCACCTGGGGCTCAGCCGCTGCCCTGCCGTTCATTTGGCTCGTTCTCTGGTTCGGTGGGACGGCCGGGCTGGCGCTTTTCACGGTCCTTGCGATTGCCGCGGGATGGTGGGCCACTGCGAAATACCTCGAAGCCACGGGCAAGTCTGACCCGGGCGAGGTGGTGATCGACGAGGTGGCTGGCCAGGCGCTCACATACCTGGTGGCAGCGCCCTTTATCAACGTCTTCTCGCTGGATGTGTTCGCGGCGGGGTTTGTACTTTTCCGGGTCTTTGACATTGTGAAAGTCTGGCCCGCGAACTGGGCGGATCAACAGCTCCCCGGCGCGGCGGGGGTGATGATCGATGATCTTTTTGCCGGGGTCTATGGAGGCGGAATTCTTATTCTTGTCAGTTGGTTGATTTGAAATGTTTACAGATGACTTGACCAAACTAAGCGAAAGTGTGCTGGACCTTGCCCGGCAAAAAAATCTCCGCATTGTCACCGCCGAAAGCTGCACCGGTGGTCTTGTGGGAGGGTTGCTGACCGAGATCGCCGGATCCTCGGATGTCTTTGAACGCGGCTTTGCCACTTATTCGAACCACGCCAAAATCGAACTCCTCGGCGTCCCCAAAGCCGTGATCCGAGGGCCCGGCGCCGTGAGCCCCGAATGCGCGGGCGCTATGGCCGAGGGCGCGCTCAAGAACTCGCACACGCATCTGGCGGTTGCCATTACCGGCGTTGCAGGGCCCGGTGGCTCAGGCAACAAAGACGAAGGCTATGTCTGCTTCGCAACGGCCATGCTCAACGCCCCCACCCTCACTCGCGAGGAACATTTCGGCGCACTGGGCCGCTCGAACGTTCGCCTTGCTTCGGTAAAAGTTGCCATGGAAATGCTCAAGGAGCGGCTCGTCTAGCCGTACACCGCTCGCGCGCGTTTATCGAAGGCCCGCACCATGCGGCGCACCGCTTCGCTAAAGACAGGCTTGATGGCGAGTTGTAGCCCGCGATTACGAAACTCAAATTCAATGTAAAAGTCGATCAGACAATCGCCGCGATCCGGTCTGTCGGTAAACGTCCACACATTGTGGAGATGCTTAAACGGTCCATCAAGGTAATCGACCATTACCTTATGCGCGGCACGATCCATGGAGACGCGCGTATGCACGGTTTCGCGATAGACTTTGAAGGACGCGGTCATGGACGCTTCCATGAACTGGACGCCCTCATCCTCCCATTCACGAGTGATGGTGATTGTCTCGCACCAGGGAATGAATGACGGGTACTGTTCCACGTCCGTTATCAGATCGAACATCTGATCGGCGGCGAAAGGAACGGTCTTTTGTTCGTGGTGGCGCTTCACGCGCGGCTCACGCTTTGCCGAGGTTTTGGTTGCGCGCAGCGCGCAGCTGGGCAAAATCTTCGCCCGCATGATACGAGCTGCGCGTCAGCGGGGTCGCTGAGACCATCAAAAAGCCCTTGGCGTAAGCCATACGCTCGTAGGCTTTGAATTCGTCCGGCGTCACGAAACGGTCAATGGCCGCGTGCTTGCGCGTGGGCTGGAGGTACTGCCCGATCGTCAAGAAGTCCACGCCCGCCGAGCGCTGATCGTCCATCACCTGCATCACCTCTTCACGGGTCTCGCCCAGGCCCACCATGATGCCCGACTTCGTGAACATAGATGGGTCGCGTTCTTTTACTTTTTGCAAAAGCCGCAGGGAATGAAAATACCGCGCACCGGGACGGACCCCAAGATATAGCCGCGGCACGGTCTCAAGATTATGATTGAAGACGTCTGGCTTGGCGTCGATCACCACATCTTCGGCATCTGTCTTGCGCAGGAAATCGGGCGTTAGCACTTCAATGGTCGTGCCCGGTGAAAGCTCGCGCGTGGCTGAAATCACATCGGCAAAATGTTGCGCGCCTCCGTCCGCAAGATCATCGCGGTCAACGGACGTAATCACCACATGTTTGAGACCGAGCTTTGCCACCGATGCGCCCACATTGCGCGGCTCATCTGTATCGAGCGGCGCGGGCAGCCCCGTGCGCACATTGCAGAACGAACAGGCGCGCGTGCACGTATCGCCCATGATCATCATTGTGGCGTGGCCCATCTCCCAGCACTCACCGATATTGGGGCAGCCGGCCTCCTCGCAGACGGTAGCGAGATTATGCTCACGCATAATTTTGCGTGTCTCGTTATAGCCTTTCGAGACGGGCGCCTTTACGCGGATCCAATCGGGCTTGCGCAAGACGGGGCTATCCGGATTTTTTTGCTTTTCCGGATGGCGCGCCCGCGCCGCGTCTTTGGCTGCGTCCTCGCGTTCCTTGCGCGGGTCCTTGCCTTCGGTGGTGTCTAGTATCGTAGCCATTGCTGTCAGAAAATGGGCTCCTTTGCGCCCCGGATCAAGCGTTGCGTTTGGCTTTGCGTCTGTTGCGGTTTTGGCGCGCCAGAAGATTGAATACTTCAACCATCACCGAGAATGAGATCGCAAAATACAGATACCCCCGCGGGATATGGAAATGGAGGCCATCGGCCATTAACGCTACGCCAATGAGCAAAAGGAAACTCAGCGCGAGCATTTTGACTGTGGGGTGCCGCTCCACAAAGCCCGAGAGCGGCCTTGCCAGGAACAGCATTACAATAATCGCAAGGATGATGGCTGTTGCCATAATCGGGAACTGATCGGTCAGCCCCACGGCGGTCAGTACGGAATCAAGCGAGAAGATCACATCAAGCGCCACAATCTGCGCAATAACGATCGTGAGCAGAGCAGAGGCGCTTTGCTCCGAAGGCTCGTGCGTGTCGCCTTCAACCGCGGAATGGATCTCAAGCGTTGCTTTGGCAAGCAGGAACATTCCCCCACCGACCATGATGAAATCGCGCCAGGAAAATTCGATATCGGCAATCGTGATGAAGGGTTGCGTCAAGCGCACAAGCCACACAACGCCCGCCAACAAGATCAGCCGCGTGATGAGCGCAAGGCTCAGCCCCAGAACTCGCGCCATTTGGCGCTGATGCTCGGGCAGCCTTTGAGCCATGATCGAAATGAATATGAGATTGTCGATCCCCAGCACGATCTCAAGAAATGAGAGCGTGGCAAGGCTGATCCAGGTGTTTGGATCAGACAAAAGCTCAACCATGGCGGCGCGGCCCCTTTTCGTTCATTGAATCGCCCAATTCGAGCGCATCTTATGCCCCCTTGAGCCCTCATGCGAGGGGCACCAGCAGGAATGCCTCCTCTTGTTTGCTGGGCCGGGCTGTTGAGGATAGTCTTGCGGCCAATGAACCGTAACGGGCTGAGGGGCCACAAACGGCGAATAACACAAATGGTGGGAGGACGGCCGCTTGACCGATATCGCAACAACCCCCGATCTGGAACCAGAGCTTTCGACCGAGGTGGAATTGGGCCGCACCTTGCACAGGCCGTTCGATGTGCGCCAATCGCGCCAGTCGATCTTTTCGGCATTCCTCAAAGCGCGCTCAAAGCGCGGCGGCAAGACGCAAATCATGGTCGATGGGGACGAGCGGAAGTTCTCTTACAATGATCTCACGCGGGCGGCTTTTGCTCTTGGCAGCGCTCTTAAGAAAGGCACCAAGGCGGGCGAGAACGTTGGCGTTCTTCTGCCCACAGGCGCGGGCGCGGTAATCGGCTTCCTTGCGCTTTCAGCCTATGGCCGGGTTCCGGCGATGCTCAATTTTACCGCGGGGCCGCGCGCGTTGCGCGCCGCGTGCAAGATGGCCGAGATCGACACCATCGTTACCGCGCATCTCTTCGTCGAAAAGGGCGGCTTTCACGATCTCATCAAGGACCTCGAAGCAACGGCGCGCATCGTCTATCTCGAAGACGTGCGCGAGAACTTGTCCTTAGGCGATAAGGTCGCCGGCGGCGCGGGGCCGTTGATGCCCTTTGCCTTTATGAAACGACCCCATCCGGATTCGCCTTCGGTCATTCTTTTCACCTCAGGAACGGAGGGCGATCCCAAAGGCGTCGTGCTTTCCCACGCGAACGTGGTCGCCAACATCGAACAGGTGCGCGATCACATTGATCTTCACGAAAACGATGCGGTGTTTAATCCGCTGCCCACCTTCCACTGCTTTGGGCTTACGGTGGGCGCGCTTATGCCGCTTGTGATCGGCATCAGAACGGTGTGCCACCCCACCCCGCTTGAAGCAAAAAACATCGCCAAGCGCATTCGCAAAACCAAAGCGACGATTCTTTTGGCCACTGACACGTTCATGAACCAATATGCGCGCGCGGGTAGCCAGGGCGATCTCAACACCGTACGCCTTGCGGTGTGCGGCGCCGAGCGCGTGAAGGATGAAACGCGTCAGCTCGTGAAGCGCAAATACAATATTGATCTTCTCGAAGGCTACGGCGCCACCGAGGCTGCGCCCGTCGCTGCGGCAAACCATCTCGAAGGCAACCGGCCCGGCACGGTTGGTGTTCTTATGGCTGGGATGGATTACAAGCTTGAGAACGTTCCCGGCATTGATGAGGGCGGCAAGCTTTATATCAACGGCCCCAACATCATGGCGGGCTATTTGAAGGTGGATAAGCCGGGTGTCATTCAACCACCCGAAGACGGCTGGCACGATACGGGCGACATCGTCACCGTAGATGAAGACGGCTTCATCTCGATCCGCGGCCGTGTAAAACGCTTTGCCAAGGTCGGCGGCGAAATGGTCTCCCTTGCGGTTGTTGAAAACTGCGCCACTTCGCTCTGGGAAGACAATATGCACGCCGCTGTTTCTATTCCCGACGCGCGCAAGGGCGAACAGATCGTTCTTATCAGTGACAGCAAGGATGCTAATCGCGCCGACATGGTGGCGTTTGCCAAAAACCACGGCGTGACAGAACTGGCCATTCCTCGCCGGGTTCTTTTTGCCGAGGAAATTCCGATCCTCGGCACGGGCAAAATCAACTACGGCCAGGTGCACCATATTGTGGATGAGCTGCTCGCGAACGGTGCGCCGGAAGTTGAAACAAAAGCTGGCCCAGTTCCCGAAGTCAAAGCGGAGCCCGAGCCCGAATTGTCGCCGGAACCGGTACCCGAAGAAGAGCTCGAAGCCTCGATCGAGATCAGTACGCCGACTGAGGAAGAAGAACCGGCGGCACTCGCTTCCGAACCTGAAACCACCGCTGATGAGGAGGTTGTTTCGGAAGGTAACGGCGAAGACCTTGAGGAAGTCGACGAAGTTGTCGAATCAACCGACCCGGAAAAGCCGAAAGGCCCTGACGCGCCTTCGGTCTAAACGATCACATATGTAGCGCACGTCCGTAGGCATCGAGCACGCTTTCGTGCATCATCTCTGACAGTGTGGGATGCGGAAAGACCGTGGCCATAAGCTCGGCCTCTGTGGTCTCAAGCGTTCGCGCGACGGCAAAGCCCTGAATCAGTTCGGTGACTTCCGCGCCGATCATGTGCGCACCGAGAAGTTCGCCCGTCTTTGCGTCAAAGATCGTTTTGACAAGGCCCTGATCATCGCCAAGCGCGATGGCTTTGCCGTTACCCATAAACGGAAAGCGGCCAACTTTTAACTCATGGCCTGCCTTTTTTGCGGCGTCTTCGGTCATGCCCACTGACGCCACCTGCGGCAATGAATAAGTGCAGCCCGGTATGTTGCCGGTATTCATGGGGTGAACACCCTTCACCCCCGCGATGCGCTCGGCCACCATGACCCCTTCGTGGGAAGCTTTGTGCGCAAGCCACGGGGGACCCGCCAGATCACCGATGGCATAGATGCCCGGCACGCCTGTTTCAGCCCATTCATTCACGGTCACATGGCCACGGTCTACTTTGACGCCCATTGCCTCGAGCCTCAGATCCTCCGTGTTCCCCGTAATTCCTACGGCGAGGATGACGCGTTCCGCTTCGATCGCACTCGTCTTGCCATCTTTGGTTTTGACCGTGGCTTTGACGCTGCTTTTCTGTTTATCGAGTTTTTCAACACTGGCGCCGGTGTGGATCGCCATGCCCTGCTTCTTGAACGCCTTCTCGGCGAGCTTTGAAATTTCCGCGTCTTCCACCGGCAAGATACGGTCGAGCACCTCAACTACGGTCACCTCCGCGCCCATGGTGCGGTAGAAACTCGCAAACTCGATACCGATGGCGCCGGAGCCAATCACCAGCAGCGATTTGGGCATCGCCTCGGGCACCATGGCTTCCTTGTAGGTCCAGATCAGCTTGCCGTCGGGCTCAAGCCCCGGCAGCGTACGTGCCCGTGCGCCGGTGGCGAGGATGATGTTCTTGGCTGTGAGTTCTTCCGTCTTGCCATCTTTGCCCGTGACGGAAACTTTCCCCTTGCCCGCAAGCTTTGCTGTGCCGTCGATCTGGGTGACTTTGTTTTTTTTCAGAAGGAACCCAACGCCTTTGGAAAGCCGATCCGCCACGCCTCGCGAGCGTTTCACAACGGCATTTACGTCAAAGCCCACATTGTCGGCGGAAAGGCCGAAGTCGCTCGCATGGTCCATCAGGTGTTTCACCTCGGCCGAGCGCAATAGCGCCTTTGTGGGGATGCATCCCCAGTTAAGGCAAATGCCGCCCAGGTGCTCACGCTCTATGCAAGCGACTTTCAATCCCAACTGGGAGGCCCGGATCGCGGCCACATACCCGCCTGGCCCTGCGCCAATAACAACAACGTCGAAGATTTGAGTCATGGGATTGCTTTCGTTTGCTGCTAAAGCAGCATCGTCACGGGGTCTTCGATGAAGCGCTTAAAGTGCGAAAGGAATTCCGCCCCCATGGCACCGTCCACCACGCGGTGGTCGCAAGAAAGCGTTACGGTCATTACCGTTGCCACCGCCAGCGCGCCATTTGTGACCACCGGCCGCTGCTGTCCGGCCCCTACCGCAAGGATTGCCGCATGAGGCGGGTTGATGACGGCGGTGAAATTTTTGATCCCGAACATGCCGAGGTTTGAGACCGAGAACGAGCCGCCCTGATATTCTTCGGGCATCAGCTTGCGGTCTTTGGCTTTCGCCGCGAGCGCGGAGGCTTCTTTCGAGATTTCCGAAAGGCCTTTCTCATCTGCCTCCCAGATAATGGGCGTGATCAGCCCATCGGGGATCGCCACCGCCATGGCAATATCCGCGTGGCGGTGCTTGATCACTTTATCGCCCGCCCAAGATGAATTGACACCGGGCACGAGGCGAAGCGCCTGGGCGCACGCCTTAATAACAAAATCATTCACCGAGATTTTGTACGCGCCGTCGCCCTTTGGCGCGTTCTCGTTCAAATCCTTCCGGGCACGGAGCAGTTTGTCGATCTCGCAATCAATGGTTAGGTAGTAATGCGGCACATCACGCTTTGCGACCGTCAATCGCTGGGCAATAGTTTTGCGAATGTTGTTGAGAGGTACTTCTTCGTAAGTGCCTTCCTTGAGCCCCATCTGGGCGGGCGTCTGCGCTGGCGCCGGAGCACTAGCAGGCGCGCGCGCCGCAGCCGGTGTGCCGCCCTCACCAGCTGCTTCCACATCTGCCTTGACAATTCTGCCGCTTGGGCCGGACCCGCTAATCGTCGAAAGATCAACCCCCGCTTGCGCGGCAAGGCGCTTTGCCAAGGGGCTTGCTTTCACGCGGCCATTCGCTTTTGGCGCGGCGGTACGTTGCGGCGCGGGCGCGTTTTGTCTCGCAGATGTGGCTTGTGACACCTCTGGTTTCGGGGCCAGTTTCGCCCCACCGTTCTTGCCGACACTCTCAGCAGCGGAAGCGTCTTCGCCCTCTTCAAGCATAACGGCGATAAGCTCATTGACTTTGACGCCTTCGGTCCCCTCGCCTACGAGGATCTTGCCCATAGTTCCTTCGTCCACCGATTCCACTTCCATGGTGGCCTTGTCGGTTTCGATTTCGGCGATCACATCGCCCGGCGCCACGGCGTCGCCTTCCTTCACGTGCCATTTGGCGAGCGTGCCCTCCTCCATGGTGGGCGAAAGCGCGGGCATCAATATCTCAATCGTCATGACTCTAGTCGTCGTCCTTGCCGCCGCCGATGAGCGGCACTCTTGAAAAAATTACGCCGAGAAATTCGCTCGGTCGCTCTGAAACGTCGCCGACGCCGGTCCGGAGGATCATCATCTGGCCGTCTTCGGTGATCCGCCATTGCAACGGTCTGTCTTCGGGGCCGGAGAATTTTGGGTCACCGAAAAGCTGGATGGATTCCTCCTCGCTCAAATACCCGCGTTCGAACTCCTGGCTGCCCCATTCATTTAGATAGTCAACCTCTACAAAACCATCGGTTTCCAGGTCGTAACCGACGAACCCTTCGTTCTCCGTTCCGTCATAGAGCTCGGTATATCGCACGAGCCCGTCATCCGGCGTTTCTTCATAAACGCGCACGACGTTTTCGCAATTTCCGCGCTCATCGCACATTTCATAAACCCAGCGGCCAACGATTTGATCAACCGCGTGCCGGCGTTCCGCCTCCCGGTCGACATGCCTCACGACCGCAGCACCAGCGGGCTCATCGGCCAGGGAACCTGCCCCTGTGGTCTCGCCATCAACCCACGTGCATCCCGCCATCAGCACGCCATACCCCAAGACAAGAGCGATGCGCATTCTCTCAGCCTTTAGTCGTTGCTCCCCGGACCGATGATCGGATCATCGCCGACGATCGGCACTCTGGAAAATATGACGCCTAATGCGTTTTGCGGGCCGCCATCGATGCTGTCCCCGATGGCATCCATGGACATGGAACTCCCGTCTTCATTCATGCGCCATTGCGCGAGGCTGCGACCTTCACCTTCGATCCCATAGTTGCCATAGAGATCCACGGTGCTTTCGTCCGCCATGTAGCTGTGTTCAAATTCTTCCCGGCTCCAACTTTCTGGATAATCGTATTCAACAAGCGCGCCTTCCTCAGGATCGTATCCCACAAATCCTTCGCGTTCTTCTTCACCTACGGTCTCGGTATAGTAGTAAAGATTGCCGGCCGCGGCGGGTTGATAGTCACGCTCAATGGTTTGGCACTGCGCCTCTTCGGAGCAGGTTTCATAAACCCAGCTGCCCACAAGCTGATCCACCGCGTGGTCACGCTCTTCATCGTTTGTTTGTGCAGGCACACTTCCAGCAAAACCAATCGTCGCCACGATTGCGATCGATATTTTTTTCATCATTATCCTACCCCCTGTAACAAACAGCCTTGGCAGCGCTGATAATATCAGCGACCTGCGGCAATGCCATTTTTTCAAGATTAGCGGCATAGGGAAGCGGCACGTCCTGCGCGCTCACCCGCATCACCGGCGCGTCGAGATCATCGAACGCCTCGCTCATCAATGTTGCAGATATTTCCGCGCCAATGCCGCAAATGGGCCAGCCTTCTTCCACGGTCACGCAGCGGTTTGTCTTGCGCACCGACGCGATTACCGTATCCGTGTCAAGCGGACGCAGCGTGCGGAGATCGATCACCTCGGCATTGATGCCTTCTGCGGAAAGCGCGGCTTCCGCTTCCATCACATACTCCATGCCGCGTGAGTGAGAAACGAGCGTGACGTCAGCGCCCTCTTTCACCACGCGTGCGCGCCCGATGGGCAGCACATGGCCGTCGAGCACCGGCACATCGAAGCTCTTGCCGTATAGAATTTCGTTTTCGAGAAAGATCACCGGGTTGGGATCGCGGATCGCCGCTTTCAAGAGCCCCTTCGCGTCAGCGGCTGTCCAGGGCGAGACTACTTTGAGACCGGGGATGTGGGCGTACCAGCTCGAATAATCTTGGCTGTGCTGCGCGCCAACGCGGGAGGCCGCGCTGTTGGGTCCGCGAAACACGATGGGGCACCCCATTTGTCCGCCGGACATATAACGCGTCTTCGCTGCTGAATTGATAATCTGGTCGATCGCCTGCATGGCGAAGTTGAAGGTCATAAATTCGACAATTGGTCTTAGCCCGCCAAAGGCCGCCCCGACACCGACGCCCGCAAAACCATGCTCGGTAATGGGTGTATCGATAACGCGCCGGTCGCCAAATTCGTCCAAGAGCCCCTGGCTGACTTTGTAGGCACCTTGATAGTAAGCAACCTCCTCGCCCATCAGGAACACCGTCTCGTCGCGGCGCATCTCTTCGGCCATGGCATCGCGCAACGCGTCGCGCACAGTTGTGGAAGTCACTTCTGTTCCCGCGGGAACGTCCGGGTCCTGAGCAATCGAGACAGAAGGCGCCGCACTCACCACGGGTTGAGCAGGTGGCGCTTCTTCATTGGCTTCAGCGGGGGCCGGGCTTGGCGCCCTCGCCGTTACGCCATTCATGGCCGAGGCGTCTTCGCCTTCGTCCAGAATAATGGCGATGGGCTCATTTACTTTGACGTTCTCGGTCCCAGCCGGAATTAGCAGCTTGCCCACGGTGCCCTCTTCGACGGCTTCCACTTCCATGGTGGCTTTGTCGGTTTCGATCTCGGCAATGACGTCGCCCGGGGCAATATTGTCCCCCTCCTTCACCAACCACTTGGCGAGAGTGCCTTCCTCCATGGTTGGAGAAAGCGCGGGCATAAGAATTTCCGTGGGCATGCTGCTTTAGTATTCCCTTTTGCTTAGAAGAAGATCGGCCAGGCGACCATGCCCGTGCCAACAATGCCCGCTATCCAGGCAAGCGTCCGGATCCATGGAACGCCGACAAGATACAAAATCCCGTGCGCAACGCGGCTATAGAAAAAGATCTGTGCACCGAGGGCACTCGTAGCGTCAGCGGCACCGGTCATCACGACAATGATGGCAAACGGTGCGTAGAGGATCAGCCCTTCGCGATGATTATCCACAGTGCGCACGGCGCGCGCAAAGCGGCCCGTGGGTGCGGGCAGGTCGTCTCTACTACCGGCAAGTTGCGAAAACGTACGTTGGGGCTGCGCAAAGGCAGCCGATGCGACGATCAGGGCAAAGAGCCATACGGTCGCGAAGGCAAGCATGAGAAGTTCAACTGGCATTTCCATTCACTCCTATTGTTTCCTCCCCGAGGTTTTACGCGGGTACGCAACTAACCACGTTCAGGCTTTGGCTCCCTCAAGCCTCCGCCAGAACATCCGTATAAAGCTCTTCCGGTGCGGGCTCCGGCGATGACTGCGCAAAATCCGCCGCATCGGTGACTTCCGCGCGGATTTCTTTGTCCATGGCTTTGAGCTCGTCTTCGTCAGCGTATTTGGCATCAAGGATCAATTTCTTCACGTGCTCGATGGGATCGCGGTGTTCGCGAATATCTTGGACTTCCTCACGGGTTCGGTACTTCGCAGGGTCGGACATGGAATGGCCACGATAGCGATAGGTTTTCATCTCCAGAATGATCGGCCCCTCGCCCTTGCGCGCCTGAGCGATTGCTTTTTCGGCAGCGGCTTTCACGGCCAGCACGTCCATGCCGTCGACTTCTTCGCCGGGGATGTTGAACGCCGCACCGCGCCGATAAAGATGCGTCTCGGAAGTAGAGCGCGTCACGGACGTGCCCATGGCGTAGTGATTGTTTTCAATCACATAGATCACCGGCAGCTTCCACAGCGCGGCCATGTTCATGGCCTCGAACACTTGGCCTTGGTTCGATGCGCCATCGCCGAAGAACGCGAATGATACCCGGTCATTGCCTTTATATTGGTTGGCCAGCGCCAGCCCCGTGCCGATGGGCACCTGGGCGCCCACGATGCCATGCCCGCCAAAGAAATTCTTCTCCGTACTGAACATATGCATCGAGCCGCCCTTGCCCTTGGAATAACCTCCCTCACGGCCCGTCAGCTCGGCCATCACGCCGGTTGCGCTCATCCCCATGGCGAGCATGTGGCCGTGGTCGCGGTAGCCGGTGATCACCTGATCGCCCTCTTCAAGCGCCGCCTCGATGCCGACCATGACCGCTTCTTGACCAATGTAGAGGTGGCAGAACC
>Ga0209273_10002579_pt1 | contig 13687 bp, 9 predicted proteins | sample tdAd471_FD_187126 | JGI IMG/M metagenome (GOLD analysis project Ga0209273, IMG submission 187126) | Marine sediment microbial communities from the Atlantic coast under amendment with organic carbon and nitrate - tdAd47.1 (SPAdes)... | ecosystem: Environmental > Aquatic > Marine > Coastal >...
AAGAACAAGCTCCTCAATTGACCAATGCTTTGAACAAGCAAATTCCTTGGGAGTGGCAATACTTAAACCTTTGCGATATCACAGCCTTTTGGTTACCGACGTATTGGGCTTCAGAACAAGCGGAGTATTTTCCACCCAACATTGGTCCTACTAGTCGTTGGGAATTTGGTTTTTATCTCCAAGAATACCTTAAGCACCCCAATAAACGCCATTTTATTGTAGGTGGGCCAGCCGATGCAGAAAGTGCTAAATGGGCCAAAAGAATAACAGCGGTACATGGAATTAAGTGGCATAGTCTTCCCTCGGAGAACAAACCAGAGTTAGTCGCCGCCTCTTTCATTGATGAAATTGCAGATACACTCTATGAGAATCAGCTAAACTTAGCTTGAATAAAAACGGTTATTATTCCTCAAGATCGCCATCCAATCTGTAGTTTTGGGGCTCGCTAAAAGTAAGAAGCCAATGAAGAAAGAAGCCCTACTATTTGATCACGATGGCGGTGTCGACGATCTACTATCTTTGATGTTGTTGTTGAGCATGGATCAAATCGAAATAAAAGGGATATCTATCACGCCAGCTGATTGTATCGCCGATTATGCCACAGAAAGTACTCAAAAGCTCCTCTCACTTTTCCAGCAAACAGCTATCCCCGTAGCAGTCGGAAAATACCATGGGATCAACGCTTTCCCTTTGGAATGGCGGGCAGGACCGATGGTATTGAATGCCTTGCCTATGATGATCAATGTAGATACAAGAACGCAACAATTAGCCCCAGGAGGGAGTATAGATTTATTGGCAGATCAATTACAAAAAGCAGAACATCCAGTAAAGGTTTTGCTCACAGGCCCCTGCTCCAATCTAGTACGAACCCTACAACAGTTTCCTACTTTACGGGCAAAGATTAAGGAGGTGATATGGATGGGAGGAGCGGTAGATACGGGGGGCAATGTAGTCACCTATAACCACAATAGCACAGCCGAATGGAATGTATATTGGGACCCCGTTTCAGCCCAACAACTTTTTGAAATGGAATTACCCATCACCCTTTTCCCATTAGATGTAACCAATGCAGTGCCGGTTAATTTTGAATTTCTAAAGGAATTGGCTACCCAAGTGGAATTTGACTTATCGAACTTGGCAGGGCAATTTTGGGCTACCACCCTAAATACGATCCCGGCCTATGAATACACCTATTATATGTGGGATATTCTAGCCACCAGTTACCTGGGAATACCGGATGCCTTTCAGTTTGAGGACATTGAGCTCTCTGTTTCTACTCAAGCACCCAATACGGGGCAAACACTTCGAACCAAAGGCAATGGGAACTGGGTACATGTAGCAAAAACGGTAGATAAGCAAGCATTTTATCAATATATTTTAAACCAGTTCAATACTAATTTCTAAATATGATGACCCATAATCCCCAAGTGAAAATTAATCAGGTAGAGACACTCTCCGATAATTGGTATACACTCCGCAAATACAATTTTGACTACCAGCTGGCCGATGAAAGTTGGGAAACACAGGAACGTGAGGCTTATGATAGAGGCAATGGGGCCGCTATTCTTCTATATAACCAGGCACAAAAAACGGTCATTCTGACGCGCCAGTTTCGGCTTCCTACTTATGTCAACGGAAATGCATCAGGTATGCTAATAGAAGCTTGTGCCGGTCTCTTGGATGAAGATAATCCAGAAGATTGTATACGAAGAGAAACGGAGGAGGAGACCGGTTACCAAGTTGAAGATGTAGAGAAAGTGATGGAAGCCTATATGTCTCCCGGATCTGTCACTGAAATCCTTTACTTATTCATTGCTGCCTATAACAAAGCCATGAAAATCCATGAAGGAGGCGGAGTAGCCGAGGAGCATGAGAATATTGAAGTATTGGAGCTCCCTTTTGCAGCAGCCTATGGCATGATTCAAAGTGGAGAGATAAAAGATGCTAAAACAATCATGTTGCTCCAATATCTAAAGTTGCAAGGTATCTTCTGATACTTGAAGTAGCGACTCAGCTATGGGATGTGCTTGAGTTCTGTTGAAGTATGTACACATAACCAATTCAGAATCTAAAATTATGGGTAGCATTGGAAAAATCTTAAAAAATAGTCTCTTCCTATTTTTTTTATTGTCCTATTTCAGTAGTTGTAATAATTCTGTTTTTAAATATACCTCACCTGAGGCCAAAAGGTTCTCATCGGAGAAACTTGAAAAACTAAAAGAACATCTTGCACAAAGTGGTTCATCTGCATTAATGATATTGGTTGATGGTGATGTAATATTCGACTGGGGCGAAACTAAAAAGAAACACACGATTCATTCCATTCGAAAAGCATTATTGAACTCATTATATGGAACAGCTATAGCTAAAGGTCAAATTGATACCTCCATGACCTTAAGAGAACTTGGAATAGATGATATACCACCTAGTTTGACAAAAAATGAACTTGATGCTCGAATAATTGATTTGCTAAAGTCAAGGTCCGGTGTTTATCATAATGCCGCAGGAGTTAGCAAAGGAATGTTATTAGGAAAACCCGAACGAGAAGCACATAAACCAGGAGAGCATTACTACTACAATAATTGGGATTTTAATGTCCTAGGAGCAATTATAGAGAAAAAGACCGGCAAGAGTATATACGACCTTTTTAAATATGAAATAGCCAAACCTTTGGGTATGCATGATTATAAAGGGAAATATAGTTCTATTGATGGTGAATCAGATGAGGAAGAAATACCTGACAATGATGGTTTTTATCAATATGAGAGGAGTAAGTCAAAATACCCAGCTTATCATTTTAGAATGTCAGCTCGTGATTTAGCTTTATATGGACAATTATACTTAAATAAAGGGAATTGGAATGGCCAACAGATAATTCCTATGGAATGGGTTGATTTGAGTACAAAGCCATATTCTATTTATGATACTAAATATGGAATCGCATATGGTATGTTGTGGTATGTGAAAGGAAAATCATTTTATCATACTGGCTTAGGAATACATATGCTAGCTGTATACCCTGATTCTAAGATGGTGCTGGTTCATCGTGTTGATACAGAGCAGGACTTCAATTATAATAAGGCCGATTTTTATAAAACGATAGGATTAGTATTTGACTCAAAAATAAACAGATAATTACTGCCCACAATACAGCAAATAATGATCATGCTCCTTTGCCTTAATACAATGAACTTTGTGAGAAAGCCTTTACTCATTTAATGAAAAATGTAGCATTGATAATTATTAATTACTCATTGCCCATTGTTCATTACCCATTGTTCACTACCCATTGTTCACTAAACACTAAGCTTCTAGTTTCGGTAAGGTAAAAAAGAAAGTACTCCCCTTCCCTTCTTGGCTTTCGATCCAAATTTCACCGTCATATTTCTGAACAATCTTTTTGCAGGTAGCCAGGCCAATGCCGGAGCCTTGGTACTTACTGCGATTATTCAGTCGAGTGAACATCTCAAAGATACGATCATGGTAAGAAGGGTTAATGCCGATTCCATTATCTGCTACAGAAAACTGAAGTTGTCCTTCTTCTATTTTGCAGTTAATTTTAATGGTAGGCTGGTGGGATTCATTGTATTTCAATCCATTCTCAATGAGGTTCTTTAACAGTAGAAAAAGTTCTGATCGATAACCTTTTACAGGAGGTAATTCAGCTACTTGTATGACGGCATTCTTTTCTTCTAGTGTTTTATTTAATCCCATTCGGATATCCAATAACAGTAAATTTAAATCAACTTTTTCACTCGTTCTCCTGCTATTCGCCTCCACCCTCGAATGGGTGAGAATATCTTCTACTAGGCCATATAGTTGGCGTGTATTTCTCACCACAAAATCCATGTATTCAGTCAGGTCTTTATCGGTAGTATCTTTTAGTTTTTTCTGGATCAGATTGATAAAACTGGTGATATTCCTTAGCGGCTCCTTTAGATCGTGCGAAGCAATAAAGGTAAAGCGTTCGAGTTCATCATTAGACTCCAAGAGTTGCTGATTGACCGAAGCCAAGGCAGCTGTCCGTTCTTTCACTTTCAGTTCAAGTCTACGATTGAGTACGGCCTTTTGCCGATTAGCTCGATATTGGATAAGTGCGATAAAGAAGACGAGGACGGTAATTAAACTAGCGGCTATGGCAATTAGCGTCCGCTGTTGTAAAATCACCTTTTGCTGTGCCTGCTGTTCATTGAGTTTTATATTCTCTGCTTCTTGAACGGCCAGTTCGTAAGTGGTTTCTAATTTAGCAATTCTTTCTTTGGTGGCCGAATTCAAAAAACTATCCTGCCAGGTGCGAAACATCACCTCATATTGATAGGCTTCTCGATAATTTTCATCAAGCACATAAGTCAGCGATAGTCCCTCAAATAAGCTAGGTAACAAAGAACTGAGGCCATTTTTTTCAGCCCGATCTATAGCCTCCTCATAATGGGAAATGGCCGATGGGATATTCCCCATTTCCTTATATATACTCGCAATAATAGCATACATGCTTGGAACGTCTTCCTTGGACTGAATGCGCTCATAAATAGCTAAAGCTTGCTGTTGATAAGAAAGCGCTCGGTCATACTCTCCCCCTTCATAATAAATTTCACCGATGTAATACAATGTTTCAGCCTCTCTATTGGCACGCTTGATCTTTTGATAAATAGCAAGTGCATTTTCATAATGCTGTAACGCACTTTCTAGTTTACCCTGCATGGCATCTACATAGCCATAATCCAGATGGGCATAAGCAATACTCGCCTCATCTTCAAATGCCAAGGCTGCCTCTGCCGACTTCAAATAGTATTCGATCGCTTTATCCTCATCCCCCATTTCTTCGTGTAAAATCCCAATATTTGCATATACGCCAGTGGGATCCACATATTCTCCGGTTTTCTTGTCGTGCTCAAGTGCTTCCTGTAAATACTGCAACGACAAAGGATAATTGCCCTGATTAAGGTAGTATCTCCCCATATTATTTTTAGCCACTGCTAAGGAGAAATCCTCATTCATTTCAATGGCAAAATCCAACGTAAGTCGACTGTATAAATAGGCACTATCAATAGGCCCAATGCCATTGTAGGCTGTACTAATTGTATTATAGGCGTAAAAAACACCCTCCTGGTAAGCAATGGATTCAGCCATCGAAAGCGCATCATAGCCAAGGGCTAGTGCTTTCGAATAATCATACTCTTGGTAAGTTTCTCCCAATTCGATGAGGAGATCCACTTTAGTTTGCCGGTCAGTGGCCTGGTTAAATAATGTTTCCAGGCTGTCTATAATCATGTTTTGGCTAAAACCAGCTGTTTGAATAAGACTTACGAGTAATAGTATTACTCCGTGTTTGAACACTGTATGGATACTTGTATTAAGTAATGTTGTATGTACAAAAAACAATTATATACCTTAAAATTATCCATATTTATTGAGAAAAAAGAGATAGGAGTGCGAAATTATACTAATAAGCACGGATTATCCCAAATCCGGTCAAATTGACGTTCTTTTTATTATTTCTATGCACATTCGGCTATTATGATAAGGCGCTTTCCAAGGGCCAGCTTTATCCTCTTCCAGCATGAGTTGATGATCTGCAGTGCGGCCCCAATGCCATTCACCCTGCTCTTCATCCATGATGGATTGTTTGATAAAAGCCCAAGTTTGCCAGGCCGCTTTTTGATAAGCTTCTTCTCCCGACAATTGCCAGGCATTCCAAAACCCAATCACAGCCTCTGCCTGGGGCCACCAGTGTTTGTCATCATCTAGGGTTCCATCCTTGTGCATTTCATTAAAAATACCCCCTGTTTCATCCAGCCCTTCGACCAAGGTAGCCTGGGCAAGCCTCAAAGCAAAAAATTCGGCGGCTTGTAGTAATGATGGATCAGCTAATAGTTCAGCCGCTTCCATTAATAACCAGCTGGCTTCGATATCATGCCCATAGGAGACGACATCCGACTTCAAGTTCCAATTTTCATCGAAAAACAAGTGTAAATGTCCGGATGCAGGATCAACAAAGCGATCTAAAAAGCATTGCACTAAGCGCTTTAGTGCTAGGCCTACCCCTTCATTTTTTGACACCCGAAAAAGGTGGGTATAGGCCTCCAATACATGAAGATGCGTATTCATTGTTTTTGCCTCATTGGCATCTTTGTCGCTCAATCGAAGGTCTGCAATGGGCTTCCAATTTCTATTAAAAGCTTCCAAATAACCTTCTTTACTGGCATCCAAACTGTATTTTTCAAGTAATTCAAAGAGACCTAAAGCAGCAGCTAAGGCTTGTGCATTTTTTGTATAGTCGTAGTACTCCGCAAAGGCATAAATAGTAAAAGCTTGCGCATAAACCTGCTTACGTGCTTCCACTACTTTTCCTGTATAATCTAACATCCAGTATACCCCCCCCGCTTGTTCATCGATGAAGTGTCTACAGATATAAACAAAAGCTCGATCGGCCATCTGGGGGTAGGCTTCGGTAGGCATTAAATTCCCCGCAGCAGAAAAGCTCCATAGGATTCGACTATTCAAAATGATCGCTTTATCAGCTTTGGGGTCTAGCAGTCCACTACTGTCTCTGCGGCCATAAAATCCGCCGTGATCAGGGTCTGACATTTCATGCGTCCACCAATCTAATAAGCGAATCAACTCTTCTCTTACCTCTGATTTAAACTGTTTTACATCCACGGTAGTGTCTATATGATAGGCCAATACTACTTGCCCATTTGCTGTAGAATAGCTAGGTTTTGTTGGATCAGCGCCTTGCGCTGTTCTACGCTAGTTGCCGAACGAAGGCCATCCGGTGGCGTATTCAAAACATAATCTAATAATTTATCAACCGTAGTCGTAGCTACATGCATCCGAGTATCGGAGGAGGCGTAGTAGATAAACACTTCCGCTTTCTCATTGACGATCCATCCATTACTGAAGACGACATTAGAGACATCACCTACTCGTTCTTCTCCCACAGGTGCTATAAAGTGGCCAGCGGGTGCATGCGTGACCACCCAGGGGCGATCAAGTTCACTTAGAAATACGTATAGTACATATCGCAAGCCGGCTGCGGTATTCCTCACCCCATGTGCCAAGTGCAACCAACCTCGACCGGTCTTAATTGGTGGCGGGCCTTGTCCATTTTTCACCTCCTTGATGGTATGATATACTTTCGTATCGACGATCACCTCTTCTTTGACTTCTGCTCTTTCCATGCTATCCGTCAGTCCCCAGCCAATTCCGCCGCCACCACCTACACTGATAAACCCATCTTGGGGGCGGGTATACAAGGCATATTTACCCTTGATAAATTCGGGATGCAGTACTACATTTCTTTGTTGTCCAGAATAGGTAATCAAATCTGGCAAGCGTTCCCATTCAATAAGATCTTTGGTTCTGGCAATGCCACATTGCGCTTCTGCCGCAGAAGTGTTATTCGGTTGGGTCTTATCTTTTCTTTCTGTACAAAAAAGGCCATAAACCCAACCGTCTTCATGAGCGGTCAATCGCATATCGTACACATTGGTATCGGGCTCTTCCGTCTCGGGCATCGTAATCGGATAATCCCAAAACCGAAATTGATCTACGCCATTGGGGCTTTCGACCACTGCAAAAAAGGACTTTCGATCAGCCCCTTCTACCCGGGCAACGAGCAGGTATTTTCCCTCCCAATAAATCGCTCCAGCATTGAAAGCAGCATTAATCCCCTGTCGTTCCATCAAATGTGGGTTGGAGGATTCATCCAAATCATAGCGCCAAAAAACAGGTGAATGTGCGGCAGTCAAGACGGGGTATTTCCAACGGTGATAAATACCATTACCAGCACTTTCTACTTCATTTTTTCGCGTAATCAAGTCTTCATGCTCACTAAAGAGGTGATCTACTTTTTGTCTAAATGTCGTGCTCAAAATAGTCGTTGTCATCAAAAATCCTTTGTTATCACAATGAGTAAGCTACACCTTAAATCAATAGTTTTGGTGCTGACCCTATTGATTCAATCCTAAATCTGCCGGATAATCTTCTATGCGATCATACCAGCTATATTTTAGTATCACAGAACAAACCGCTACCACCGCCAAGCTCAGCCACATCTTATTAAAGTCTTGGATAACCATAAAAATAGGCGAAGCGGTTATCGCAGTTTGCCAGATAATTCCCACTACTACATTCAACATATCCCGCCCAAAATCATTATTCGCTTCCAAATCCGGATAATCGATCAAGAGTTTTTCACGTATCGGTTTCCAAAAGCCCCAGGGGCGAGTTTTTCGGTAAAATTGCTTCAAGACTTCCTCGTCATCCGGTGGTGTCATCCAACTTCCAATGAAACAGGCTGCTAAGGAGAAGGCCAAGTTAACAGGAAAAGCTTCTAAAGCCGTAAAATCAGGTAACAAGCTAGGTAGTACCATCGCTGCCACAATCCCTGCTACCATTCCCCAGAAATAGCCATAACTATTGAAGCGCCACCAATACCATTTCAGTAGATTGGCTGCTGTATAACCACCAAATAGGGCTGCCACTAACCAATCGATGATACTATTGAGAGAATCGAGGGCAAAACCGAAGAGTGTTCCTACTACTACCACTCCGATAGAGCAGAGATAACTCATCTGGATATACGTCTTATCCGAAGCTTTATCGTTGAAATATCGCTTGTATATATCATTCACCAGATAAGCAGGTGCCGCATTGACCGTTGCGGCAAAGGATGACATGAAAGCGGCCAACAAACCAGCAATCAATAAGCCCATTAAGCCCACCGGCACAAAGTTCTTAATCGCAAACGGTAAAATTTGTTCAAAATCAACATTAGCACCCATCGAGTCCAATTCTCCACTAAAAAAGACCAAAGCCAGGATGGTCAAACCCGTAATTAGCATATAACGTGGAAAAAGCAAGACCACATTGACAAAACCACTCATCTTTGCTGCATCCTTGGGTGATCGAGTTGAAAGCACCCGTTGCATATCGTAATTCGGTGCGGGGCCCGCCAAACTCTGTAGAATTCCCTTCATCAATACCATCATGAAGAAGATCGTAAACAATTCCCAGCCATCCGCTGCTATCTTATCGTTGGCCGAAGCCATCAGGTCGGCCCAATCTAACTCCAACCGCCAGCCAAAGAAAATATTTCCCCAGCCATTGGGTATAAAATCCGCCAGCATTTCTGGAGAGACCTGTTGCATCGCAATAATGCCGATGGCAATACTGGCGACGGTCATGATAGCGTACTGCAATACCTCTGTAAAAACCACACTAAACATCCCTCCTTTCACTACATAGATTGTTGTCAATGCTGTAAAAATTAATCCGTATAAAACTTCATTCGTGGCAGCCTCTGTTGCCAATTCCCAGGGCAAGAACGCAGCTGCAAACTTACCAATGCCAATGAAACCATAAGCTACATAAGTAATCACGACGATGATGGCAAAGAAGACCACAATCAGATGGGATAAATTGGCTCCTCTACTTTCTCCAAAACGAAATTTAATCCATTCGGCTCCCGTCATCACCCCCGATCGCCTCAACCAAATCGATAGGAAAACCATCATAAAAATCTGGTTAAACACGGGCCAAAGCCAAGGAATCCACACACTTTTCACTCCATAAATAAAAAGCAAAGTGACCATCCACATCGTGCCGCTGATGTCAAACATACCCGAGGCATTGGACAAGCCTAGCATGTACCATTTGATCTCATTTCCGCCCAAGAAATAGCTTTTCATGTTCTTGGATGCTCGCTTGGATATCCAAAAACCTATCCCGATCGTAGCTACGATGTAGGCGAAAATGATAATAATATCAATGATGTGTAATTCCATGATTTGTGTTCCTAGGTGTAGTGTTTGACTAGGCGCCTCCTCAAGCAAGCCCTTAAATTTGGCACTTTTTGAAGGAACCTAATAATTATTGACCAATGACTATTAGGATTGTGTAATATGATACCAGTATCGGATAAAATTGACTGACCTCTTCACATTAGTCCTTACAGGTCCAACCAGCAGGGGGCCTTATCGTTGCAAACGATATAAATCAGGTATTTGTCCTTCAAAAATCAACCCATCATCCTTACTAAAAACTAGAAAATCAGCTGTGCTTGAATGATTAGGATAGGGGACATCGTGATAGTCCTTTCTAGCGTTTCGCCCAACCATTAAGTAAGCAATGCGAGAAGCTACAGGATCCGACTTAATGGGGCGGCCACTTTGGAATCAAAGACTGAATATTTTCTCTAGCACACAGACAATCAATATCCCTGCGAAAGATTTATCTTCAGGCTTGTATATTACATGAACGATCTATCAACAGTATGAAAGTCCAGCTAATTAATCGATCTTAAGAAACTGTTTTAAAAGATGGATTGTACTGGCTTCAACCGCTTAGGCAATATGGCTGAAACCAGTATTAGGCTTTGAATTTATTTACCCTTCATCTATTAGAAAAAAATCATATGCTTAAACCGCTACTCCTATTTGCTCTTTGCATCTTCCCAATTTTGGGGCAAAGTCAAAGTGATTTCCAAGATCAAACAGTCCCTTCCGGCATTGCCAATCCTGGGCAAAAATACGGGGACATCTCTGTTGCCTATTCTGATAATGATGGCGACGGACAGCAACAAGACCAAACCTTATCCGCAGGCCAAGGCTTTGTTTCACAAAATAGTAATCGTGTCCATTTTGGTTTAGCGGATTATAACGCTATTGACGAAGTCATTGGTACTTGGCCCAGTGACGAAAGAGATGTTTTTTCTAACTTAGCCATTGACCAGCTTCATGCCCTAACCGAATCTAGCTTGTTCATGAACCCATCGATTGATGCGATCACCCCCTTTTCCGATGCAGTAGAAAAGTATGGCAAATTTGAGACCCGAGTGGCCATCACCGCCCAATACACCAATCCCTATGACTACGACCAAGTACAAGTTTCGGCTATTTTCACAAGCCCCTCTGGTCAAAAACGAACCATTGACGGCTTCTTCATGTGGGATTTGAAGATCAACGAACAAACCGGTAACCTGAGCCAAAACAGCAACGAAGGGGAGTTTAGAATTCGATTTGCCCCAGATCAAATCGGAATCTGGACCTATGAAGTACAAATTAAGGATGCCAATGGAACAAGCACTTCAACAACACAGTCTTTTGAATGTACGACTATTTCTGACCCACATAACAAGGGCTATATCCGTGACAACCAGACCAATTTCCTGAATTTTGACAATGGTGATCCATACATTGCCATCGGAGAGAATATTTGCTGGCAAAATAACAATGCCTACTTAGATTACAAGAATTGGCTGACTCATCTTAAAGACCAAGGGGGCAACTTTTTCAGACTATGGCATGCCCATTGGGGCTTAGGTTTGGAGTGGCGCGCAGGGCAAAGCCAGTTCCAGGGCTTGCGGCAATACAAGGAAGCTAATAGTGCTTACCAAGATTGGCTGTTTGACTACTGTAGTGAGAACGGCATTTATATCATGTTGACCTTACAACATCACGGACAAGTATCATCAGAGGTAAATCCCAACTGGAGCGAAAGCCCCTACAACAGTGCCAATGGCGGTCCTTGCCAGAACACTTGGGATTTCTTCACCGATGACGAAGCCATCAGCCATACCAAAAACCGCCTTCGCTATATCATAGCCCGTTGGGGATACTCCCGTAGTATCATGGCCTGGGAGTTATTCAATGAAGTAGAATGGACCAATAGTTTCAACCAGCACAAGGAAAAAGTGATTGATTGGCATTCAGCTATTAGCCAATACATTAGAGCCATTGATAATTATGGGCACCTTATCACGACTAGCTTCGCTCATGACTACAACGACCCTGTGATGTGGGCCTTACCAGATATGGATATTACGCAAACCCATTTCTACTTTAATTCCGCTAATCTAGAACGTGTCTTAGCCGGCGGGGTAAAAAAGTATGTAGAGGAATTTGGCAAACCCACTTTAACAGGAGAGTTTGGACTAGGCAGTGAAGGCTCCGTTCTACGCAACATTGACCCCGATGGCATTCACTTTCATAATGGGCTTTGGTCGCCTTTATTTGCGGGTGGACTAGGAACAGGTATGAGTTGGTGGTGGGATAGCTATATCGAACCCCATGATCTTTATTATCATCTTGGGCCGGTGGCCAGTATTGCCGACAATGTACCTTTCTTGGAAGGCAATATGATGCCAGCAGAAGCCACCGTCAAAGGAGCACCAGGTGATCTTTCGATTACTCCAGCCTTAGGTTGGGAGGGTATCGGCACAGCAGACATCATGATAGATGCCAATGGTCAACTTTCGCCTAGCAATGCCAGCTTAGGTCAATATTTGTATGGTTCTTCTTGGAATACGCAATATCGTAGTCCTCCTACTTTTGCCATCAACTTGCCTGAGAATGGAAGCTTTAGTGTACGAACGGCAAACAACAGTGGCACTGCTCCCAAGATTGCCATTTCACTAGATGGTGTCTTGGTTTTGGAAGAGTCAGGGCAGACCAATAAGACCTATACGATTGAGGTTCCCGCAGGTAGTCACACTATCACGGTCGACAATACAGGTACAGACTGGATTACTATAAGTTCTTATATATTTGGTGGTTTAGGATCAGCTTTGGATGCTTACTCCCTTTTATCCGAAAACAAGCAGCTAGCAGCAGGCTGGGTGCTCAACAACCGTTACAATCATGAATATGTCCGAACCAATGGCGTACCAGCTGCCATTGAAGGGGCTGAACTGAAGTTGGGTGGTTTCGAAAATGGCGGTTATTTTGTCACTTGGTATGATTGCTTGACGGGTGAGGCGACGGGAGGTGAGGCTGTTTTTGCCGAAAATGACACTTTAAGTTTATTACTCCCATCCATTTTATGGGATGTTGCTTTTGTCGTAGACAGTGAACCTGTCAGTACGCAAGAGTTAGCCCAAAACTTAGACTTCAATGTGTATCCCAATCCAGCGAAAGCAGGCACCCCCATTCATATTTCTACTAGCAATCTTCAATCGACCGATACACAGGTCCAACTATTAGATATGGGGGGAAAACGAATCGCTCCGCAAGCTATCATAGCGGAAGGGAATGGTGAGATGAGCTTACAACTTCCAGGGCATCTACCCGCAGGCATGTACTGGTTGCGGATGGCAACAGAAGGAAAAGTCGGTGCAAAACCTATCGTTATCGGAGAATAAGACGTTGAAGGTCATGGTTGTTTTTATAGATTCACTAGCTAAGGAATGAGTGGCCAATGTATGAGACAAGGTCACGCTAGGACTATCGCAGAAAATAGCCATGACTCCCTCTCCTCCTCACTTCTATCCATCTTTCCATTCAATTCTTTGTTTTTTGCTCGTATTGATGTTACCTTAGAATCCTAGATCAAAACGATAACCTTCTCAGATAGTTTTTGTGGACAATTGAAAGTAATAGGCGAAAGCGACCACCAGAAGCTGTGTCTTTTGCTTTCAATTGTCTCAAGTGCACAAAAATTGTCAGAGAACCAACGATAATACGAACTGAAAACAAGCAACCAATGGATAAATTTAATATCAATCGCCGCCGTTTTTTACACACGGCTTCAGCCACCCTGGCCTACTCCGCCCTTGGCGCCACAGGTCTCGACCTCATTCATCCTGCACAACCTTATAAGGTAGCTCTGATTGGAACGGGCTGGTATGGTAAAAGTGACTTATTCCGCCTGATCCAAGTTGCGGATGTAGAGGTTGTCGCCCTTTGCG
>Ga0209273_10002587_pt1 | contig 13652 bp, 14 predicted proteins | sample tdAd471_FD_187126 | JGI IMG/M metagenome (GOLD analysis project Ga0209273, IMG submission 187126) | Marine sediment microbial communities from the Atlantic coast under amendment with organic carbon and nitrate - tdAd47.1 (SPAdes)... | ecosystem: Environmental > Aquatic > Marine > Coastal >...
TAAAAAGATCAAGCACGGCCCATATGAAGAATCGGAAAACGACGAAACACCATTTGGTGGTACACTAACTCATATGATGAAATAAGGATTATGGAAACTTTTTTAGGATTGGATTATCCCACTTGGTGGTTTTTGGTAGTAGGAGGGCTCTTTTCGGGCTATGCCATACTGGATGGTTTTGATTTTGGAGCTGGAGCTTGGCATCTCTTTCTAAAAAAAGAGAACAGTCGTAGAATCGCCTTAAATGCCGTTGGTCCGGTTTGGGATGGTAACGAGGTATGGTTGGTAATCGGCGGGGGTGCATTGTTTGCAGGATTCCCTGTAATGTACGCCACCTTGTTTTCGTCCTTGTACATTCCTTTTATGCTGTTTTTGTTGTTTATAATTTTTAGGGCAATATCCATAGAGTTCAGGGGCAAGGAGCCTATGCTCTGGTGGCGAAAGCTCTGGGACATTAGCTATAGTGTTTCCAGTATTATGTTGGCCTTTTTGTTGGGCGTTGTGCTGGGCAATGTGCTGCAGGGAATTGCCATAGGAGAAAACTATCAATATCAAGGGGGGCTGCTGTTCGAGTTTTTGAATCCATATGCATTAATGACAGGTTTTACCACCTTATCTCTTTTTATGGCGCATGGGGCTATTTTTCTCCTCTTAAAAACCGAAGGGAGGTTATTTGCCAAACTCACCCGCTTATTAAAAAGGGGAATGATTTTTTTTATGGTCAGTTTTGCCGTAACCACACTCTACACCTTGATTTACATACCTCATTTGTCGGACGATTTTAAGAGTAATCCATCACTTTTTATAATACCTTTGCTCACTTTTCTAAGCATTGCCAACGTGCCCAGATTGGCCGAAAAACGGAAGTATAAAGCGGCATTTTTGTTTTCCTCGTTGACCATAGCCTTTTTGTTGGTATTGGTTGCCGTTGAACTTTATCCGGTACTGCTGCGTTCTTCCATAGATCCACAATACAATATTGATATTTACAATGCGGCATCATCCACAAAATCATTGCAGATCATGATGATTATTGTTGCGATAGGTACACCATTGGTGCTTTTCTATACCATCTTTGTTTATAAAACCTTTTGGGGAAAAGTAAAATTGGACGAGACCAGTTATTGAAAGAACCTATGGGCCCTGATAATATCCAGGACATTTTATAGGTGCCCTTTTGTGTGTGTGACCTAGGTCACTTTATATCTCCTTGGCTACCATTACTTTTGGGTAAATCATAGAAAAATGTCCAAAATAGTTGTTTTAGGAGCTGGTATAGCAGGTCATGTGGCAGCATCCCATCTTAGAAGAAAGCTCGCCAAAGAGCATGAGGTTGTGGTGGTTTCCCCAAATAGTAACTACCAATGGATCCCCTCCAATATTTGGGTGGGAATAGGGCGAATGAAACCAAAGGATATCCTGTTCCCTTTAGCGCCCTTGTACAAAAAAAAGCATATTGATTATAAACAGGCCAAGGCGGTCAGTTTTCATCCCGAAGGCGATCAGGAAGAGCCAAAACCTTATGTGTTGGCAGAATATGTTGCAGGTAATGAAAAGGGAATCTCCGAGAAGGTGACCTACGATTACCTGATCAATGCCACTGGTCCTAAACTCAACTTCGAGGCCACCGAAGGACTCTCTCCAGGCAAAAATAAAGCACATTCCGTTTGCACCTATACCCATGCTCAAGAGGCTTGGATTGCACTGGAGACCCTCATAAAACAAATGAAGCAGGGAAAAAAGACCAAAATATTGATTGGAACTGGTCACGCGAAGTCAACCTGTCAGGGTGCCGCTTTCGAATACATCCTGAACGTGGAACAAGAATTGCGTCGGTACAAAGTAAGAGATATGGCCGAAATCACTTGGATTTCCAACGAATACCATCTCGGGGATTTTGGCATGGACGGTATGCTGCTGAGTTATGGCAGCAATATTATGAAGTCCAGTGAAATGGTAGAAATGGTCTTTGAGGATAGGGGAATCAAATGGATTTTGGGAGCCGGTGTCCATAAAGCGGAAGACGGGGTGGCCCATTATGAAAATCTTGAAGGGGAACAAAAACAGGAATCTTTTGATTTTGCCATGTTGATTCCCTCTTTTTCAGGTCATGGGTTTAAGGCTTACAACAAAACGGGGGACGATATCACGGACAAACTCTTTAGGGGATTCATGATCGTGGACGCAGACTACACACCCAAACCCTATGAAGAGTGGAGTGTACAGGATTGGCCCGAAACCTATCAAAACCCTTCCTATCCCAATATTTTCGCGCCCGGAATTGCCTTTGCACCGCCGCACAGTATTTCCAAACCCAGAAAGAGCAAAAACGGCACGGATATTACACCAGCGCCACCAAGAACGGGAATGCCATCGGGTATCACCGCAAAATTGGTGGCCGACAACATCATCGAAATGATCAAACATTCAGATAATGAGTTGCACCATAAAGGATCCATGGGGAATATGGGAGCTGCATGCATAGCATCGGCAGGATTCGGGATGACGAAGGGCAGTGGTATTAGCATTACCACCTATCCCATTGTTCCCGATTTTAAGAAATATCCAGACACCCACGGCAGAAAATTGGGCAAAACTTTTGGCACTATTGGCCTTGCCGGACATTGGCTGAAGTTGGCCCTTCACCACGCATTCCTTTACAAAGCAAAAATGAAACCCTTTTGGTGGTTAATTCCAGAATAGACAATTATGACACGAAGAATATCCAAATACAAACGATTTGTAATGATGAACCCCATCATCCAGTTCTTTAAGTTCATCTATTTGAGCATTAAAGTTTTGATTGTGGTGGCTGGAGGGCATGGGGGAACCCGGAACGCATAAACCCCGTCCTCCTCATTGAACTTGCCTCAATATGACCCATTTCTTTGGTTACAGGGGTATGTTGAGGTTCATTTTTTTAGGGAAACAGGACATTTTTATCGGTAACCAAGGTTACTGTGCAGGCGAATTGCCAAATTTAATTTTGCTTCAAATTATTTAAATACATGAAACGAATAATTACATTAACAATACTCATTTGGATTCAGGGACAACTATTTGCCCAAGACCCTGTCAAGATTTCTATGGAAGAAGTATTGACAAAGGTGCAAGAGTCCAATGCCAACATCAAGGTGTCCGAACAGGAGGCCAAAATGGCAAAATACGATTATAGGTTCTCCAATTCCATCTTTTTGCCACAGATAGCTGTGTCGCATACAGGAATGGCGACCACAAACCCTTTGATGGCTTTCGGTTCCAAACTCAACCAAGAGATTTTGACCCAAGCAGATTTTAATCCTGCCTTGTTGAACGACCCCGATCAGATCGAGAACTACGCCACCGTGGTTTCGGTGGAACAACCCTTGATCAACTTGGATGGGTTTTATCAGCGCAAAGCCGCCAAGACCACGATGGAGGCCAAAGAGCTTCAGGCCATGCGCACCCGCGATTATCTGGATTTTGAAGCCCAAAAGGCCTACGGGCAATTACAATTGGCGCATAGAGCCGTAAGTGTATTTCAGAAAGCTTATGATGCAGCAAATGCAAACTTGAACATGGCACAGAACAGCTATGATCAAGGCTTGCTTCAAAAAGCAGATTTGTTGGAGGTGAAGGTACGGGTCACCGAGGTCTCCGATCAATTGAAGACAGCCAAGAGCAATGTGAAAAATGCATCGGACTATTTAGCCTTTTTAATGAACGAACAAGGAGATGTGGTCTATGAACCCTCCGAAGAATTGTTGCCTGATAATTTGGGCGAATCAGTGGACGTTTCACTGGAAAACAGGGCCGATGTAAAAGCCATGGATTTGGTGTCCGAAGCCTACAAAGCAAACATGAAAGCGGATAACATGACCTTTTTACCAAGGCTGAATGCCTTTGCCAGCTACGAAATGTACGATGACCAAATTTTTCAGGCCGATGCCAGTGGATACATTATTGGGGCAAGTTTGAGCTGGGATGTTTTTAAAGGATCCCAACGCTTTGCCAAAGCAGGAAAGAGCAAAACAAGTTATGAAAAAGCGAAACAGGAATACGAGCAGTACGTCGCCAAAAGTACTATGGAGCTACAACGCACCAAACGGATGGTCGAGGATGCCGCGAGCAGGCTCCAGACCTCAAAATTGGCTATGGAGCAATCCGAAGAATCCTTAAGGATTCGCACCAACAGATTCAAGGAAGGTTTAGAAAAAACAACGGATCTATTGATGGCGGAAGCCAACTATGCCGAAAAACAATTGGTCTATTATCAAACCATTTTTGAATATAATCAAGCACAATCCTTATTAACATTTTTAACCAAAGAATAATTGCAACATGAAAAACATTACGATATATAAAAGCTTCACTTTAATTCTTGCATTGGGATTGACCCTTGCAGGGTGTGGGAGTGATAAAAAACAAGCCGCAACCACCTCAGAGGCGGTAAAGGTAACTGTTGCCGATGTGGACACTGGCGATAGTTCCACCATTTTGGCCGGAAGTGGTCAAATACAAGCGGTGAACAGTGCCACCTTGAGTACCCGGATGATGGGTCATGTGGAATCCCTTCCTGTGAAAATAGGTCAAAAAGTAAACAAGGGAGATCTATTGATTTCCATCAACAACGTGGACCTACGAGCCAAAAAAGCACAGGTGGAGGCATCCATTACGGAGGCAACGGTGGCTTTCAACAATGCCAAGAAAGATTATGAAAGGTTCCAAAATCTTTTTAATGAGAACAGTGCTTCACAAAAAGAGCTGGATGATATGACCGCCCACTACGAAATGGCCAAAGCCCGATTGGAAGCCGCAAACCAAATGAAGAATGAAGTTAACTCCCAGTTTGCCTATGCCAACATCAGGGCTCCATTTAGCGGAGTGGTCACCAACACTTATATCGACGAAGGCGATATGGCCAACCCTGGTGTTCCGTTGGTATCCATTGAATCTGCTGGAGGAGGTTTTGAAGTAGTTGCGAAGGTTTCAGAGAATAATATTTCCGGTATAAAAGTGGGAACCAATGCTCAAATACTTGTGAAAACTTTGGATACTACGCTTACAGGTAAAGTGTCCGAGTTAAGTGCATCGGCCCAAAATACGGGAGGGCAATATTTGATGAAGGTTTTAATTGACAAAACGGAAGCCAAGATTTTGTCAGGTATGTATGCAACCGTTAGGCTGGAGGCGGAAAATGAGAGCAACGGAAAAACAGTTGTTACGGTTCCGTCCAAAGCCTTGGTGCATAAAGGACAGTTGACAGGCGTATACACCTTGGGTCAGGATAATGTGGCCTTATTGCGCTGGTTGCGACTGGGCGACAGCTACGGTGATGAAGTGGAAGTGTTGTCGGGCTTGTCCAAAGGAGATCAATATATCGTCTCGGCCGAAGGAAAGTTGTACAACGGAGCCAAAGTAAGCATTCAATAACCCAAAAACGCTAACAATGAAAGACGGACTTGCAGGTAGAATTGCCAAAGGGTTTATCAGCTCCAAGCTAACGGTGCTCTTAATGATTGTGTTTATGGTCATTGGGGTGTACAGTTCCTTCCTAATACCAAGGGAAGAGGAGCCCCAGATAGACGTGCCCATGGCAGATATTTTTGTAGGGTATCCCGGGGCCAGCCCAACAGAGGTGGAATCCAGGATCACAAAACCGCTGGAAAAAATTATATCGAACATTAAAGGCGTAGAATATGTGTATACCACTTCCATGCAAGAGCAGGGAATGGCCATTGTACAGTTCTACGTGGGAGAAGATATCGAAAGGTCTTTGGTACGCTTGTACGACGAGATCAACAAGCACATGGACCAAATGCCCGCCGAGGTTACCATGCCCTTGGTAAAAACCCGCGCCATTGATGATGTGCCTATGCTGGCGTTGACACTTTGGAGCGAGGAGTACGATGATTTTCAGCTAAGGCAGATTTCAGGAGAGCTTATCAACGAAATTGAAAAAGTAAATGGCGTTTCCATCACCAAAAAGATAGGAGGACGCAGTCCCCAGCTTCGTGTGGTGGTGGACAAGGATAAAATGGCAGAGTCGGGCATAGATATGTTGGCCGTTGCCCAAATGATTCGGGCCAACAACCAGCAAATGGATGCCGGTAATTTCCTTTCCAACGATACCGAGTTCCACATCAGTACAGGAAACTTTTTAAAAACCAAGGAAGACCTTGAAAACCTGATTGTAGGCACCAAACAAGGTCAACCCATCTATCTAAAGCAGATATCAAAGGTATTGGATGGTCCAGAACTGCCTAAAAACTATGTTTCCCTTGGATTTGGGGCTGCAAGTGAAAAGGCAGAGACCTATAAATCAGAATATCCTGCGGTAACCATATCCATTGCCAAGCGCAAAGGTGCAGATGCGATGAAGATTGCCGATGTGGTGTTGGAAAAGGTTGACCATCTAAAAACAACCCTGATTCCAGATGAGGTAAAGGTTGAGGTGACCCGAAACTACGGGCAAACAGCTTCGCAAAAAGTATCGGAATTGTTGATGCACTTGATCGGTGCCATCATTGCCGTGACCTTTGTGGTCATGTTGGCCATGGGATGGCGAGGTGGACTTGTGGTGTTCCTATCGGTGCCCATTACCTTCGCATTGACTTTGCTCAGCTATTACATGCTGGATTACACCCTGAACCGAATTACCTTGTTTGCCTTGGTGTTTGTAACAGGTATTGTGGTGGACGACTCCATTATTATTGCGGAGAACATGCACCGTCACTTTAAAATGAAACGGTTACCGTTCAAGGATGCTGCGATCTATGCCATTAATGAGGTAGGGAACCCGACCATTTTGGCCACGTTTACGGTAATTGCATCCGTATTGCCCATGGCATTCGTGTCTGGGTTGATGGGGCCTTATATGTCACCCATGCCCATTGGAGCTTCCATTGCGATGTTGCTATCATTGTTCGTGGCGTTGACCATCACTCCCTATTTGGGCTACATCTTCTTAAGAGAAAAAGACAAAAAGAAGAAAAAGGAAAAAGCCCCCGTTGAAATACAGGACACCTTCATTTACAAAGCCTATTCGCGCTTTGAAAGCCCTTTGATAGAGAGTAGGAAAAAAAGATGGATGTTCCTGGGGATTACTTTCTTCTTGCTGCTTGCCTCCATTGGTATGTTCTTTACCAAATCGGTAGCCGTAAAAATGCTTCCTTTTGATAACAAGAACGAGTTCCAAGTAGTGATAGACCTTCCCGAAGGAACGACCTTGGAAAGAACGTCGGCAGTTGCGAAGGAAATTGGAGCATATCTGTCCACTCGTCCCGAAGTGGTCAACTATCAAACCTATGTGGGGACATCTGCCCCAATTACATTTAATGGTTTGGTAAGGCATTACGACCTTCGTGGTGGTAGCAATATGGCCGATATTCAGGTGAATCTTGTTGATAAGCACGATAGAAGCGAACAGAGCCACGATATTGCCAAATTGCTCAGACCAAGAATTCAGGAATTGGGCAAAAAATACGATGCGAACATCAAAATTGTTGAAGTACCACCAGGGCCTCCAGTATTGTCCACCATCGTGGCCGAAGTGTACGGCCCCGATTATGATAAACAGATTGCATTGGCCGATAAGGTAAAAGGTATTTTGAACAATACCACCGATGTTGTGGATGTGGACTGGATGGTCGAGGATGATCAAGTCGAGTATGATTTTGTAATCGATAAGGAAAAAGCGATGCTTTATGGCATTACTCCGCAACAAATTGTACAGGTGATGGGTATGGCTTTTCGTGAACAGCCCGTATCACATATCTACCGTGAAGATGCCTTTGATCAGATCGGGATTGTGCTTTCCATTAGTGAGAAGGATAAATCCAGTTTGGCAGAAATCAAACAGTTAAAAATAGCATCCCAGCAGGGCAATATGGTTTCCGTTGGTGATTTGGTTCAGGTAAAAGAAGGCATCAAGGCCAAGAGCATCTACCGGAAAAACCAAAAAAGGGTCGTGTATGTGATGTCCGATATGGCAGGGGAATTGGAAAGCCCCGTGTACGCCATTTTGGGTATGACGGACAAGTTGAACCAATTGGAGCTTCCGCAGGGATACTCCATCAACGAACTCTATATGGAACAGCCCCAGTTTGAAGATGATTACACCGTAAAGTGGGATGGGGAATGGCAGATAACCCTTGAGGTATTCCGCGATCTGGGAATCGCATTCTTGGGTGTGATTGTCATTATTTATATGTTGATCGTAGGGTGGTTCCAAAACTTTAAGGCACCCATGGTGATGATGGTGGCCATACCACTTTCATTGATCGGTATTGTGCTCGGACACTGGTTGCTCGGTGCATTCTTTACAGCAACCTCCTTTATCGGTATGATTGCCCTTGCGGGCATCATGGTGCGGAACTCGGTGTTACTGATTGACTTCGTCAATTTGAGATTGGATGACGGGATTCCCTTGAAACAAGCCGTCATAGAAGCGGGCGCAGTACGTACCACACCAATTTTATTGACAGCGGGGACCGTTGTTATTGGAGCCTTTGTGATTTTGTTCGATCCCATTTTCCAGGGATTGGCCATTTCACTGATGGGAGGAACCATAGTGTCCACTGTTTTGACGCTATTGGTAGTGCCATTGGTGTATTACTTGATAGAACGAAAAAATTACAAATAAGATGAAACCGAGATGGCTAAAATAATCTTTAGGCACACCGTGCAAAGATTCTTTTAGTCGTCAAAGGTTCCATGTGACCATTGAAAGAACTATTAAAATATGCACATGAAAATGATCATTGTTACCACGGTAGAAGAATATAAGAGCGAGGTTTTTAAACTATTTAAAAAGGCCGGCGTGGAAAGTTTTAGTGAATCCGATATTGATGGGTACAAAAGTGCAGCGCCGTTGATGTACACCAGCAGCTGGTTCCCAAGTGAAAAGGGTGGGGCGGCATCCAATATGTTTTTCTCTTTCACCCAAGAGGAAAAAGTAACTGAATTGTTCAAATTAATAAAGCAATTCAATACCGAAAGTGAAACCACCAACCCCACTAGAGCGGTAGAGATACCCATAGAAAGAACTGTTTAAAAAACATTAAAATGAAAAATAGAATTGTAAGAGGCGTAGCGGGAACATTTATATTGATAAGTCTGATTTTGGCCATTTATGTAAGTCAAAATTGGCTTTGGTTTACTGCATTTGTAGGGGCTAATCTGCTTCAGTCATCCTTGACCAAATGGTGTTTACTGGAAGATATTTTGAAGAAATTCGGAGTTCAAGATTCCGATAAGAACAGTTGCTGATATTCTATAAGTTTGTTGTTTAAGACATTTTCATGATCTTTGTTCAAAACCTCACGAAAATGCTTTATCAACCTTGGCCTTGGTATGTATCGGGCCCACTTATAGCCATTATTATGGCTCTGCTCATTCTTATGGGCAAAAAATTTGGAATGTCCTCCAATCTTGAGACCTTTTGCTCCATTGGCGGAGCAGGAAAGTTTTCGGATTACTTCAAAATTGATATAAAATCCAAACGGTGGAACCTTTTGGTGGTTCTTGGTTCCGTGATTGGTGGTTTTTTGGGAGCACAATGGTTGTCCCCGAACCCCGCTGTGGATATATCGGAACAAACCGTAACCAAACTCCAAGACCTTGGTTTTGAAAGTGCGGGAGCCGCCTATTTGCCCACCGAGCTTTTTAGTATGGAATCCTTGACAGACCCAAAAGTATGGGTCATTTTGCTCGTGGCTGGCTTTTTGGTGGGCTTCGGTACAAGATATGCGGGAGGTTGTACCTCTGGACATGCTATTTCTGGTTTGAGCAACTTACAGCGACCTTCACTTATAGCAGTAATCGGATTTTTTATCGGAGGACTGATTATGGTTCACCTGTTGTTTCCCTTAATTTTTGCATCATGAAGAGTTTGGCATATATCATCATAGGTACATTTTTAGGAGTAGTGCTTTACAAGTCTGAAGCGGCTTCGTGGTTCAGGATCTATGAAATGTTCCAGTTCGATTCCTTCCACATGTATGGCATTATTGGCTCTGCTTTGGCAGTTGGGGTCGTTTTGGTACAATGGATCAAGAAATCCAAGGTAAAATCCTTTTCGGGGGAAAACATTAGCATTCCCCACAAAGAAAAAACGTTTGCCAGATACATTTTGGGCGGAACGCTCTTTGGGCTTGGATGGGCCTTGGCAGGTGCTTGTCCCGGACCTATATATATTTTGGTTGGTGCAGGCTATTGGCCCATTGTTATTGTGCTGTTTGGTGCGGTTTTGGGCGCCTTTGTTTACGGTGTTTTAAGTGGTAAACTACCTCATTAAGGTTGACTTAACGGGATATTTGGGCCAAACAACGATCATGAATGGTTTGTTGGTCTTTAGCATATAGCTTTGTCTGTCCCAAAACTTACGTAATAGTCCCTACATGAAGCTAACTACGTTTATTATAGACGATGATTTGGTATCGCAATTCGCGACGCGGTACTGCATACAACAATCCCACGGTAATTTTGATATTGTTACCTGCTCCAGCGGCGAGGAGGGAATACAAGCGTGTTTAAGTTCCATTAAGGAGCACGACAGATTACCAGATATTATTTTTTTGGACTTGGTAATGGATGGTATGAACGGTTGGGATTTTTTGGATAACCTCAAGAATCTGTTCAAGGAACACCAACTACCCAGTGTTTATGTGCTCTCTGCTTTTACGAATGCATCGGATCGAACCATTGCCAAAAAAAATGGCTTGATTTCGGGTTATGTGGATAAACCTTTGTCTCGTTCCTATTTGGAAAAAATACTAAAAGAGGAGGAGGCAAAAAGGTCTTAGGTTGGTTCCTAAAAAATCCACAGAGAAATAGATGGTGGGGGTTGCATAAGATACACCAAAAACCCTATTTTTGCAGTCCATTTTATGGAATGGCCCCGTAGTTCAATGGATAGAATAGAAGTTTCCTAAACTTTAGATGCAAGTTCGATTCTTGCCGGGGCTACTTTTTGACTTCTGAATGATTCGAAAAATCATTAAATAAATGAAAATCAATCATTTAATATTTTTTGATTTTAATTGAATTCCTTTGATTTTGGCTTTTAGAGTTCACAAATCGTCAACATTTTTCAACTTGCTGATTTTATATAAGTAATTAAAATTCAGTAATTTAGTTGGAACACTCGATTTGATTTGACTTTCGTCTTCGTCAACGTTTAACATAAAGAAGACAATTATGAGGTCAAATTCCACTTTTTCCGTTCTGTTTTGGCTTTATTTCGGTAGGTCAAAAGATGGCAAAGCTCCCATTTACGCTAGGATTTCTGTGAATGGTAAAAAGCTCAACATCAGTTTAAAACGAAGAATCCAAATCACATATTGGGATTCTAAAAAGCAGCGTGTAAAAAGCTCTTCCTTTGAAGCTAAATCCATCAATCAATATCTTGATGAGTTCTACACTGGGCTGTTCCAATCATTTCAACAGCTGCGCATAGAGGGCAAGCACATCACCCCTCATAGTGTAAAGGCCAGATTTATGGATGAGGAAGAGGATAATCAACATTTTACCTTGCGGGACATTGTGTCTTATCATAATACCAATATGTTTCCCAAGCTACACTGGAATACTTCAAGATTATATCTCACCAGTCAGAAGTATATCTTTTTGTTTTTGAAGAAAAAATTAAAAAAAGAAGATGTCCGACTTGATGAATTGAACTATAAGTTCATTCTTGACTTTGAAAATTTTCTCCGCAAACATAAACCCAACCACTACCAACAACAAATTGGAAATAATGCTGTAATGAAACATATCCAAAGATTAAGAAAGATGGTTTCTTTGGCATATCGATTGGAATGGATAGACAAAGACCCTTTTAGACAGTTTAAGCAGAGATTGACTCCGACGAATAGAGAGTATTTAGGTTCCGAGGAACTTCAAGCGATTGAAGAGCTCAAACTTGATAGTAATCGGCTGAAAACCGTCAGAAATCTTTTTGTGTTCAGTTGCTATACTGGGGTATGTTATACGGATTTAATGCTCTTAACGGAAGATAATGTGGTCATGGGCATAGACAAAAAATATTGGATAATCACCAAAAGACAGAAGACCCATAATCCGGTCAAAATACCACTTTTAAAAAAAGCTCTTGACTTGATTGAACTTTATAAAGAGGACACTAGGTCCATCATTAACAACACTTTGTTGTTTCCAAGAATCTCCAACCAAAAGATGAACGCTTATTTGAAAGAGATTGCAAGTGAAGCAAAAATCAAAAAGAATTTGACATTTCATATGGCAAGGCACACGTTCGCCACGACAGTTACCTTGACCAATGGTGTGCCGATAGAAACCATTTCAAAAATGTTGGGGCATCGAAAACTTACCACCACACAGATTTATGCAAAGGTGTTAGAAAGAAAGGTTGGTGAAGATATGGAGATTTTGAGAAGCAAACTGGAATCGCCAATTGAGTCAAATCCAAAAAAGAAATCGAATGAAGCATAGCGAAGTGCTGAAACGCTTTATTCTTATCTCGAACTTTTGCGCTTGGTTTCTATCTGGTTTTTGTAATGTTTGGAAAGATAAGTTTAATCAACCGCTCCTAATAAACAAAAACCACTGAATTTATTGTTACTCTATACACCAAAGAAAGGTATTTGGGTTTTCACGCTCGCGTGAAAAATGAATAGCAAGAGGGTGATGCGCAAATTGCGCCATCACGGTTGTTTTCAGGTATTCAACAAGTTGAAAACCAGTTAATTGAACATCTTTAGGAATACTGTACAAAATCAGGGGCTACAGTAGACTTTTCCGAAGTCTACTGTAAACCCTTTGGGAATCCCAGTAAACACTGGAAATTTTTGACGAAAAAATTGACGCAATTTCACTAAAAAACAAAATTGGGCCTATGGAAAAGCAATCTAAAGCTTAAAATAACGGAATGGAGATTGGAATGATATAAAATTGAGGCAAACAGACCATTGGATTACCTCAAATGATGAGGAGAGTATATCGGATTAATAGATAGAATTGCCTCGCTCAGTAAGGTTAGTTTGGCAAGATTTGGGGCTTGCAGCGCGAAACTTGGTTTCGCTCGCCTTTGTTTAGAATTTCAGTTAATGCCTGGTTTTTTACCTGATAAATGCTCAACTCTAGTTAATTCCTTACTACAATCATCCGAACTTGAGGTTTTTAAGATATTGTTTTCCACTATAATGGTTTCATCCCTCCAGGTTTCCTTTCCCATAGTATTTTTCCATTTCACCTGTCCAACATAAGTGCCCGGGTTTTGCTGGGAAAGATGGAAGCCAACTTCATCCAAGGTGAACTTGTACCTTCCAAGCCCCCCGAGCTTTGCATAGCGTCCTTCAATTTCTCCATTTTCATTGGTATAAAAGGTAACTACACGTCCATCACATCCTTCCCAAGATCCAATGATGTCCGTATAGGTGGAAGTTGCTATTGGACTTATAGATTTACAGCTGACCCATATGCCCAAGCTTAGGGACAAGAATACGATGAACTTTATTTTCTTTACTTTCATTAGTCCTTTCTTTGATATTTATCTTTCATAAATTCAAAATACATATAGCCAAAACGGTCGTACCAATCTTCAACCCCGTACTTGGCCTCACAAATATTGAGTTCCATCATGGCGTCGGCCAAGCTCTGAAGAAACTCGCCATATTTTTTGTCATAAGCCTGTT
>Ga0209273_10002588_pt1 | contig 13650 bp, 9 predicted proteins | sample tdAd471_FD_187126 | JGI IMG/M metagenome (GOLD analysis project Ga0209273, IMG submission 187126) | Marine sediment microbial communities from the Atlantic coast under amendment with organic carbon and nitrate - tdAd47.1 (SPAdes)... | ecosystem: Environmental > Aquatic > Marine > Coastal >...
CTGACTTTTTCCTTCCGCCCCCGTAAACCAAGCGACAGCGACTTGCTCTCCCAAGGTGGCAATGGCTGGTCCATTGACGGGGCAACCCGCAATCTCCCATTGATCTTTGGCGACTGGCTGGGGAGACGTCCACTGACCATTGACTTTTCTCACCACATAGATGTCACGGATTTCTTCAGGCGAACGATCGCGATAGACGACAATCGGGCCAGTAGGTGTCAAGGCCGCATCGGTTTGGCAACAATCGCAAATGCGGTGATCCAATTCTGCTTCTTCGAAAAGCTGTCCTTGGCGATCAAATTCTGCGGTGCGGAGGGTCATAGCCCCGCGATGGCCATGTGAATGTTCGCTATCTGCAGTGGTTGCTTCCGTTTTGGTATGACGACCATCCAGCCAAACGGCAAAGATGCGTTCATTTTGAAGTGATAATAAACTGACAAAGCCATGCTCTGCAGGAATGCCATCGGTATGTGGAATAAAGGAAGGGGCCCAATTTTCTCCCCCATCATCAGATAAAGCGATACGAACATCATAGTCATAGACGCCAGCAGCGCTCTTCTGTAACCAATGGGCGGCCAGGTGCTTATCAGATCCTTGGAATACGGCCATAGAAGGAAAGTCGGCCCAATTAACGAACCAGTCACTACCCCGCGCAATTTCTAAGGGGGTAGTCCATTTATTTCCATTCAAGGTAGAGAATTGCAAAACATCTGTGCTATCGTTTAGATAACTCAGCCAGCTCAAGTAGACTGTCCCGTCTTCAGCAATAACTAAATTGGATTCTCCTCCTTCTTTAACGGGAGATGGAATTTCAGTAAATATTGGATCACTTTCAACAGCTGCTGGTGAGGGTTGGCAAGCGACTATAGTGGAAAAAATCCCTAGAAAGCGTATTAGTTTCTTCATGGTTTGTGTTGATGAAATATAAGTTTTAATTGGGACGTCCAAAGCCGGAAATTGGAAGTGAGAAATTCTCACTTCCACTTCCTTTCATTTAGTGTGTATGCCCATCTTTGGCATGCTCGGCTTGCGCTACGTAGTCCATATTACAAACAGGACATTTTCCTTCCGTTTCGCTTCCACTACCTTCACAATGCATCGGACAAACATAAGCAGCGGTATAGGCAGTGCCTTCTCCATGAACGGCAGCCTCTCCATGGCTATGCCCTTCTCCGTCATGATCGCCATGTTCATGTGTATGTTCGGCATCACCATCATGAGAATGGCTACTATTCCCGCAAGAGATAATAAATAAAGATAAACTGAAAAGAATGGCAGCTACGCCAAGTGATTTAAATGACCTCATATTAATTGTTTTTAGTATTATAAAATGAGTTAAGATTAAAGTAGTTTTAACATCCTCCTGTTTGGAAAGACTTCAGAAGTTTTCCGAGGTGTGACTAAGAAAACTTCTGAAGTCTATTTATAGGTTCGCATCTTCCAACAGCAATTTTTCATGTGAAGGCGGAAATGCGAAATCGGAAGGCGGAATCTCGGTTGGGCTAGGCTAGTTTTCCAACTTCCTCCTTCCGATTTCCGCTTTTTCAATATCGTTTGGCTCATTTCTGTTACATTTTTAGACGTGAACACATTACGTGAGAAACCGCTAATCTTCCAATGTTGGAATTTGATAAGTATCATCTATCATTTCTTGCACCGTTCCGCATTTCAACATCTTATCACCAAAATAAGGATTGAGAATAGCCTCCTCCTTACTGATCCAATCCGCTCCCTGGTTATTGCTAGCCATCGGGCAATGCTGGATGTAAAAAACGGCCCCTTCAATTCCAAATGACTTGATGCTATTGATGAGCAAATTGGATAAGGTTTCAAATTGCTGTCTTTGAACGTCTATATCTCCACTTGCTTGTATCTGCTGGGTGATGGTTTTGAAAGCCGCTAGCTGTTCTAACCAGTGTAAGCGAGCGTCTCCCTTTAGCAAATCTGGATCTATTTGAGTAAGACTTTGGGTGAAATGGTCTACTTGCTTCGCTGCGGTTGCGGCATCAGCGGCGACTAGAGCATCCTTCAAGGGTAAATAACTCGAAGCCAGGGCGCTCAATTGTACCTTAAAGGAAGTCGGAGTCGTGGCGGTGTAGTCAACTAAAGTAGGAGCGCTTGGAGCCTCCTGATTGATGAGTTTATTCATCATGCTTTTTTGATTATTGAGTTGAGCGGCCGCATCAATCGTAAAACTTCCATAGGTAACGACCTCGTCTCCAGCTTCAAGTCCCGCTTCTACTTGATAGTTTTCTCCAACACGTTCCCCCAGGCTAATTTCCTGATAACGAAAAGAAGGTACCTGTGTATTGGGCTCTTGGAGATAAACGACGGATCGCGTTCCCGTCCACAAAACGGCTGTTTTAGGGACTAATAGTTGCGCAGCAGACTTGGGCTGGGTTTGTAACTCACCTTTGACAAACATTTCAGGTTTTAATAATTGGCCCACATTAGAAATTTCACCTCTGATGGCTGTAGTTCTGGTCTGTGCATTGATCAGCGGATCGATGAAGTTGATGCGAGTACTAAAGATTCGATTGGGCACAGCGGGGGTACTAAAGTCAATCTTGTCTCCCACTTTAATGCTAGCCAAATCTTCCTCAAAGGCATCAAAGACCACCCATAGTTTTTTCAATCCGACAATATCGAATAATACTTCCCCTTGTCTGACATGGTCTCCAACGGCTACCCGACGCTCTGTCACCGTCCCAGAAGCATCGGCTAGGAGGGTGAAAAATTCTTGAATTTGGCCACTTTCTTCAATGGCTTGGATTTTTGTAGCTGGAATCTTCCAAAAGGCTAGTTTCTTTCGAGCGGCCTGCACCAAGTCGTCATTGACACCTTTCAGTTTTAAGGCCTCGACTAATTCTTGCTGAGCCGTCACCAGTTCGGGCGAATAGATGATCGCTAGTTTTTGACCTTTTTGTACTTGTTCCCCTGTAAAAGTGACAAATAATTGTTCAATTCTTCCTGGTATATGGGCTACCTGACTGGCTGCCAGTCGCTCATCTACTTGCATTTTACCGGAAAGCTGCAGCCTTTTCTTTTCGGTGCTACTTGCGCCAATGATCGTCGTCTCTATCTGTGCTAGCTTCACTGCTTCGGGTGTCATTTCAAGGACTAAAGGATCATTGGAAGTATTGGCTGCTAGCGGAACTAAATCCATTTCACAAATGGGGCAAATCCCCGGCTCATTTTGCCGAATTTGTGGGTGCATGGCACAGGTCCAGGTTTGGTCTTCAGCAGCATGATCACCCTCCGTACTATCATGCGAATGTGATTCTATGATTGCTCCACCTGAGCGCTCCTGACCAAAAAGTAAATAACCCGCTGTCAGCCCGACCAATAAGGCGGCAGTAACGAGCAGTAGTTCTTTTATATTTTTCATCTTCATAGATTGATATATCTTTCAATAGCCGCTTTGGCTTGCTGACTTTCTATTATCGTACTCAAGATTTTCAAATCGTAGTCAATTAAATCTTGCTCAAGGCGTATCAGTTCATCAAATCGACGCCCAGCGGTACTGTACTCGGCTTGTAAAAGCCTTAATGTAGCTTTCGTCGTTTCTATCTGTTGCAAGTAAAGTTGCCGTCGAAGGACGGCATTCTCATGATCGGCAAATGCTTTTTCAATCTGACTCAAAAAACGATGGGTAAGGGCCAATTTTTGGTTTTCTAAAGCCGCAATTTTTAACTGTTCCTCCTTTTCTTTGGCCTCGAATTTTTTGCGATAAATGGGAATACTCAGTTTCGCACTGACTTGGAAGGCATCTCTGCCATTATTCAGCGGGTCTGCGTCCGTACGCTGACCGATCAGGAAATAATCTGCTCCTATACTAAAGGAGGGTTTTCCCTCTAATTCATTGACGACTATCGCCTTGCTAGCCGCAGTTTGCTGTTGTGCAAAAAGGCGAATAGCCGGATGCTTATTGCTGATATATGCTTGTAGCGTGTCTCTATTATACAACAGTGGGGCGAAGCTCAGCGTATCTTTGCTCAAAGGCGTGTCAAGCGGACGGTAGAGGAGCTGGTTGATATCAGCTAAAGGCTTTTTTACTTGATTGGCAAGTAGCCTCAATTTTTGGGTTAATTCTTGTATTTTCAAATCGACGCGTAACACGTCTGCGGCATTACCTTTTCCATTTTCTACACTATTCAGGGCGAGGCGGCGACTACTTTCCAATAATGCCATATTACGTTCAATAATGGCCTGAGACTGCACCCCTTCATACCACTTAAAGTAGGCGGATTTTAGTTGGTAAGCCAGTTCCAAACTAGTACCTGCGATTTTTTCATACTGGACTTGAGCCTGGGATAAGGCCAAGTCTTCCCGTGCAGCCAGGGTGCCAAACCACGGGAAATCTTGTGAGATGCTGGCGCGTGCCTGTTGGCCGCCAAGGCGCGTCTCGACGGGCAAGATAAAGGCTCCGACGCCTATCTGCGGCTGCGGAAGCTGACTCACCTGCGCTCCTTTTTCCATGGCTGCCAGGTACTCCTGCTGCAAGACTTTTAATTCGAGGTTGTCAGTGGCTAGTGATTGGAGTAAATCGTTTAGGGACTGACTGGTGGCGGGGAAGGGGAGAAGGTAGAGGAGGAGAAGGCATAGGAGGTTGCGGGTGAAGGTGTTTCGGGTTGAACCCGGACCCATCTGTTCTGGCGAACCGCTCGGCAGGGACACAGCGGCACGGAGTTCTATCCCTGCTTTTTGATTTTGATTTTCATTCCCATTTTGATTTGAGGTGAATGCTGAACACAGACCCGTCTGTTCTGGCGAACAGCCCGGCAGGGACACGGCGGCACGGAGACTGGACTGTGGCTTTTTTGATTTTGATTGAACACGAACCCGTCTGTTCTGGCGAACAGCCCGGCAGGGACATGGAGGCACAGAGACTGGACTGTGGCTTTTTTGATTTTGATTGAACACAGACCCGTCTGTTCTGGCGAACAGCCCGGCAGGGACACGGAGGCACGGAGGCTGGACTGTGGCTTTTTGATTTTGATTCCCATTCCCATTCCCATTCCCATTCCCATTTTGATTAAAGCCCAACGATCCTTCATAATTATCTTCCCCCTCAACTCCCAACTTCCGACCATCGACTATGGACCATGGACTATCGACTCCCGACTTCCAACTTCCGACCTCCAACTTCCGACTTCCAACTTCCAACTCCCAACTTCCAGCTCCCGACTTCCGACTTCCAATTGCTAAACCTCTCATAATCTAATTTTTAAAATTGAAGTGATTATTCCATTTGAGCTTTGACTCTTGCCAGAGGGCATAAAAGACAGGTACGGTAAACATCGTAATGGTTTGAAAAAGCATTCCCCCAAAGGACGGAATAGCCATCGGCAACATCACATCCGCTCCTCGGCCTGTGGCCGTTAGTATGGGCAGGAGTGCCAAGATGGTCGTCGCCGTCGTCATCACGGCTGGTCGAACGCGCCGCAGCCCTCCGATTACGACGGCATCTCTGATTTCAGCGATTGTGTTTGGGTTGTTTTTCTTAAAACTGTCTTGTAGGAAAGTGGCTACGAGTACCCCGTCATCGGTGGCAATGCCAAATAGGGCTAAGAACCCCACCCATACGGCTACACTGAGGTTGACCGTTTTGATCTGGAAAAGATCACGCATATTGGTGCCGAATAAATCGAAATCCAAAAACCAAGGCTGGTCATACAAACCAATCAAGATGAAGCCACCGGAAAAGGCGATGAAAACGCCGGTGAAGACCAGGGTCGAAATAGTAATTGAACTGAACTGGAAGTAGAGGATTAGGAAAATGATCATTAATGCTAGCGGCACGACCCAACTTAAGCGTTTGTTGGCTCGCACTTGCTGTTCATAATTTCCTGCGAAACGATAACTTACGCCCGTCGGTACAATCAAGTTACCACTAGCAATTTGTTGGTCTAGGTATTCTTGGGCTTGATTGACGACCTGGACTTCGGCATAGCCAGGTTCTTTATCAAAAAGTACATAACCCAGTAAGAAGCCATCCTCACTTTTAATGGATTGCGGCCCTTGTTCATATTGGATTGATACTAGCTCGCCAAGTGGAATTTGTCCACCTGTATTGGTGGGGATAAAAATTCGTTTGAGTGCGGCTGGATCATCTCGCATCTCTCTAGGATAGCGTATACGGACGGCATATCGCTCCCTTCCTTCTACGGTGGTGGTCATCGTCATCCCTCCTATGGCCGTTTGAATATAATTTTGCACCGCTGCTATACTCAGGCCATAACGGCTGATTTTATCTCGGTCGATATCCAATAGCAAATAGGGTTTTCCAACAATCCGATCGGCGAAAACGGCCGCCTTTTTGACCCCTTCTACCTCCTTGAGTGCCTGTTCTAAGGCTAAACCAAAGGCCTCTATCGTTGCTAAATCCGGGCCCCGAACTTTGATTCCCATAGGCGCTCGCATTCCCGACTGTAGCATAATGAGCCGCGTTTCTATCGGCTGGAGTTTGGGGGCGGAGGTGACGCCAGGGAGACGAGTTACTTTCAGAATCTCTTCCCAGATATCGTCGGGGCTATGGATGTGATCTCGCCATTGCCGGAAGTACTGCCCTCTTTTATCGGGAATTAATTCTCCTTGCTCATCGCGCAGGTGTTTCCCGTTATTGTCTACCTTAAATCGTAGCCGATGCCCCTGTTCATCGGTTTTGTATTCCGATTTGTAGCGAATGATATTTTCATACATCGACATAGGAGCAGGGTCAAGTGGGCTCTCTACTCGTCCGGCCTTACCAACGACTATTTCCACCTCGGGAATGGCGGTCACGGCTAGGTCCAGCAACTGGAGGTTTTTGATGTTTTCCTGCATCCCTGCATGAGGCATCGACGATGGCATCAATAGGAACGAGCCTTCTCCCAAGGCAGGCATAAATTCTTCGCCTGTTTGTTGGAACACGCGAAACCCTTGGTAAACGATGACTCCTATACAAAGGATGAACAACAGCTTGAAACGCAACAAAAAACGGAGAATGTTTTCATAAAAATGGATCACCAAATAAAAGAAGAGGATGAGCAGGCTAATAATTGTTCCAACAAATAGGAAATTATTAATGCTTGATTTGGATGCGCCTAATGGCATCCAGATACTAGCTAATAAATAAGTGACCAAGGTTGCATAGAGTATGTTCTTGAATACGTTGAAACCCTTGCTGTATTGAGGCCGATTGGTCTGAATAAAGGTGCTCATTATGCCTATGATCCCCATCAAGCAGACGATACCGCCTAAAAATGGGGATAGTAAGTAGAGCATAAAGACCCCACCTATGGCTAAGATTACACTGCCGATATAACGAAATAAATGGCGATCAATGCGAATAGAAAATAGAGAATGCGCCAAGGGAGGAATGATCGTAATCGCTACAATAATAGAGGCAATTAAAGCGAAGGTCTTCGTGAAGGCTAAGGGTCTAAAAAGCTTGCCTTCTGCGGCTTCCATGGTGAAGACGGGGATGAAACTAATAACGGTAGTGGCTACAGCTGTGATAACCGCCCCCGCTACTTCTACCGTAGCTTCATAGATACTTGTCAACAGATCTTCTTCTGCTTCGGCCTGCTCTATTCGATGCAACATGCTTTCTGCCAAGACAATACCCATATCCACCATCGTACCAATTGCGATCGCAATACCGGATAAGGCTACAATATTGGCATCTACACCCAGGTATTTCATGGCGATAAAGCACATGAGTACAGCGACTGGGAGTGAACTCGACACGAGGATTGAAGACTTGAGGTTGAAAAGCATCAATATGACGACGATGATGGTAATCAGGATTTCTAATTTCAAGGCTTCCTCCAGTGTTCCAATCGTTTCATGGATCAAGGCTGTTCGATCATAAAACGGAACAATCTTCAATTGAGAAACAGTCCCATCTGCTAATGTCTTCGTGGCTAAGCCGGGTTCAATTTCTGCAATCTTTGCCTTTACATTTTGGATGACTTCCAAGGGGTTTGCCCCATAGCGAGCCACGACTACGCCACCTACTGCTTCGGCTCCAGATTTATCCAAAATGCCTCGCCGAGTAGCTGGGCCGATATTGACCTTGGCAATATCTCCAATTCGCAAGGGCACATTGTCTACCGCCCTTACGACACTCTTTTCGATGTCTTCTATATTCTTGATGTACCCTAAGCCCCGCACAAAATATTCAGCCTGGTTGATCTCCATGGTTTGTGCCCCCACATCCAGATTGCTTTCTCGGATGGCGTCCATGACTTGTTCTAGCCTAATGCCATAGGTTTTCATGGCCTCAGGATCTACATCCACCTGATACTCCTTCACAAACCCACCAATGGAAGCGACCTCTGCTACCCCTTCTGCCGCCGATAGCCCAAACCGTACATAGAAATCCTGGATACTCCGCAGTTCATGTAAACTCCAGCCCCCAGTCGCTTCTCCATTTTCATCCATCCCTTCCAGGGTATACCAAAAGATTTGTCCCAGTGCGGTCGCGTCAGGCCCCAGGGTAGGTTGTACTTCTGCTGGTAGGGTATTGGCTGGGAGTGAATTTAATTTTTCTAGTATTCTGCTTCTGCTCCAATAGAAATCTATGTCGTCATTGAAGATGATAAATACACTAGAAAAGCCAAACATCGAGTTACTTCGAATACTCTTTACACCTGGAATACCCAATAAGGCAGTCGTCAGGGGGTAGGAAATTTGATCTTCTACATCCTGCGGAGAGCGGCCCATCCACTGGGTGAAGACAATCTGCTGGTTTTCGCCAATATCAGGAATGGCATCCACAGCAACAGGATCACGTGGGAGTCCTTCAATGCCAAAATCAAAAGGAGCAGTCATCAATCCCCAGGCCGTAAAGACTAAGAAGAGTAAGCCAGCTACCAGTTTATGCGATAGAAAAAAACGAATATATCTTGCTAACATTAGACCCTTTTCAGTTTAGATGGTATAGTCCCAAGTGGGAGTAATAAGGAATAGCAAAAGTCCACTATCACTTGTATGGATAGTAGTTTTTATTCCAACTGAAAAAGGAAGTGCTAACAGCGAAAGGTCTGCAAACTTATGGGAAAGTCGCAGAGGAGCGGAGGAGGTTTATAGTTGAGGTAATGAAGCGTCTGAATATCTATAACAGGAAGTTCAATCTGTAAGGCTACAAATATAGCTGCAAATTGAACAGCTTGTAATGGGAGTAGGTCAAAAGAAGGAGCGATTTGTTCCTCGTCTATTTTGACAATTTCTGTGGTATCATCACAGCAGCCTTTTCTTTCCTCATCCGATACATCTACCAGCATTTGGCCATGTATAGGGCAGGCTTTCATGACCTGGTGCATGGAACATCCTTCGGCCTTCACAAACAGGGCCATACTCTTAAGCTCGTTTTTGCAGTAATGTTTATTAACCACAAAACCAGTCGAGCTGATAAAGAGCAGTAAGGCTAAGGTAATATGTGCTAATCGAAGGATCAAATAATCAATTTTGCCGTAAAGATATGCTTTATTTAACAGAATAGGGTTTAAAGAAGTTGCATTTTCGTATTTACTCACTCAAAATCATGTCAGTGCTTTTTTTCTGTCGACTCCTTCCTATTCGGTTTTAGGCAGTGGCTTTATTCAAGTCTGTCAAGTAGGTCTTAGACCCTAAATAGAAGAGGATAAGGGAAATGCCACTGCTAACGAAAGTGATACAAAAAGCCCAACGTAGGCTGAGATTCCCAAACTCGGGGATAAGATAATCACTCAACAAGCCGACACTTAAGGGCCCAAAACCTAGACCTATAAGGTTGAGTACAAAAAATAGAATCGCTGAAGCCAGGGCTCGCATCTTGGCATTGACCAAACTGTGGGTGATGGCCAAGACCGGGCCCATATAAATAGCCGTCAAGGCCGAAGTGAAAAAACTCGCAATGATCACTAGATTAATGTTATCACTGAAAAACAGAATGATAGAAGGGAGAAAGTTGATAACAGAGGCTAATATTGGCAGCCAGATGTACCAGCGAAGATCTTTTTTGCGAAAACGATCCGCTAAATAACCACCCAGAAAAGTTCCTAAGCCGCCACCTATGCCTAGCGTAAGACCTAACAGGATACCCGCTGAGGCGATATCCATCCCATGGACCCGCTGCAAAAATGAAGGTAAAAAATTACTAACGCCATAAGTGACGAAAGTATGAAAACCACAAGCAAAGGCCAGATAGAGGAATGTCGGCATGCCTATCAAGGTTTTCAAGACGCTCATGGCGGATGGCGTCTCCGTGACCAGTCCACCGCCATCGTGTTGTCCTTTGGTAGGTTCTCTGACGGTGAAATATAGAATAATGGCCAATAAAATTCCTGGGATGCCTAGCGAATAAAAGGCGATACGCCAACCATACACCTTTGCAATAATGCCGCCGACGACAAAGCCCAAGAGAATACCTATGTAAATACCTGTCGAATAGATGGCAAGGGCTGTCGCTCGTTTTTCGGGTGGGAAATAATCTGAAATCATCGAATGAGCTGGTGGACTTCCCCCTGCTTCACCAATACCTACCCCGATTCGGGTAAGCATCAATTGAACAAAATTTTGCACGCTTCCCGAAAGAGCAGTCATGGCCGACCAAACCGCCAAACTAATCGCAACAATGTTTTTCCGATTGCCGACATCCGCTAGCCGAGCAATGGGAATACCAAGCATCACATAGAGCGCTGCAAAGGCTAAACCCGTAAGCAAACCCAGCTGGGTATCACTTAGGCCCAACTCCGCTTTAATTGGTTCTTGTAAAATGACCAGAATTTGTCGGTCGATAAAATTGAAGGTGTAGACGATGGTGAGTATCGTGAGTACAAACCATTTGTAGCGATCATTGTCCTTAGTCATGTTGGTTTTAGTTTTGTAGCAGATAAGGTACAATGAACTTAGGTAATTCGGGGTATAATGGCTACTATTATTAATTGTTCTTGCATGTAATCACTTGATTTAACCGAAGTAAGTGTCTACCTTTGCCGCTGCATGAAAAAAGAGTTGAAAGAAAAAGATACAGCTGCACTCGGCACAGAGGAACGTATTCGTTTAGCAGCTATTAAAGTGTTTACGGAGAAGGGCTTTGAAGCCACAAAAACACGTGATATAGCTGCTGAAGCAGCAATCAATATAGCCAGTTTACACTATTACTTCCGAAGCAAGGAGAAGCTTTTTGAATGGGTCATTGGTGAAACAATGGGACGTTTCTCGGGCTTATTGGATAAGGTGTTAAATGGCCCAAGTCCTTTACATGAAAAAATCCGAGCCTTCGCGCCAGCCTATATTGATTTTTTAAAGGAGAACCCCTTTTTACCCCTATTTATTCTTTCAGAGTCACAGCGGAATCTAGCGATACTGGATGAGATGATGAATGACAGGCAGTCGCTGCCAGTCTTGGAGCAACAGTTGAAAGAACTTATTGCTGCCAAACAGATTCGCCCTATTAGTGTCCACAATTTTATGGTCAACCTAATGGGCTTGGTGATTTTTCCCTTTTTATCCAAGTCGCTCTTACAGCTAAAAACGGGCCTGGAAGAAACGGCCTATCTCGAAATGTTGGAAGTACGAAAAACACTTATCCCTGAGATTATTATCGGTCATTTGTATTTTGATCCGCCAGCTTAGTGCCTGTTTGGATTTTATGAATGTACAGGAACCTCTCCTAGCAAGGACTTAACCTAATTCCAGCAGACTGCTGCCGCTTTTCGGTGGCATTTTAATACTTCAGCTATTCGTTTCTGACTTCCTTTGTCTATTTTTTCTAGTCAATTATCCCCAAAAGGGAGTAGTTGAGCGAAATAAAAACTTACGATTTTATGATTTAATACAAAAAACGTAAGTTTGTACAAAATAAGTATAAGTAAATGACCTTAGTCAGTACCAAACAACAAGAATTAGTTCATACCGCTAAAAAATTATTCTTTAAGCACGGGGTCAAACGAGTAAGTGTCGAAGAAATTTGTCAGGAAGCGGGGGTGAGTAAAATGACTTTTTATAAGTACTATGCCAATAAAGCTGATTTGGCCAAGGCTTTTCTGATCGAAGCGGCTGATCAAGGAATGGAAGAATACCGCACTATTATGCAACAGGATATTTCCTTCGCTAAAAAAGTACAGCAGCTTGTTCAGCTTGAATTGAAAAATTCTGAGGGGCTTAGCCAGGAATTCATTAGGGATATATACCAGGACAAACGTTTGGGCTTACGAGAGGTAATCGAGGCCAAGCAATTGGAGTTTCAAACAGAAATACTCCGCGATTTTGAAAAAGCAGCCCAGGCAGGAGCGATAAGAAAGGGGATAAAGTCGGAGTTTATAACTTATTTTTTGAATAAGATAAATGAAATGGCTGCTGATGAGCAACTGCTACTCCTCTACAAGAATGAACAGGAATTGATTATGGAATTGACCAATTTTTTCTTCTACGGTTTAGGTATCAAAGATGGAAACAAGTAGCTATATCCTATTAATAATCTGCTTGTCGGCTTTTAGCGAGGCTTGGGCCCAAACAGATTCGGTTACTATCCAACATAAAGTGGAAGGACAAGCTTCTGCTTTTTTGCTATTCAATCCCGATAATGCCTTAGAATTTTATAGTGGAGCACGCTATATCCCTCAATTTAGCCTGGAAAAGCAATTACCCAATCAGCAGTTGTTAGACTTGGAGGTGTCCGCTAATATTTCTGGAACCATTGGGTTACATCCCTTCGATACCACGGCCACGGATGGAGATATAAGACCCTACCGGGCTTGGGTTCGTTATTCTCGGACGCAATTTGAACTGCGAATCGGCTTGCAAAAAATCAATTTCGGTGCAGCATCGATTTTGCGCCCGCTGATGTGGTTTGACCAGATTGACCCACGCGACCCCTTACAATTAACCGATGGCGTTTGGGGGGCACTCGGGCGCTATTATTTTCCGAATAATGCTAATATTTGGTTATGGAGTTTGTACGGCAACAAGAATCGGCGAGGTTTTGATCGTGTTCCATCCAATCATAAAGCCCTTGAATTTGGGGGGCGTTTTCAATTTCCCACGGCTAGAGGTGAAGCGGCTTTAACCTACCATTATCGAGAGGCAGCCGTTTCTGAATTGGGCAATTTTGCGTTCGATCCTATTCCCGAACACCGCTTCGGTATCGATGGCAAATGGGATGTGGGCATCGGCTTATGGACGGAAGCGACCTGGATACACAAGACCCAGGATGTAGGGATATTGACCAATCAAAACCTTATTAACCTGGGAGCCGATTATACTTTCGGTATCGGTAGCGGATTGAATGTAGTCGCCGAACAACTACTTATCTCTTTCGATGAACAAGCTTTTACCTTTGAAAATACCAGTACACTGACAGCCCTTTCGGCTTCCTATCCTTTGGGGCTTTTTGATAATCTGACTATGATTGCCTACTACGATTGGACCGATGAAAACTTGTACAATACCTTACAATGGCAACACTCTTTTGCGAAATGGACCCTCAATATCTTGGCTTTCTGGAACCCGAAAGACAGGCAGTTGCCCCAACAGCAGGCTACTCAAAATCTTTTTGGAGGCAAAGGGATACAGCTTTTGGCCGTTTATAATCATTAGATGTCATAAGAAAGTCTACTAAAAAATCATTCTTAAAGCGATACCAATATGGCTTCCATCATTTCTATCCAAAACGTGATCAAA
>Ga0209273_10002589_pt1 | contig 13645 bp, 13 predicted proteins | sample tdAd471_FD_187126 | JGI IMG/M metagenome (GOLD analysis project Ga0209273, IMG submission 187126) | Marine sediment microbial communities from the Atlantic coast under amendment with organic carbon and nitrate - tdAd47.1 (SPAdes)... | ecosystem: Environmental > Aquatic > Marine > Coastal >...
CACCATCATGGAAACGGTATATATACGGCAGAATATAAGGGTAAAAGTAAAACAGGCACCGAGCGTCGCAGCATCGGTACCTGTGAATATTGGTGGAGCTAAGCGGGAGAGCGTAAATGAGGCATACAGCGGGTTTCAGAGCATCTACAGCATCTGGTTCACGAGCGTATGCAACGTCGTTCTCAAGCCATTTATGGCGAGCTACGGTGATGATTAATTTGAGCCTAAAAAGGCTAAGCCCACCGTCCCGTAGGACGATGGGCTGAGTGGAGCCTAGCGGGAACATAGAACCATTCCAACGGTTCGTTTTTATCCCGGCAACTTCCTTGTTGGAATCACTCAGGTAATTCTTTAGATCATGAATTTACAGATGAACAACACCATAGACTTTGATCGAAGCAATCACCCGCCAACTTTCTGAATTTCTGTTGAGTAGGTGAAAACGATCTTGTTGCCTTTTTTATCGGTCGCAATTACACCATCAGTCAGGTCTTCGGTTGCCGGATCACGTCCCGTTGCTTCCGCCATCAGATCGGTGAGTTCATTTACGTAATACATCTGCTCGCCAATGACCGTGCAGACATCCTCCATAATACGTTCAACATTTTCACGGTCCCACTGTTCGATACGATCAAGTGCTTTATCAGTTTGATAGGACATCGCTATCTCCTTTTTTGGTTAATAATGAAGCCCTTATCCCGTACCTCTGACCATACGTCAGTTTATGTTTTTTACTGGCCCAGCACCAAGCATTCGGCTTTGCTTTACCGTAGAAAATCCCATAATACTGTTGCTGGTGAAGTAGTCGCTATTGGTCATCAAGTTACCGGATGAATCGTTCACAGTAACTCGGATCGTCAGCGTCCATGGGTAATCAACAAAAAGGTTGAAGGCACCGCAGCAAACGCTGAGTGCCGCCACATCGGTTTATGACGTTGGTGCAAGCACCTGCCGTCAAAACCTCGTGCCAGTTCACTTCGTTAAATGATTAATCGACAGAGGGATTGCCGCTTCGCTGTTCACGCGTCGGTCGGTGGGTCATCCATATCTCAAAATTCCACCCTTGTAGGGGTTTACTCAATACTTTTATTAGCAACACCCCATAAGGGTGGAATTTTAAAAACACACCATCAGCACATATCGACGGAAGCAACGCGAACGGAGATAGTGCTGTGGTGTCGGTCTCTGCGACAGCAGATGACCGTCAGCACTTAAACCAATCCCTCTGCGGCCATCTCTTTACGAATTCTTGATACGGTTCCCACGGACACCTTTGCCAATTCCGCCACAGTGCGAATGCTTTTACCTGACCGCAATTGCTTCTTCACCCGATTGATCTTCCAATCCCCAACACCGGGGCGGCCAATCACTTTATCAGTGCGAGCAAGACCGGCTTTAACTCGATCAGATATCATCGCACGCTCAAATTCGCTGAATACGCCGAGCATCTGGAACATCATGCGACCGGCAGGTGTTGACGTATCCAGACCTTGCTTATGCAAATACAGATCAACGCCGCGATTATTGATGTCATTAAGGAAGTTGACGAGATCGGATAATGATCGACCCAACCGACATACGGACCACGCCGCAATCAAATCAAATTCCTTCCGGGCAACACCTTTGAGCAATTCATTGAATTGTGGACGTTGATCGCGACCTTTAGAGCCACTGATACCTTCATCGGCAAACACGGCGACGATATTCCATCCTAGACGACGGGCAACTTCATCGAGATCACGACGTTGGTTCTCGATGGTTTGATCGTCGGTGCTGACACGAAGATAGAATGCTACTTTCATGACGGCACCATGTTCAAAAACGAACTGGTTTTTGAACGGTTAAAACCGGCTAGTTCGTTTTGGCTAAAAACTGCCGTAAATCGACGGTCAGCGACGACGGGGGTTTTTGAACACTTCCGGGCAATGTCCTCCCGGCGGACATCATTCACGATGTTTTTAAAACGCTCACGTAACGTTATGTCCATCAGATTTACATAACCTGCGTTTACCGGGTTAAATGATTTAACCATGGTTCTTGCCCCACTGTGTCTTGGAGCGTGCTTTCATGATCGCTTTGATAAGGGTCGCGTCACGGTCTTCGAGAGCTTTTACCAATTGTTCAAGGACTGTCGCGACGGAATTAAGGGTGGGGCCGCAGAGGATGGAGGGATTAACGTTTTCGTTTCCAATTTATGAAACGTTTATACAAAGATAAAACCAGCTTCTCTATGCCTTCATTTTTTTCAATCCAGATGTAATCACGAAGTTCCCTTCGAGATAAATTAAGTTGCTCAATAAATTCTATGCAATCTTTTGGATTTTGATCCTGCATCACCCAATACCACATGCAGTTTTTGTAAACTTGCTGATACCTGTCATTCTTTTTGGATACATGGTTAAACTCGACAACTTTGTCATTTTTCTTTTTGATTCGTTGAAGTTGAGGACGCTCAGACAAAACGCTACCCTCTGATGAGGCTGGAACTTTCTTGCTCTTTAATAACTCTAATGCCCACTTTTGAGTTACGAACGTTTCATCTAATAGTAATCCATTCGGTTCAGAAAAGAATTTTTCAAAGACCTTGTTATTGGCATATTTGTCTTTTATTCGCCTAATTCGGCCAATTAATACATCCCGTGTTGTCAATGGCTCACCGTGGTTGACCTGTGTTAGCTGACCATTCTCATCAAATTTAACCCCATAGTAGTTTGCGAGTTTTGCGTAAGCGATCATCTCCCTATTTCGAGGCCAATCAAAATATTGAAGTAAAAAAGCTGCCTGCTCAGATCGTTCCGTATTATTTGAAAGTTGTGAGGCGTTTGCACTTTCTCTTGCTTCATCTTTCCACCCACCTCCCGGCTTTTTTATTGCTTTCACGGGAATAAATTCTATTTCTGATTCTAACATAGCAATAGAGCTTTCAAATTCTTCATCGATAAAGCTCAATGGTAAGTCAACATATGTAAACGCAACTTTTTTATTTTTTCGCTCCAGTTCCCTGCATCTTTTAACTGCTTTTAGGAATTGTGAGCGATCATGCTTGAGTGTTTCAGGTTTCAGATGAAGGTCAATAAATGTCAGTGGATCAAACTCACCATGACATAGACCGCTATGCCAGCGTCTGAAAGAATATTCCTGTTGTTCTGAATTATAGCCATTGGCAATTGCCTCGTAGTCCTCAAAGGCTCTCATATATCTAATAAAAATCATCAAATCACATAACGTACACAATTGTAATTAAAAGATATTTTCAAACACAGTCTTCTATCTAAAAGATGACGTGAAAATCTGACTTATGATCAAAATATCAAAACGAATGCATAAGGAAAGATAAATGAACCGTTTACTTAAACATGTTCGAAAAGTGATGAAGCGTTCTCCGGGATGGACACCTAAGCAAACAGGTAGTGGTCATATTAAATGGTCACATACGGATGGAGCAATTTGCATCACTTCATTAACCCCCAGTGTTCGATGCTGGGAAAAGCAAACCATCCGACTTTTTAAAAGAACCTTGGAGAGAAACAAATGAAAGACACAAGCATCAAATGGGCTACCAGCACGTTTAATCCATGGTGGGGTTGCAGCGTCGGTTGTGACTATTGCTATGCACGGTCAATTGCCAAACGTTGTGGGCATGGTGAGACATGGGAAGGAGGTCCATATCGACAACTAAGTGATGATTATTGGAATAAACCTCTCGAATGGAACGAAGAAGCAAAGGAGAAACGTAATGCTTGATTTACGAGATGATGTACATCGTGTTTTTTCAGGATCAATGTGCGATGTCAATGACCCGGCTGCACCAGAAGATCAACGTCAACGTTTGAATGAGTTGATTGGCAAGACAACAAAACTTGAATGGCTCTTGTTGTCCAAATACCCGCAATACTATACGCGAAATTTCCACCTTCACCCAAATATGTGGATTGGAACTACGGTTGAGTCAGACAAGCAGATGGGGCGTGCCAGAGTGATTGCTGAAATTGATGCCGCTGTTAAATGGCTCAGTTGTGAACCGTTGTTGGGGCGGATCAGTGACATTCCAGAAGGTATTGACTGGGTAGTTGTCGGAGGCATGTCTTCACCAAGCAAAAAGTCACTTGTAGAGATGGACATTGCTGATGTTCGCTATCTGCGTGACCTTTGTCTTGAACGTGGTATCGCCTTCTTCTTCAAACAGTGGCATACGCTGACCAAGGATAAAAATCGTGAAGATATTGATGTTCTGGATAGCAGACGCTGGCACCAATACCCAACACCTCGCACCGATCATCTTAAGCCAATGTTTGGCTAACTGAATGGCTACTCATAGCCGAAACTAAAACCACTTCTGACACCGATGTCTTCAATCAGATTGTTCAGCAATGAGCACTCAACGATGAAACTTGTCTTGATCATCGGTTTCGGAAGCTAAAATGGAGAATTGTAATGGATTTACAAAAGCATTTTGAAACAAAAGCAGCACTTGAAGCCCAGTTTCCTAAAGATGATCACCGTAACGGTGACTTTAAGAAAGTTGACAATTCACGAGGATGTGTCTTCGCTGCACCAACTGGTGCAAAAGTCATTGCGAAGTCCAATGGCACCTATGAAATTGATGGTGATGACCATTTCAAAAAATGGTTTAACAATCACCTCGCAGTGATGATGCATTACTTGGAACTCACGGTTCCTTTGCTTGAAATGCAGGTCGCCGAATTTGTGTTTGACGTCGAACTTATCTGCTTAAGAACAGATGATGGTATCAAAGCTCTTCCGCCAAGCTATCTGTATTCGCTCAAGCCATCTATTGAAATTGAATACAACAACGTCAAATTGGCACCAACAGTCGCTGGGTTGGTGATGACCGTTTTCGCCGCACAATATGCTTTTCGTAATGGGATTGAAATTATCGATCCATGGGTAATGCCAGATCGCGACATGCGTAGCCAATATGCACAGCAATTCCATCGAAATTATCTACTGACCGGCAAGCACATTGATGCAGGCTGGCGTGCCTTGGACTGATCTTACCTAAAAACACACACTACAGCGAGCGACCTTCCCAAACGGCAGAAATTGCACACCGTCAACTCGACAAGAAATTTCTTGTTCTGAAACCAGAGCAAAAAGCCGCCTAACCAAACACTTTCCCGACATCAGTGACTTCCCCGGATCGTCTTTTTGAAAGACGTGAACCCTCGAACTCACTCTGAATTCACTGATGTCGGCCTTTATGAAAAGGAATATCGACATGAAAACCATCTGTATCAGCAATTTTTTCTGGCTCCGCTTTGCTCAACAGCACTGCGTTGCAGCCAATGACAACACGCCCAAAGCTCCCACACCCGTAGAAATGAAACTCGCAGCTTAACAATGTCCGCTTGGCGGACAATAGGAGGAATTATGGATAAGAAATTTATTGCCCCGATCAAGAATGCTTGTGCCGCATTTGATGGTTACACAGCCCTGCTTAATCGCAGCATTGACGGCCTTTATGAAGCTCTCAGTGTTGTTTATGGTGAGCTTTACCTTCCAGCCCTTGAAGATAAAGAAGGCTTCATCGAAGCAGCTAAAGAATGCCGTGAAAAGGTGACAGGAAAAACCGACAACCCAATCGCTCTTCTGGCTATCAAAGTGGCTTCCCATAACAGTGACCCCAAACATGATATGCGTCGTTGTTACGGTGAATGGGCAACTGTTCTGGCAGAGATGCAATTTAAAGGGATCACTGCTGACAACGCCTATCACTACCTGAAAATCAAGGGCACCAAGAAATCTACGAAAGCAGCCCGTAACCGCAAGAATCCTGTCAGCAAGCAGGAACGTGAAGAAGCTCGTCAGCAGCAACTTTCCGGTTTCATCAAAACCCAGCCTCAGATCGGTTCTGTCAGCAAACACCAAGACGGTGAGGAAGTCACCGTCTTGAACACCGCCAAAGACCAACAGACGCTGCAAGCTCTTGCACAGCAGCCGGGCAAGGTGTTGCTCCTCGGCGAAATTGACGATGAATTTAATCTTCGCGTCATCTGCATTGTCGAACGCGACAACAAGAAAACGGAAGAATTTCTCATCCATAAATCTAAAGCCACTTCACAGCTTCAAGCATCCAACGACAATTCCATTCAGGAGGCCGCATAATGTTTACTCGTCTTGCATCCAACGTAACCAGCCCAATCCGCTATCCCGGTGGTGATTACCATCACGCCAAAGATAAAGTTCAACTTCTTCCTCTTCGTATTAAAGAATACCGCGAAGGATGTTGCGGCGGTTCATCCATGCTCTACACCCTTAAACGCCACAACCTTGCTGAAACTTATTGGATAAATGATAAAGACCCGGACCTGATTAACTTCAAGATGATTCTGCGTGACGACTGTGAGGCTTTGGTAAATGATATCACGGCTCTTCATAAGAAGTACGGTCTTGGCAATGAAGAACTTTTCTACCTTGCTGAGCAGATGGTCCAGAGTGAGGATAAAACGGAAGCGGCGGCCGGATATTTTATCCGCAACCGTATTGCCTATGGCGGAGGCAATGGGAAAGCAAAATTCAATAAGAAGTATATGAAGGATGAGCGGGGTTTGAAATCCGTTTTTATCGATAACCTTTGGGGTTTCTCCGACCTTCTGCAAGGTGTCAGAATTACCAATCTGGATTATGCGGAAGTCATTGAAGAAAAGGGATCAGGTGTCTTTGGCTATCTGGATTTGCCATTTGAAGGAACAGGCGAAGCGAATTACACAATGGGTACAGTCAATTTAGATCACGCTGTTTCCTTGATCAAACAAAGCAAGCATCAATGGCTGGTGGCTGTGAACGACAGCGAAGAAAACCGGGATCGTTTTTCAGACCTGTCCCAAATCAGTCGGCCCTATCATTCAAATATGGGCAAACCTTCAAAAGAACATGAGTTGCTGCTGGCGAATTATACAACACCATTCTACGAGGTCATTGCTGGAGAAGTCGGTCAACCCATCAACATGAAAATCACTAAACCCGTGAAGGGATTGAAGCCGCCCAAGAATAAAAAATCTATCGTCGAGCGACTTTTCATTAACACCGACATTACAAGCCGTCCGGTAGAATGGTACACACCGGAATGGATGCTGGACATTCTTTATGCGGCCAATGATAATCAGCCTTTCGACCTTGATCCGTGTTCGCCGATTAATGGGGAGATGGCTCCTGTAAAAGCTAAGCAATACTTCACTATCGATGACGACGGCCTTAAGCAAGAGTGGCATGGTCGTGCCTTTATGAACCCGCCATATGACAACCTTCGCCCATGGCTGAAAAAAGCGGCTGACTCAGTATGGTGCAAAGATATGGATCATGCACCGACTGAAAGCTCTGCAAAGCGAGATAAGCCCATGTGTGAAACGGTGGTTGGTCTGTTCCCTGCTCGCACGCATACACGGTATTGGCGGGACTACGTGAATGACCATGCGAAGGTGTTCTTTATTAACGGGAAGTATCCGTTCCGTGAGGGTAAGCCCGGTAGCTATAAACTTGCCAAGCAGGCTTTTCCTGATGGGCTGGCATTTGTGGTCTGGGGTAATCATAAACCGTTCACTGATTACCTGCTCTCTTTGCCCAAAGATGTCATTGATGTGTCAGATCGTTCCCACCCGGAAATTCCTGATAAGGTAGCTGCTTATTGGGAGAGAAAAGGAATGCAAACAAAAGAAGAATAAATCCTTCATTTTGCATTCAATGCAATATACACTCCTTTGTTGAGAGAAACTATAAGGTGATCTAATGGGGGACTGTAGGGACACCAATGCAATTGGTCCATATTTGGGATACAATTTGCAGACGGTAAGATTTCTATATCGATTACTCAAGGCTGATGAAGGAGAAGTCATTAGTCTTGAGGCTATCGGGGACGTTTCCTCTGAAGCTGAGGATGTCGTAATCGTTGAAGAAGATAAAAGTGGTCTTGCAACGAACCCTGTCTCAAACAAATCAGTTTCATTATGGAAAACATTTTATAATTGGTTGGTTGCTGTACAAGATGGGAAAATACCAATTGAAAAGTCCATATTCATTTTACACGTTCTTCAACCTAAAGAATGCGACATAGCTAACTTATTTAGTGAAGCTAAAACGCTGAAAGATACTAAGACAGCACTTTCAAAAGCCAGACAAGAGCTAGCTATTGGTCCAAATCCTCCTGATAAAGAGTGGGGAATCTATGCACATACATTTTTGACTGATAAATCAGGCCAGAATGTAAAGATCATCCAACAGTTTAGGCTTGAGTTTGGAAACTCGGACCCTTTAGCAGATGTTAGAAAGCACATTCACCTTCATGCTGCTATAGAACCTGAGTATTTAGAAAGAGCCATCGGTAATTTATTAGGAGATGTCTCTGCCCGAATCTTAACTCAAACGTCTCAAAATTTACCGGCATACGTACATAAAGATGATTTCCTCTCTTCTTATAAATCGATCATCCAAGACTTTAACCGTTATGGTTATATCCCTGTTTTAGGGACAGAACCTTCCAAAAGCCAAGTCAATCGAGTTGTTGCTCAAAATACGTTGATAAAGCAAATCCGTCTGGTAATTGAAGATGATAAACGTTTTGAAGATGAAGCGATTAAGGCTGCGACCTGTTATTTGCGTTCTTCGCATGAAAGGACAATATGGGGAACAAAAGGCGTTCGAGAAAACCAGTTCCTTGATGAGTTTCATGGTGATCTCAAATCTCATTATAACCGGACGAAGGATGAAATAGATATTACTCATAATTCTCATCCTGATCAAAATAGGGGACATTTGCTATTTTTGAAATGTGTTCAACATCAGCAAACTATCAATGGAAAAACATTACCTGATTTTTTTACACCGGGTTGTTATCATGGTTTGGCTGAAACAAAAGAAATTGGCTGGCACCCTCAATACCGAACGCTATTAGACGATGATGATGGGGGTGCAGAATGAACCCATTAACTCGAGAACTGGAAATTACTCAAAACCCAGCTTTAGGTGCCGCAATTTTATGGCGATATACAATTGGGTATTGTCCAGAAGACCAACCCAAAATCAATTTGCCTTTTCATTTTCTGTTTCTCGCTCTTCCTTTGGTCATGAATGAAACCACTCTCAATGTGCTGAAACGGACAAACAAATCATCTGGCCTCATGAAATTTGAAGCTAAATTTTCTGATCCCAAATTCAATGAAATTGGTCGAGACGAATTATTGGCAATTCATGATAGGGCGTTTGCACAACGAGAACTCACAATGCGGAGTTTAAACATAGCAATCTCATGTGGGCTCCTTGTGTTGGATGTGAAAGATGGGATTATATGGCCTTCCAAACGGACAGGATTGCTCACGAGTCAGCCGGAGAACACAAAGCTGATGTTAAGGGTCGCTGAACAATTAGGGGCATGGCTCAATAGATTTTCGAATGAAGAAATCGCCACAATTTTAAAGGTAAAGTTCTGATGAATATTCAAATCCTCAAAATTATTTTGTGGCCTAAAAATGGAACATTCAAACCTCGAATAGTCAAGTTTGAGAAGGGAAAGGTCAATGTGATAAGTGGTTTATCCAAAACAGGTAAATCAGCTATCATCCCGATTATTGATTTTTGTCTGGGTTCAACAACTTGTACCATTCCAACTGATATTATTAGGAAGCACAGTGCTTGGTTTGGGTGTCTATTAGATACGCCAGATGGGAAAATTCTTCTTGCCCGTCGAGAACCCGGTCAGCAAAAAAACACTGGTGATATGTATTGGCAGGAAGTTGATGATGAAAAAAGCATCCCAGACAATGCACCAATTTCTAATGCCAATAGAGATGCTGTCGTTCAAAAGCTCAATGAAATTTGTGGTTTATCAAATCTGAGCTTTGATGCAAATGAAGGCAGTGGATATAAAGCCAGACCAAGCTTTCGTGACTTAATGGCGTTTTGTTTCCAGCCTCAGAACACCGTCGCTAACCCACATAACCTTTTCTACAAAACGGATAACGCTGACCATAGAGAAAAATTCTTTAATATTTTTCCATATGCGATGGGAGCGATTACGCCGGAAATCATGAAGAAGAAATGGGAGTTGGAGATCAAGGAGAATGAATTAAACCGCCTGAGAAGAGAGTTCTCACATTACGATCAGCTAAATCGTAGATGGGAGGAAAATATTGAAACATGGTTCCGTGATGCTCAAGGTTATGGATTGATTAATCCTCGCTTAAATTTACCAGACAATACAGGCCGAACCGTTGAGCTTTTGGGAGCTATCCTAGAAAAGCCAAGTGTAAATTCAGACTATCTTGAAAAAGCCCGCGAAAAACTTTCTTCTGAGTATCAGGACTTAGAAAAAGAGCAAACCATGTTGTTTCGGGAACAATCAAGCATTGCAAACAGACTCAATGAACTGGAGAGACTTCAAAGTAGTGTAAATGAATATGGCGAAGCCCTTAACCTGCAACGCGATAGGCTGGGGATATCTACTTGGCTAAAAAAGCACCTTCAAACAAATGCCATATGTCCATTGTGCCAGAACACGATGGAAACGGCTTCTGGTGAGTTAGCTAGCTTAACTGCCGTACTTGATGAAGTAGAAGAAGCAACGATTGAACTACAAGAATTCCCTCAATCGTTTGATAGAGAGCGGGTGAAGCTCATTACAAGTAAATTTGAAGTTGAACGTTCACTTGCTGCAATTTCTGAGAACAAAAAGAAAATTGAAGACCAGAGACAGGAAGAGCAAGAGGCTCGTTCACGAGAAGTACAAATTGAAAGGTTCATCGGTCGTCTTGAGGAATCATTAAAGATGCACCGACAAGTTTCCCCAGATAAGAAATTAACTCACGCTCTTCTACAGCTTGAGCAGGAAGTAGCAAACTTGCAAAGAGATATTCGTGCTGCAAATCCAGAAGGGCGTTTGAACGGGGCCTTAAAAAAGTTCAGTAGCTATGCGTCTCAAATATTACCCCAAACGGACGTTGAATGGAAACATGCTCCAATAGAATTGTTATATAAGGATTTAACACTCAAAATCACCAAGGATGATCGTTCTGATTATCTATGGGAAGTAGGAAGCGGTGCAAATTGGCTAGCCTATCACCTTGCTACCATTGTCGCGTTACATAAACATTTTGACTCTCTACCAACCTCGCCTGTTCCTTCCTTCGTCGCATTGGATCAACCGAGTCAGGTTTATTTCCCTAGACGATTAGCAGATAAAGCAGGTCAACCAGATGCGAACATCAATGACCTTGATGATGATGATGTAGTTGCTGTAACAAAGATTTTCAAAGTGTTAGCGGCCGCAAGCAAGTCTTCTGGTGGAACGCAACAGTTTATTGTGTTAGATCATGTTCCTAAGAGTGTGTGGGGGCAAATCGAAAACATACATGAAGTCGAACCTCATTGGGAAAACAACAGAAAACTTGTCCCGACAGAATGGTATGAAAACAATAATAAGGGGTAGGAATAAAATCATGGCATTAGATTTTTCTAAACTAGGTTCAGTCAACACCGCTGATACGGTGGATAACCCTCTTAAAATTTTTCAAGCCCTACCCAACAAGGATCAAAGATATAGCTATTTGCGTGATGTGCAAGGCGATGTTTTAAGCCGATGGCATGAACGACGCACAGAAAGTGATCTTCTCTTGAAAATGAATACAGGGGGTGGCAAAACAGTTGTTGGTTTGTTGGCCCTTAAATCTTGCCTAAATGAAAATGTTGGACCAGCAGCCTATATTGCACCTGATAACTATTTGGTTCAACAGGTGTTGTCTGAGGCGGCTCAATTGGGGATTGAGACAACAACCGACCCTCGTGATGGACGTTTCCAATCTGGCAAATCTATTCTCGTCATAAATATTCACAAATTAATTAATGGTCGTTCGGTATTTGGTGTTGGACAAGAGGGGCAAAAAATTGAATTAGGAAGCATTTTGATTGATGATGCTCATGCTTGTATTGCTTCTACAGAAGATCAGTTTAATCTTATTATTCCTAATGATAATCTCGTCTATGCCGAATTATATGCACTGTTCCGTGATGACATTCGTAGCCAATCAAAAGTAGCTGCTCAGGAAATAGAACAGGCGGACCCTCGGACACTTGCTCCAGTTCCTTATTGGGCTTGGAATGATAAGTTAGATCATGCGATTGCGGCATTAATGAAATTAAGAGGTCTGAATGAGTTTGATTTTGTTTGGCCTTTGCTGAGAGATACTATAGCTCAATGCCAATGTGTCTTTGGAGGTAATCGAATTGAGATATCACCTCCATGCCTCCCGATTAACGCCATCCCAAGTTTCATTTATGCTCGTCGCCGCATCTACATGACTGCCACATTGTCCAATGATGCAGTTTTAATCTCGGACTTTAACGCAAACCCAGATACAATTAATAAACCAATCACTCCTAAGACAGCCAGTGACCTTGGTGATCGAATGGTATTAATTCCTCAAGAGATTAATACTGGCATCTCAGATCAGGACGTTAAAGGGTTAGCCAAATTTTATTCTGAGCATCATAACGTTGTTGTAATTGTACCATCAACATATCGTGCCGAGTTTTGGGCCGATGTAGCGGCTGACACTCTATACGCAAATAATTTGGAAGATGGTGTAGCAAGACTTAAAGCTGGTCATGTTGGCCTAGTTGTGTTGGTAAACAAATACGATGGGGTAGATTTACCGGGATCGGCTTGCCGCACTCTAATTATTGATGGTTTACCGGACGTTAGAAAGTTAAGTGACAAAGTAAGGCATTCTATTTTGTCTGGCAGTGAGGTTTTTAGAAGCTGGAATATTCAGCGGGTAGAACAAGGCATGGGAAGAGGAGTACGATCAAACGATGACTATTGTGCTATTCTTCTCATGGGTGGGAAACTAATTCAGGAAGTTAATGCTGCCAACTCATTGAAACATTTTTCACCAGCTACAGCAGCCCAAATCTCACTCTCACGGCAAGTAGCTCAGCAAATTGACAATCAAGGCATCAATGAGATGAGTGAGGTATTAAACCTACTATTCTCTCGTGAACCTCAATGGGTTAGTGCTTCAAAGAATGCGTTAATTGATGTTGCTTATTCCGAAGAAGCTAACCTTGATTTAAGTACGCTGAACCAACGTAGAGCGTTTGATGCAGCACAACTAGGAAGACATGATGAGGCCGAAGATTTTATTCAAGAAGTAATCGCAACTAATCCAGAACGACCACACTTAGCATGGCTTCTTCAACAAAAAGCAACGTATGTTCATGCAATTGACCCAGTACGATCTCAAAGAATTTTATCTGCTGCAATCAAGCACAGCCCATTAACATTCAAACCTATTGCAGGTGTGGCTTACAAGAAATTAGATACTGTCGCGATGGATCAGGCCCAACAAGCATCTGAGTTTCTTCGTAGAAAATATAGTACAGGGAGTGGGTTAAGGCTTACTCTGTTAGGCATATTAGCGAAGTTAGAATTCCGCCCTGATTCATGGAATGAATTTGAGCAGGCATTTTGTGAATTAGCACTCCATCTAGGATTTCTAGGTCAGAGACCTGAAAAAGAAGTTGGGGATGGCGGTCCTGACGTTCTATGGGGAATCCTAGACAGAAACTTTTTGGTGATTTCATGCAAGAATGAAGCTACCAGTGAAACTATCTCAAAGACCTATGCAGAAAACCTTTC
>Ga0209273_10002591_pt1 | contig 13639 bp, 11 predicted proteins | sample tdAd471_FD_187126 | JGI IMG/M metagenome (GOLD analysis project Ga0209273, IMG submission 187126) | Marine sediment microbial communities from the Atlantic coast under amendment with organic carbon and nitrate - tdAd47.1 (SPAdes)... | ecosystem: Environmental > Aquatic > Marine > Coastal >...
GCTTCGCGACGCAGGACTCTATGACCGCATGCTGATCGTCTTCCTGTCCGATCACGGCGAAGAGTTTTGGGAACACGAAGATTGGGGACACGGTCGGAGCACTTTCGATGAGACCGTCTCCGTTCCGCTGGCCGTCAAGCTCCCGCGCGCGGTCGAGGGGCAGCGAGTCGAAGCCCCCGTCTCCACTCGGCGCGTGCACCATACGATTCTCGACTTCGCCGGCCTCCAGGCGGACCCCTGTGCGCAGGACGCCTCGCTGGCTCGAGTCTGGAACCGCGTAGCCGACTCCGCCGAGGTGGCCGACGAACTCGGCGTGCTGGTCTCCTCCCGCAAGCATGAAGACGGCCAGGAAGACGCGCTCGTCTTTGCCGGCCGCAAAGTCGTGCGCAACGCCGATACCGGCGACATCCATTTCTTTGACCGCCTCCTGGATCGTCGTGAGCAAAATCCCCTGAACCCCTCCGAGGAGGACCAGGCGGCGCTCCAGGAGCGCTTCGAACTCTACCGCCAACGAGCCGACTACCGTCGCCGCTGCCTCGGGATTGGTCAGAACGAATCGAGCGGAGAGTTCGATCAGCGCGCCGTCGACAAGCTCCGAGATCTCGGCTATATCCAATAGCGTCTCTCGGTCGGACCAAACATTGCGTCCATCACACCGGCCCAACCCGTTCAAAACGAAAGCCTTCGGGCCCCGCGCCCCTCGGTTTCTTGCAGTCCGCGCGTACTCTGGGATCAACAGACCCTACTTCGAGTCCGATGCCCGAATCGCCGCTGCCCTCTCTGCCATTCGCCGTGGCCGTTGAAAATAAGGGGGTTGCGCTGTTTTCGGTGTCAAAGCCCGACATCGGGAGATCAGTTTTCAATAACTTACGGCGTTTCAATGCCCCCCAACGTCAGTACCATGACACAAACCTGACAACCCCATCCTGTGCTCCAAGTCTCCGTCGAAACCACCATCGCAGCCCCGCCTCAGATCTGTTTTGATCTGGCGCGCGACGTCGAATTTCATGCCGAGAGCTTGGCCGATACGCAAGAGAAAATTCTCCGTCGACCTCCCAACCGACTGCTCGCCTTGGGCGACGAGGTCGAGTTTCAAGGACGGCATTTGGGCATCCGCTTTCGCCTAGCGGCTCGAATCACCGCCGTCGAACCGGCCTGCTTCTTCCAAGATCAGATGGTCAGTGGCCCGTTCAGCAGCTTCACCCACGACCACCGCTTTGACCCGATTCCGCAAGGAACCCTCATGCGCGACGTGCTCCGCTTTAGCGCGCCACTCGGTCCGCTAGGCTGGGCGGCGGAACGCCTGTTCTTGCATCGGCATCTCCGGGCCGTTCTCGACCGGCGGGGGCAGGCCATTCGGCTCGCGGCTGAGGCTGCTCACCTTCACCCCCGAAACCCCGACGATCCGGCTCCCGTCACACCATAGCGTCCGCCCAACCTTGTAGAATAAAGGGGCTTCCGCTCCAGGGAAGCTCACTGGAGACCCAATTAGATGAATCGCTGGATACTTGCCCTTGCGCTCGCGCTCTCTCTCGCCGCTGCCGGATTTGCACAGGACGCCGCCGCACCCGCTGAAGGAGCCGCTGCCCAACCCGCCGAACCGGCCGGTCCGCAGCCCAAATCTCAAGAAGAGCTGGACGCCCTGATGGCGATCCAAAACGCCGCGGGCCCGGCAGACCGGGCCGCCGCCGCCGACAAGCTGCTCAAGGACTTCCCTGAAACTGAATTCACCGAGTTCGCCAACTACATGCAGATGCTCGCCTACATGGAGATGAACGACTTCGACAACATGGTCATCTTCGGAGAGCGCACTCTCGAGATAAACCCTGACAACGTCGGCGTCCTGCTCCAATTGGCGTCCACGATTCCTACCCGCGTCGGCACCTTCGACCTGGACAAGGAAGAGAAACTCGGCAAGGCCGAAGACTTCGCCAATAAGGCGATGACGCTCGTTCCCAATCTCGCCAAGATGGATCCCGCGATGACCGACGAGCAGTGGCTCATGGTCAAGAAGGACTTCATGGGTCAGGCGAATGAGGCTCTGGGGCTCGTCGCCGGCAAGCGCGACGAGCATGACAAGGCCGTCGAGTTCCTCACTAAGTCCTTGACGCTCGCCTCTCAGCAGAGCAGCCAAACCTTCTACTTCCTCGCCGAGGCCTATCACAAGCTCGGAAAGAAGGACGAAGGCCTCAACGCCATCAACAAGACGCTGGAACTCGGCAACTTCCCCCCCTCGCTGGCTCAGGACCTCAAGAAAAAACTTGAAGCGATGTAGATGCCGCTCCCGCTTGAAGAACTGGAAGCGAAGCTCGACTACCGCTTCCAGAATCGGGACCTGCTCGACCGCGCTCTCACACATCGATCCGTCTCTGTTCATGGGGCGGACAATGAACGACTCGAGTTCCTAGGCGACGCGGTTCTCGGGCTAGTCGCCTGCGAGCGCCTCTTAGCTCTGTTTCCGGACGCCTCCGAAGGTCGACTTACCAAGCTGAAGGCTCGTCTCGTCTCTAGTCGATCCCTCGAAGAGGCCGCGCGCTCACTCGACCTCGGCCGCTGGTTGCGGTTGGGCGGCGCCGAAGAATCCAGCGGCGGCCGAGACAAACGCGGCTTGCTCGTCGACGCGTTGGAAGCGGTCCTCGCCGCCGTCTATACCGATGGCGGTTTGCCTGCCGCCCGCACACTCATCCTGGAGCACCTGTTGACCGAAGATCGCGTCCAGGCCGCTGAGCGGAACCTCGCCGTCGACAACGCCAAATCAACTCTCCAGGAATTGCTGCAGAGCCGCGGCCTTCCACTCCCGTCCTATCGGGTCGTCCAGGAACTCGGGCCCCCGCATCGGCGGCGCTACCGGATTGCCGTCCAAATTGGCCCCAACTTTACCGTGGAGTCCGAGGCCGAATCGAAGCGCGATGCGGAACAGCAAGCGGCGGCCGAGGCCCTTTCGCAGCAGTCCGATTGGTTGCCTCCTGCCTGAAAACGCAACGCAAATCGGTTTTAGCGCGTAGAATTAGTCGCAGTGTTGCGGATCTATTCAGCCTTTCTTTCAGTGATTGCCCTCTCCGTCGGGGCGCTTCCCACAGCGGCCATGTCGCTGGACGAAGGTCTCGCTGCCGAGATTAAGTTCGACCGAATCGCGACCGGTCAGCTTGAACCGGGCGAGGTCGTCGTCGTCACCGACGAGGAACTCAACTCCTATCTGCACTACATCTACGCGGAGGAGATGCCGGACGGCGTGCGCGGCCTCCGCGTCCGTTTCCGCAAAGACAAGGCCCATGTCCGGGCCATCGTGGATTTCTCCAAAGTCTCTGCTGAAGGCGGCGGCCCGGGCGGATTTCTCATGATGTTTCTGCGCGGCGAACGCCCCGTCGAAGCACTCGTGCGCTACGTCTCCTCCAACGGAGTCGCCCGCATCGACGTCGACTCGTTCAAAGTCGACGGGCGAGAGATGAAGGGCACGTTGCTGAATTGGATGGTCAACCGCTTCGTTGCGCCCAACATGGAAGGCTTCCAACTCGGCGAACCCGTTGAGCTCGGCAATGACCTGGAGCAGATCCGACTTGAACTCGGCGAGGCCGTCGTCACGGCAAAAGAGCAATCCGCCGTCGCCGAGTAGCTCCGGATCGAGCATAATGCTGGGATGCTCGCTTCCCGCCGTCGTTTCCTTCTAGCCGCCGCTGCCCTCTCCGGCTGCGCTCGCCCGGTTCCCGAGCCGCAGGCCGAGGAAGCCCCCCTAGCGCTCACCGACTACGCGCCGAAGCCCGCCATCGTCACGCCCCACACTGAAGTGGCGGCCGCCCGCTTTCCGGCCATCGACGTCCACGCCCACCTTATCCTGGGCCGCGGCAATCCGCCTCCCGACGAACCGTCCATGCGGCAAATCATGAGTTGGATGGACGAACTGAATCTCCAGACTCTACTGAATCTCACTGGAGGCTCCGGCGACAAACTCGTCGAGTCCATCGACTTTCTGCGCGGCTACTCGCCCGACAAGTTCGCCGTCTGCACGCAGCCCGATTTCGACCGCGTCTCCGAACCGGACTATCCTCAGTGGCAGGCGGACCAGTTGGCCGAAGCCAAGGCCGCAGGCGCCGTCGGGCTGAAGATTCTCAAGACTCTCGGGCTCTATCTGCGCGAAGAAGGCAAACTCGTCGCCGTAGACGATCCGCGCTTCGACCCGATGTGGGCTGCCTGCGGGGAGCTCGGACTTCCCGTCTTTATCCATGTCTCCGATCCCGACGCATTCTTCGATCCCATCACCCCCGAGAACGAGCGCTGGGAAGAACTAGCGGCTCACCCCGACTGGTCTTTCTACGGAGACGAGTTCCCCTCCAAGAAGGAGATCCTCGACGCCCGCAATCGAGTCATCGAACGCCACCCGAATACGCAGTTCGTCTGCCTCCATTTCGGCAACCACCCGGAAGACCTCAACGACGTCGCCGGTTGCCTCGACCGCTACCCCAACATGCATGTCGAAATGGCCGCCCGCCTCGGCGAACTCGGTCGCCAGCCGCGTGCATCCCGCCGCTTCTTTGAGGCTTATTCCGACCGCATCCTCTTCGGCACCGACGCCATTCCGTTGCCCGCGGGCGCCAACTACCCGCAGCAGACGCTCGAGCCTGAGATGTACCGCTGCTACTTCCGCTTCCTCGAGACCGCCGACGAGTACTTCGACTACTCAGCGGCGCCCACTCCGCCTCAGGGCCGGTGGAAGATCCACGGGATCAATCTGCCAGACGAGATCCTCCGCAAGGTCTACCACGACAACGCCGCCAAGATTCTCGGTCTCGCTTGAGTCGAGCCATGCCAGCGATCCACCGGCGTCGATTCCTCTCTGCCGCCGCTTTACTGTCGGCCGGCCGATTGAACGCACAGTCCCACGTCCACGACGACATCGTCCGGAACGCCGAGCAGGCTCCACTCGGCATGGTGTTCCGCGGCGAAACCCCGCAAGCCTGTCTCGCTTGGCAACAGAACTTTGCCGCTCAACTGCGCGATTTGCTCGGTCCCCACCGGCCCCCGCCCGCGTGGGAGACCGTCGTTGAGCGACGGGTGGAACTGGACGATCACCGGCGCGATGAGTTGATCTTGCGCTCGCCAGGCCATCCCGATTTGCCGGTCTACCTGCTGACTCCCAACAGCGAGGCCGATCGGCCCGGCCCGGCGATCCTGGCCCTGCACGGTCATGGTGCGCACGGCTACGACGCCGTCGCCGGCGTAGCCGACTCCGCGGAAGCTGACCGCGGAATCCGCGAAGTCAACTACGACTACGGACGACAACTCGTCCGGCGAGGCTACGTCGTGGCCATACCGTGCTTCACGCCCTTCGGCCGCCGGCTGGACGACAAGGAAGCCTACGGCGGCGACGACGCTTGCGCCGTCACCTACGTTCGGATGCAACTGCTCGGTCGCGTTCTGATGGCGGAGAATCTGCGCGACGCCCTGTGGTCCTTCGAGTTGTTGCAGCGCAACCCCCGCGTCGACGGCGCGCGCATCGGTTGTGTAGGTCTCTCCTACGGCGGACGCATGGCCATGCTCGCCGCCGCCTTGGAACGCCGGATTCGAGTCGCCGTCATTTCCGGCGCACTGAACCTCATGCAGGAGCGCATCCTGCATCGCTACAGTTGCGGTGCCCAAGTCATCCCGGGTCTCCTGCGCTACGGCGACGTACCGGAGATCGGCGGTTTGATCGCGCCGCGCCCCGCTCTGTGGGAGATCGGCGCTCAGGACAAGCTGATGGTTCCCGAGTGGATCGATCCGGCTCTGGAGCGACTCCGCCGACCGTACGAAGCGCTACGGGCCGCCGGTCAGCTCCGAGTCGACCGCTTCGACGGCGGCCACCGTTGGAACGGCGTCCATGCGTACCCCCTCCTAGACCAAGTCCTGAAGTCTTCGGTCTGAGCACTAGTCGAATGTGGTTGATTTACCACACCTGCGGAGTTGCGGGGCTATAAAAATCAACAACATGCATTCTGGCCCGCTGTTTGCTTTCATAGAGACTTGCCCCACGCAAACCTCCCCGAGTTTGAAACCACGCTAGCCGGAAGAGCCTCCATCGAAGGCGTCGGCCTCCACCACGGCGTCCCCGTAAAAATGACGATCGGTCCTGCTCCCGCAGGCTCTGGAGTCGTCTTTGTGCGCACGGATCTTGAGGATTTCGAGATCCCAGCCGATTGGCGTTGGGTCGCCAAGGTCAGCTACGCCACAAGTCTGATGCGCAAGGGCGTGTTGCTCTCGACGACCGAGCACCTGCTGAGTTGTTTCTACGCCATGGGCGTGGACAATGCTCGGGTCGAGATCTCGAATCTCGAGGTCCCGATTGCCGATGGTTCCAGTGCTCCCTTCGTCGAGCTGATCGACCAGGCGGGCATCAAGATTCTCCGTCGCCCTCGCCGCTATCTTGCGATCACGCGTCCGGTTGAAGCTGTTGAAGGAGACAAGCGCATTCGGGTCGATCCCGCTCCGGCGTTTTCGCTGGACTACGCGACGCACTTCGATCATCCGTTGATCGGCCGCCAAGAACTGCGCATGCAACTCGACCCCGAGACCTACCGAGACGAGATCGCTCCCGCGCGGACATTCGGCTTCGAGCGCGACCTCGAACAGATGCGCGACATGGGCCTCATCCGGGGAGGCGATTTGACGAACGCCGTGTGCTTCGGCTCCGACGGGCCGCTCAATCCGGAAGGGTTGCGGTTTCCGGACGAGCCCTGCCGTCACAAGGTCTTGGATCTGATGGGCGACCTGGCGCTGGTCGGCTCGCCGCTATTGGGAAAGATCACCGCCGAGCGTGCCGGGCACGCGATGCACACCGCGTTGGTCCGCAAAATTCACGCCGATCCCACCTGCTACGCGCTATGCACGGCGCAACAGCTGGACGGCGTGACCGCCTCCGCTTAGCAAACCGCTCGCTCGGCGCTATACTGCCGCAATGAGCGATTCCAAGACCCGCCGTACTTTCCTCACAGCAGGCGTCGCCGCGGCTGCCGCGGCTCGCCCGCTGAGCGCCCAATCTGCGCGCCGGACTCTGGGCGCAAACGACCGGATCAACATCGGGATGATCGGCGTCGGAGGCCGCGGCTCAGGCCACCTGCGCGCCATGATGGGCCGCGACGCCGAGGTGAAGGTCGTTGCGATCTCCGACATCTACTCAAAGCGCAACGACGCCGCGCTCTCCACCGCCAAGCTGGCCGGGCGCGACCTCCACAAGGACTATCGCGATTTACTGGCTCGTTCAGACGTCGACGGAGTCATCATTTCGACGCCGGACCATTGGCACGCACCCATGGCGATTGAAGCGATGCGGGCCGGCAAAGACGTCTATCTCGAAAAGCCCGTCACTCTCACCATCGACGAGGCTCGGCAGGTCGCCGAGGTTGCCCGCGAGACCGGCGCCGTACTCCAAGTCGGCTGCCAGCACACCTCCGACAAGCGCCACCTCAAGGCGCGTGAACTCGTCGAGGACGGTTGGATCGGCCAACCTCTTTGGGGCCAAGCCAACTACTCGCGCAACACGATCCACGGCGAGTGGAACTACACCATCGACGAGGGTGCGACGGCCGAGGAGATCGGTTGGGAGGCCTTCCTCGGACCGGCGGAGAAGCGCGACTTCGATCCCGATCGCTACTTCCGCTGGCGCAAGTATTGGGATTATTCGGGCGGTGTCGCAACCGACCTCTTCTATCACCGCTTGACGCCGTTGCGCCAGATCATGGGCATTGAGTTTCCGACGCGCGTGACCGGCGCCGGAGGCATCTACGTCCATAAGGACCGGGAGGTCCCCGACACCTACACCTCGACGATCGAGTACGAGGACAGCTGCTGTGTCCTCGGCAGTTCGATGGCCAACGGCGCCGGCAACATTCACATGGAGCCCGTGATCTACGGACACAAGGCCACCATCACTTTTGACGGCTTTGCGATTGTGGTCACCCCGGAATGGCAGTTCGAGAAAGAGTTTGTCGAGAAGACCGGCTCGTCGAAGATGTACGTCGAGGTCGAGCCGCACAACATGGGCACGGAGCACCACTCCAACTTCCTCGATTGCATGCGCAGCCGCGAGCAGCCGAACCACAACCCGGACTTCGCCTACCGCATCATGACCGCCATCAAGCTGGGCTCCGACAGCTATCGCCAAGGCAAGATGATGCTCTGGGACCCCGAGCGTGAACGCCTCCTCGCCGAAGCCCCGGAGCGACAGGTCTACAAGGGCTCCGGCATCAATCACGACGAACCGCGCCGCCGCCGCCGCTAACTGACTCACGCATGAAACTCCACACCTTCCTCGCGGTCTGCGCGATCACCCTTGCTTCGTGCGGAACCGAAGCCCCCGCGAACTACACCACCGATTACGGTTCGTGGAGCGATTACGGCGGCAGCGCCGACGCTGCCCAGTATTCTTCGCTCGACCAGATCAACCGCTCCAACGTGGGCGGCCTTGAAGTTGCCTGGTCGTATGAAACGGGCGACGAGAACCGCTACTTCTTTGCGCCACTCGTCTCCCGCAACCTCGCCTTCGTCCTCGCCGAGAACAACTCGATCGTCGCCCTCAACGCCGCTACGGGTGAGAAGGTCTGGACGCGCCCCGCCGACCCCGGCATGATCGCCATCACCAACCGCGGCATCAATTACTGGGAGAGCGACGACGGCTCCGACCGACGCATCCTCTACGCCGCCGACCATTTCCTCATCGGCCTCAACGCCGAAACTGGCGAGGTCATCGAATCCTTTGGTGTCGGTGGCCGCGTCAACTTGAAGGAAGGTCTTGGTCGCGATCCCGAGAGTTTCAACCTCGTCCAATCTCATTCGCCTGGACGGGTCTTCGAGAACCTGATTATCCTCGGCTCGGCCACCAACGAAGGCTACGGTTCGGCCCCGGGCGACGTCCGAGCCTATGACGCCCGAACGGGCGAACTGGTCTGGAACTTCCACACGATTCCGCACCCGGGCGAATTCGGGTACGACACTTGGCCTGAAGACGCCTGGAAGACCGTGGGAGGCGCCAACGTCTGGACCGAGTTTACGGTCGACGTCGAACGAGGCGTGGTCTATCTCCCCGTCGCCAGCGCCAAGTACAACTTCTACGGCGCCGACCGCGCCGGCTCGAACTTGTTCAGCAACTCGCTGGTCGCCGTTGACGCGCGCACCGGCGAGCGTATTTGGCATTTCCAGTTCGTCCATCACGACATCTGGGACTACGACCCGGCCACCGCTCCCAAACTGCTTACGGTCCGACACGAGGGCAGAGAAGTCGACGTTGTCGCCCAAGCCTCCAAGCAAGGCTTCCTCTTCGTCTTCGATCGCGACACCGGCGAACCCCTGTGGGAGATCGAAGAGCGCCCCGTCCCCACCGACTCGGAGATGCCGCGCGAGACGCTTTGGCCGACGCAGCCCTTCCCGACCAACCCTCCGCCGTTCGCTCGCCAGTCGTTCACCGTCGACGACATGCACTCCTTCTACCCCGAGGAGGAGAACATCCGCTTCCGGAAGTACGTAGCCGAAGCCCGCAACGAGGGGCTGTTCACGCCGCCCGGCCGCGGCGACGCCATCCAGATGCCCGGCAACAACGGCGGCTCCAACTGGGGCGGCGCCGCGGTTGAACCCGACACGGGCCGGATGTACATCGTCTCCAAGGCGCTCCCGGCCATCCTCCGTCTCGATCCCGACGGCGAACAAGAGATCCCCGCGCCTGACGAACCCGCCTTGCGCGCACGCTACCTCTACGACGTCCACTGCCATGCCTGCCACACCGTCGATGACCAAGAGAACGCGCGCGCCCAGTCCTCGCTCGTCGGTATCGGCGAGACGATGAACGCTCGCCGACTTGCAGCCGTCATCCGCGAGGGCGTCGGTCCGATGCCCGGTTTCGCGTCGTTGCCGGACGGCGACATCGATCTGCTGGTCGCCTTCCTCCAGTCCCCCGGCGACTATCCGCCCTCCGTCGAGCGCGCCGAGCGCGGCCAACTCGCCGACAGCGCCCGATTCTTGACAGGCTTCGGACTCGTGCGAGGCAGCAACGGCCTTCCTCCGATCAAGCCGCCGTGGTCGACGCTCACCGCCTATGACCTCAACGAGGGCGTCATCGATTGGCAGATTCCGCTCGGCGAAGTTCCTTTCCTGGCCGCCCAGGGCATTACCGGCACCGGGACCGTCCAGCCCAAAGTCGGCCCCGTCGTGACCGCCGGCGGATTGATCTTCACCGGCACACGCGACAAGAAGGCCCGCGCCTTCGATTCCTCCACCGGCGAAGTCGTCTGGGAGCACGAACTCGAAGCGGCTATGGAAGGCATTCCAGCCGTCTATGAAATCGAGGGTAAGCAGTACATCCTCTTCTGCGTCTCCGCCCAAGCTGGGCTGACCCGTGCAACAGCGGAGCCCCTACGCGGTTCCTATGTAGCGTTCGCCCTGGGAGAGTGAACGACCCTCTTGGAGGCGCACGCCCGCGCCTCCGCCTGCCACTCAATTCCCCGTAGACTATCCCTCATGCGAATCCTCGTCGCGGCGGCACTCGCCCTACTCGCCCTCACGCCGGTCCAAGCGCAACGGAGCAACTGGGCGCGTCCGTTTGAAGCCCACCGGGTCATCGGCAACCTCTACTACGTCGGCACCTACGATCTCGCCGTCTACCTGATCACGTCCGACGAGGGGCACTTCCTGATCAACACCGGCATGGAGGACTCCGCGCCCCAGATCCGTTCCGGCATTGAGTCCCTCGGCTTCAAGCTGGAGGACGTGAAGGTCCTGCTGACCATGCAGGCTCACTGGGACCACACCGCCGCTCTGGCCGAGATCAAGCAGATCACCGGGGCCGAAATGTGGGCCACCGCCGACGACGCTCCCGTGCTCCGAGACGGGGGCTTTTCCGACGCGCACTTCGGCGGCAAGCAGACGTTCAAGCCGGTGGAAGTCGATCGCATCCTCAAAGACGGCGAAACGATCTCCCTCGGCGACGCCCGTCTCCAGGTCGTCGAAACGCCCGGGCATTCCCGCGGCAGCGTCAGCTACACCATGACCGTCCACGAGAAAGGCCGGGACTACAACGTCGCCATCGCCAACATGAACTCGATCAATCCCGGCAAGCGCTTCCACCACGACCCGACCTACCCCGAGATCATGGCTGATTTTGAGCACACGTTCGCCGTCCAGAAAGACCTTCCGGTGGACGTTTTCGTCTCGGCTCACGCCTCCCAGTACGGCCTCCACAAGAAATTCACGCCTGGCGACTCTTACGACCCCGATCGCTTCGTGGACCCCGAGGGGTACAGGAAAGCCGTCGAACGCTATGAAACGCTCTATTTGAAGTACTTGGAGGCGGAAAAGCCCTAACCGAGAGTCGGATTCGACGGTTGCTCATCCCTGCGGGCGCGTCTACACTATAGGGACGGGTCCTTGGGAACCCAGCGGGTCGCCATGTCCGGGATTTTCCGCGCGCGCCGACCAGCCCCCCTGACTTGCTGATGTTCGTATTCGGCCCCCGTGCGCGGGGAGCGAAGCGGCCTTTCGCGCGAAGAAGACGCTTGAAGAGATAGCTCGATGTTCGACAATCTGTCCGACAAACTGCAGCGCGTCTTCAAAGACCTTCGGGGCGAAGGCAAGCTCACTGAAGAGAATGTCCAGGGCGCTCTCAAGGAGATCCGTCTCGCTCTTCTCGAAGCCGACGTTAACTTCAAAGTCGTCAAAGAGCTGATCGAGAAGATCCGCACCAAGGCTCTCGGCCAAGAGGTGCTGACGGCGTTTTCGCCGACCGAGCAAGTCGTCAAGATCGTCAAGGACGAGCTGGTCCGCATCCTCGGCAACACGGAAGCGAAGCTACGCTACGCTAGCAGCCCGCCGTCGGTCTACATGATCGTCGGCCTCCAGGGCTCGGGTAAGACGACCTCCTCGGGCAAACTGGCGCGCTGGCTATCGAAGAACGGCCATCGTCCCTTGCTGGTGTCTGTCGACGTTTATCGTCCGGCCGCCCGCGACCAGCTCCGCATCGTCGCCGAGCAGATCAAGCAGCCGATCTACGTCGGCGAAGAGGGCGAGACCTCTCCGCTGGAGCTCGCCAAGGGCGCCAAGCGCGAAGCGATCCAAACCGGACGCGACGTGGTCATCATCGATACCGCGGGCCGTCTGCACATCGACGACGAGTTGATGGAAGAGCTCGAAGAGCTCAAGCGGGAATTTACTCCGTCCGAGACGCTGTTCGTCGCCGACGCGATGACCGGTCAGGACGCAGTCAAGTCGGCCGCGCAGTTCCATGAGCGTCTCGGAGTCTCCGGCGTCGTGCTCACCAAGATGGACGGCGACGCCCGCGGCGGCGCGGCGCTCTCTATCCGCCAGGTGATCGGACGCCCGCTGAAGTTTGTCGGCGTCGGCGAAAAGCTGGACGCCTTCGAGGTCTTCCACCCCGATCGCATCGTCAATCGAATTCTCGGCATGGGCGACATGCTCTCGCTGATTGAGAAGGTCGAGGGCGCGATCGACAAGGACCAGGCTGCGGAGATGCAGGAGAAGGTCCTCGGCGATTCGTTTACGCTCGAAGACTTCCTCAAGCAATTGCAGTCGTTGAAGAAGATGGGTTCGTTGGAATCGTTGCTGGGTATGCTGCCCAACGTCGGTCCCTTCAAGGAACTCCAGGGCGCGCAGGTCGATCCCAAGGAGATGGGGCGCGTGGAAGCGATCATCTCCTCGATGACCAAGAAGGAGCGCGCCAACCACGAGATCATCAACGGCAGCCGCCGACGCCGCATCGCCAAGGGATCGGGGTCGAGCGTGCAAGAGGTGAACCAGCTCCTCAAGCAGTACCGTGAGGCGCGCAAAATGATGCGCGCCATGACGGGCGGCGGGAAGAAGGGCGGTTTGAAGCGGAAAAAGAAGGGCCGAAAGGGGCGGCCGCAACTGGGCGGGGGCGTCAATATCCAGGGGTTTCCAGGCATCCTCGGGCGCTAGGCCCGAGTCGAATGCGAACCGGCTCCACAGCCGGGGACGCGTTTGAACGACAATAGTAGACGAGTATCGGAGGAAGGACTGAGATGGTAGCGATTCGCTTGACGCGCGTGGGCGCGAAGAAGAAACCGAGCTACCGGGTGATTGTGACCGACAAGCGGCGCCCCCGGGACAGCAGAAACCTTGAAATTGTGGGCTTTTACAACCCGCGGCCGACGCCGATTGAGATCCGTCTCGAGCGCGAACGCATCGACTACTGGATCGGAGTAGGCGCACAGCCTTCCGAACGCGTCAAGAAGCTCATCAAGTACTTCGACGAGAACGGCGAGAACATGGCCAAGCCGAAGCGCGAGAAGATGCGCGCCGACGCCGAAGCCAAGGAAGCCGTGCCGGTCGAACGTCCCGTGAAGCCGACGCCGGTGGAAGACGCTCCGGCCGAAGAGGCCAAAGCGGAAGAAGCTCCCGCCGCCGAGGAGGCTCCGGCCGCCGAAGCCGCCGCGGAAGAAGCGCCCGCAGCCGAAGCTGCCGCCGAGGAAGCTCCGGCTGCTGAAGCCGAAGCCGCTCCGGCTGAAGAGAAGAAAGACGACGCCCCTGCGGCGGAGTAGCAGCGCATCGAGCGCGTAACGCCTGCTGTGGGAGGTACCCGTCGTGGCATCGTCGACCGATTCAGTCGTGGAAATGGTGGAAGTGATCGCGAAGGCTCTCGTTGACG
>Ga0209273_10002592_pt1 | contig 13632 bp, 13 predicted proteins | sample tdAd471_FD_187126 | JGI IMG/M metagenome (GOLD analysis project Ga0209273, IMG submission 187126) | Marine sediment microbial communities from the Atlantic coast under amendment with organic carbon and nitrate - tdAd47.1 (SPAdes)... | ecosystem: Environmental > Aquatic > Marine > Coastal >...
AGGCCAATCGGGCGCGGATCCTCAATCAGATCGCGAATCAACTGCAGGAACTGGGTTTCCGGCGGATGACCGCACAGTCATTGAAACCGAAACATGTGGATGCACTGGTGAAGCGTTGGTTAAGTGAGGGCATGGCGGCCGGCACCATCAAAAATCGAATGAATTGCCTGCGCTGGTGGGCGGCCAAAGTGGGGCGGTCCAATGTGGTGGCGCGATCTAATAGCTTCTATGGCATTCCCGACCGGCAATTCGTTAGCAACGATTCCAAGGCCGTTATTGTCGATAGAGACACATTGGCGAGCATCAGAGATGACCATGTGCGTGTCAGCCTGGAGTTGCAGCGCGTCTTTGGCCTGCGCCGGGAGGAGGCAATCAAATTCATACCGGCATATGCTGATCAGGGCGATCATATTCGCCTGAAGGCATCCTGGACGAAAGGGGGCAAATCGCGGATCGTGCCGTTGCTCACCCAGGAGCAGCGCGCCGCGCTGAATCGTGCGCACCGTCTCGCGGGAACCGGTTCATTGATTCCGCCGCAAAAGAACTACATTCAGCAACTGCGCACCTACGAACGTCATACTACTCTGGCTGGACTGTCGAAGCTCCACGGACTACGTCACGCCTATGCCCAATCTCGCTATCAACGGTTGACGGGGTGGGCGTGCCCTGCGGCGGGTGGGCCGGTCGCAAAGAGTTTAAATGCAGACCAAAGAAGGCAGGATCATCAAGCGCGATTGATCATCAGCCGCGAATTAGGCCATGTTCGCGAACAGATCAGTGCTGTGTATCTTGGGCGATAAGTAAGCCAAAAAAGCACAGCACCCCGAGCATGGATTACGCATTCACGCACGCGAACGATTTGGCGATCATGAGGCTCCTCACCATAAGCAGGGCCAAACCATGCGAATCCATCGTCTATTCTCTACGCAAAGGTTGATGCTGCTGGGCGGCCTGGCTTTTGCGATAGCAAACAATGGAGTGCTGGCAGCAGCGCAACCCATAACCTCGAGCAAAAACGTCACCCAGGTTGATCGCTATTCAGAACTGACAGCTGGGCCGACGTTCGAGCAGCGTGATCTGCTCGCTGTGACTGTAGCCGTTTCCATACCCAATAACATCGCCAGCCTCGGTGGTACGTTGCGTTGGATTCTGCGTGATTCGGGCTACCGCCTCGCCGCCGACTCCGTTATTCCTCCTGGGGTACATTCAATGCTCAAACTGCCGTTACCCGCAGCCCATCGACGACTAGGGCTGATGCCGCTGAAAGAGGTGCTAGCACTTATGGTTGGCCCTGAGTTTCACATCGTTCAGGACCCGGTACATCGTCTGGTGTCATTTGAGCGTTGTAACACAGTACAAAATTCTTCACAGGCACAAGGAGAGCTGTAATGGACGTCTTTGTAGTCGCCCTCGTGCTGTTTGCGGTAATGGCCTTTGGAACAGGAGATAGCAAGCGTGAGGATCAAGCAGACTCTTCCAATGTTTCATCCGAATCGGAAGTTCACCCAGTAACTCGCAAACACTCGGGTCAATTCTGTGATGCATGGGTCGGACACATTACCCAGCGTGATCTCACTATCCCACTCGACCAGAGGGTCATTGACGATGAAGAGTAGCGCCAGAGGACGCGGCCGTGTTTTTCGGATTGTCGGGTTCGCTATCCTTACTGCCTTATCCACTCTCGCCGGAGCGGGAGAACAGTCGAATTCACACGTGTCTACACGACATACGACCGAAGCATCTGCAACACAGCAGTTAGACCATCAGACCTCCAGCGCTGCACGGTGGGGCCTGGATGATAACGAATGGCAGCGTTATGAAGTGCTGAAGCAGGGTATTCGCGGGAGTGTGAGTACCGCAACCTTGTCCCCCATAGAAGTCCTCGGTATTCACTCGCGGAGTACCGAAGAGCGGCGGCGGTACGCCGAGCAATGGGCCGTAATGATGCGTGAGGATGCCGAGCGTATTTTGGCATTTCAACGCGCGTACGATGAAGCCCAGCGACGTTTATATCCCAATGGTTTACTCATTGACGCCAGTATGCTGAATACCAACAAGACAGACCATGAGGCGTTAGCAAGATTGGCGTGGCAGCCCGCCGACCGAGTGCTGTTCTTTACCGACACGCAATGTCCGAAGTGCGATGCTGTACTTGAGCGTCTTGTCAGTCAGTTAGCGCAATTCTCCGGCATCGATGTGTACCTGATCAATGTGTCCCCCGGTGAGGAATCCCTGATACGCGAATGGGCAGCGTCGAAACAGATCAGTCCGCAATGGGTCAGAGAACACAAGGTTACGCTGAATGTCGACGCGGGTGCGCGGGACAGAGTCGCCGCGCACACTGGGCAGGACGGTCAAGCATTACCCGTGCTCGTGTTACGCAGGGGAGACCAGTTCACGCCTTTGCCGGCATGGCGATTTTGAAGAGAATGACGATGCATCGTCAATCCATTGTCGCGTGGATTATCGGTCTGCTGTGTGGGTCCCTCGTCTTCGATGCCCAGTCCATACCGGCCGGATATCGGCGAGTGGCGATTGAGTATGATTTGCCCCCGGCGTTGCTTTACGCGGTGGCATTGACTGAGAGCGGGCAGAGCGCACTCAGCGAAGGTCGGTTCCGTCCCTGGCCCTGGGCGCTCAATATAAATGGTGAAGGACACTATTTCACTTCAAGACAAGAAGCATTGCAGGTACTGCAAGCGGCCCTGATACACACGAACAGTTCTGTCGATATCGGGTTAATGCAAATCAACTGGCGCTACCATCACGCCGCACTGGGTTCAGCATGGCAAGCACTGGATCCCTACCATAATTTGCGTGTCGCGGCGGCGATTCTGCGAGATTGCCTCAATGAGCATGCTAACTGGATGCAGACTGCTGGCTGCTATCACGCACCCAACGATCGCACGAGAGCGAAGGCTTACGCCAGTCGCGTCCAACAATATTTGACGCAGCATGCCGACATTGACCCGGAGGGTGGGTTTGAAACTCCCTAGTCGTCACTGTTTGCCCAAGTTTCTACTTGTTGTCTTCATAGGTGCGTTCGCAAGTGTATCGGCAATCGCCGAGTTGACTGTCATTTATGATACGGGTCACACGAAACCGATAGCGCCCCTCCTGAAGCCCTTTGTGTTGGATCAAGGGCTGCCGGACCACCCGGGCACTGCTGCGGATTCAGCTGACCAGAAAGTGCTAAATGGCGCTACGCTCAGCAATTTACTACCGGTGCGTTCTCCCGGCTTGCTGGTCGGTGATCTTGCGGGAAGGCAGCTCAAACCTGGTGTCCAAGCGCGTCTGGCACAGGGCAATCCGCGTCCCTTTTTCTTGATCGGGTCCGATCGGGTATCGCTGGAGTGGCTGGCAATCCACCGAGGCACTCTTAAATCGCTTGGTGCGGTGGGGATGCTGGTGCAAGCCGACACCGAGCAAGACGTCCGGCATGTCGCCGAAATCTCACAGGGCCTTTCCATCACACTCGGATCTGGCAGCGATTTGGCCAATGCCCTAGGTGTCGATCGTTATCCGGTACTCATTACCCGCGACGGCATCACGCAATGAGCGCCCATCCTATGGAGGCGTTGCTTCGACCGCCGGTCGAGTTGTGGTCTTGCTTCACGGCGATCGCTGCAGGCTTACTGGCCTTGCTTGCACCGTGGAGCCTGATGATGCCACCGGGAATTGCTGCCGCCAGCAGCCTGGCTTTCTTAGGGTTTGGTCTCTGGCGGGGCCATCAAGCCTGGCGTGTGTTGCGCTATCAGCGTCACATGAAACGCTTACCGGAGTATCGAATAGCGGCCGATCGGGTCCCTGTCAGTCAGCACAAACTATTTTTAGGCAAAGGCTTTCGCTGGACCCAGCAACACACCCAGCGGCTACGCGACACGTTGAAACCCGAGGTTCAGCGTTACGTTCAGCCGGGTGCGCTTTACCATTGGGCGCGGCAAAAGGAAGTCGCCTGGGAGTCGATACCGGGGCTGACCTTATTGGCGAGGCTCTTGCGCAGTCGATCCCGCTGGAACCTGTTGGCGCCGTTACCGCCAGTGGGCGGCAAGCCCGCTCTACACGCGGTTGAACCCCATGAGCAACCCGTGTGGATGGATCTGGGTGAACGGGTCGGACACACACTGGTGTTAGGCACCACCCGGGTCGGCAAGACACGATTGGCAGAATTGCTGATTACCCAGGACATCCACCGCGGGGATGTGGTGATTGTGTTCGACCCCAAAGGCGACGCAGATCTGTTGCGCCGCATTTATGCCGAAGCCAAGCGAGCTGGTCGTCTGGACGACTTCTATTTGTTTCATTTGGGTTTTCCGGAGCTGTCGGCGCGCTATAACGCGATAGGAAATTTCTCCCGTATTACCGAGGTCGCAACCCGCATTGCCAACCAGTTGCCCAACGAGGGTAACTCTGCCGCTTTCAAGGAGTTCGCCTGGCGCTTCGTCAATATTATTGCCCGAGCGTTGGTGGCGCTGAAACGCCGACCGGACTATCAACAGATCCGCCGTTACATCAACGACATCGAACCGCTGTTTGTGGAGTATGCGGGCTACCGTGCGGCGATTGCAGGCATCGACGCCTGGGCGTCTCTGGTTGAAGAACGCGCAGCGGATATCAAGGAGCGCAACCTGCCCAATGCACTGCGCGGAAGGTCGATGGAAGCTATCGCCTGCATGCGGTTGTTGCAGGAGAGGCCCATCTACGACCCCGTCCTGGATGGTCTTATTTCCGCGTTCAAGTACGACAAGACTTATTTCGACAAGATCGTCAGCTCCGTTGGCCCGCTGATGGAAAAACTCACGACCGGTACCATCGCCGCCTTGATTTCTCCGGACTATCAAGACGAGCAGGATGCACGACCCATCTTCGAATGGATGGATGTGGTGCGCCGCAAAGGGATTGTCTACGTGGGGCTTGATGCACTCACCGATACTACGGTAGCCAGTGCGGTGGGCAATTCCATGTTTGCAGATCTCGTGTCAGTGGCGGGCCATATTTACAAACACGGCGTGGCGTCCGAACAGGCTGGACACGCGCGGGGCGGCGACCTGGACGCGTCCGGACACGGCCCCGGACAGTCCTCCATGTCCACACTACCGACCATCTCCCTACATGCCGACGAGTTCAATGAGCTGATCGGTGATGAGTTCGTACCGTTGCTGAACAAAGCAGGCGGAGCAGGGTTTCAGGTAACGGCCTACACCCAGACCTGGTCGGATGTGGAGGCGCGGATTGGCAGCAAGGCCAAGGCGGGACAGGTGGCCGGTAACTTCAATACGATGCTGATGCTGCGGGTGAAGGAGCTGGACACGGCAGACATGCTGACCGAGCAGTTGCCCAGAGTCGAAGTGTTCAGCCTGATGAGTGTTTCCGGCGTCGATGATTCATCGGACCCTGGTTCTGGTGTCGACTTCAAATCTCGTAACGAAGATAGGATCAGTGTCTCGGAAGTGCCGATGCTGACTGCTGCTGATATGGTCACGCTACCCAAAGGGCAGGCCTTCGCGCTATTGGAGGGCGGTCAGCTCTGGAAACTCCGTATTCCCTTGCCGGATAGCCGTGGGGATGCTGCCATACCGAGCGATTTTGAAGCGATGGCCGACGCGATGCGGCGCAGCTACACCACCAACGATCATTGGTATCGGGTGACCGATCACTGGTGGCACGCGGTGTCTGAGACCACACCGGATTCATCTGAACAGGTCGATTCACCTTAAGATGGCGGAACCAGCCGATCCCCGCCGGTCTGTAGCAAGCCCGGGCATCTTCCCCCGGATTCTCACCGGTATCGCCCAGTGCTTTAAATGGCTCTTTCTCTCCCTGGTCTTCTCCGTTTTGATCGAGTGGATTGGCATGGTGTTCTGGTGGGAGGAGCAGGGCTTAACGCATAGCCGGCAGATGCTGGTGAATGAGTTGCAGTTCCTGGGCGCGGACTTTCATCGCAGTTGGTTGACCGAACATCCCATGCAGTTCGCCAGTGAATTGTCAGAGCGCTTCTACTACTTCGCCTTTGAATGGACCGGGTTTGTCGATCTTCTCCAGTGGATCACGCAAGCTCCATCTATTGCGGAATCCGGCGTGCGCCCAATACTGCACCGGCTCTACCGGCCCATAGCTGACTTTGTTCTGGCAGCAATGCAAATCACCCAGGTCTTTGCGGTTCGCCTGGCCATCCTGGCGCTCGCCACACCGGTATTTGGACTGTTCACCCTGGTGGCGCTGGTCGATGGCCTGGTGCGGCGGGACCTGCGGCGTTGGGGCGGCGGTCGGGAAAGCTCTTTCGTCTACCACTACGCGAAGAAAGCCGCCATACCACTGATCATCATGGCTTGGGTGCTGTACCTGGCGCTGCCGTTCAGCTTGCACCCGTCCTGGATCATCCTGCCGTTCGCTCTGGCCTTCGCCTTCGCTGTGACCATCACGGCCAGTACCTTCAAAAAGTATCTCTGATACAGTTGACTGTACTGTTACAGTTTGCTAGGCTGTATTTGAGCACTGTAAATATACAGTCTAAATGCTGTTTAGGAGGTAATCATGATCGCGCAAGCCGAACAACTGCTGCAACGTGGTTCCAGTGTCACCAGTTCCCTGCTGCCAGCGATTTTTCGTATTTTCAGCCAGTGGCGTCTGACTGGCGCCCAGCAGATGACCTTGTTGGGGCTCAGCAACGAGAAGACCCTCTACAACTGGAAGAGCCAGCCGGAGAAGGCCAAGCTGACGCGGGATCTGCTGGAACGGGCCAGTTATATCCTGGGTATCTACAAATCCCTGGAGATTCTGTTGCCTGATGAGGGTCTGGCCGATCAGTGGCTGGCTACCCCCAATGACAACCCCCTGTTCAATGGTACGGCACCGCTGGACCGGTTGCTGGCAGGGCAAGTGGTGGATCTGGCCGTGGTCAGAGATTTCCTCGATGCGGAGCGGGGTGGCTGGTGATCGATATTGAAACGCTGCCGGGTAGCGAGGCAAATGAACCAGTTTATCGGGTCATACTGTCGCGCTATCCGCAGATCCACCTGTTCGAGCGCGTCTCCAGTGCGCAGGATTGGGAGGTGCTCTACGCCGTTGAGTCCCTGACCAACCCCAGGTTACGGGATGAAGTCGGTGATATTCGCCTGGTGCCACCGGAAGACCGGGTGTATGGCGATGGTGCGTCCTGGATCATGGCGGCGTTTACCCACCCACCGGTCGATGCTCGCGGCGGACGCTTCAACCGGGATTTCGGTATCTACTACTGCACCGCTGACGAGGATGTGGCCATCGCTGAGTCGTCTTTTCATCGCGCGCGTTTTCTGCGGGAATCAAGAATCGAAAAAACCACCCAGGAAATGCGTGTTATCCGCGCACAGCTTGGGCCGACAACCCTGCATGATGTGCGATACCTGATCGGTGAAGCAATCTACGACCCCGATGAATACGCAGTAGGGCAACAGCTCGGGCGCGCGTTGCGAGATGCAAAAAGCTTCGGCGTGCACTACCAAAGTGTAAGAGCGGAAGGTGATTGCTATGGGGTGATGCGTCCCAAGGCGCTCACGGATGCCATTCATTGGCGCTATCTTCGCTACCACTATGACCAGGGGGCAATCGTTGAGGTTGAATCCCTGGATGGCAGTGGCAAGAGGTGAAGGCAATGTATAAAGAGCTATTGTGGATCTTCACCCAACTACCAGACGATTACATCGTGCTTGATACCGAGACCACCGGACTCCCTGATGAAAAAGGACTGCCGGATATCGTAACGCTTGGGATCACGGTGGTGAGGCAGAGAGAGCTTGCTAAATCCGTAGAATTTGAAACGCGACCGAAAAAACCCATTTCCCAAGAAGCGCAGTCGATACACGGCATTACCAACGAACAAGCTGCAGGATTCGATTCCTTCGATTCCCACTGGAATCCGATTGCCGGATATTTGAAAGATCAGCTCATCGTCATTCACAATGCGAGTTTTGACTGGCCGATCATGCTGGATCACGTGGCTCGATACGATTTAACAATGCCGCCAGTACACGGTGTTTTTTGTAGTCAGAAAGCTGCAACTCCCTGGGCTCAAGCAATTAACCTCCTTTGCAGTCACAGAGGTCCGTCGTTAGATATGTTGACGAAGGTGCTGGGTGTTGAAGATATCAGAGCCAAAGTTGACGGTATTCATGGTGCGAAAGTTGATAGCAAGCAGGCTGCTAGGGCTGTGGAGGTGATGCGCCACTATGGAGTTGTGAGTGAGTCAAAAAAGCTAGGATAACCGATGGCTGAGAAGAAGGATAGAGTGTTCGGGCGCAGGCCTACTCGGACATTGTCGAACCTATCGTAGGATAGCTTTTTGCAAATGGTAGAAAACAAAAACAACGAGTTTTGCAATGATGAAAAATATAATTAGGGAAATGGAGCGCGTGATATGTATTTGCAAGAAGTATCGCTAATTAATTTCCGTTCATTCAAATCTAACACAGTTTCGCTTCAACCCGATTTGACAATTCTCGTTGGTGAAAATAATAGCGGAAAGAGTAACACCATCGACGCTCTACGCCTCCTGACGCCGCCATTAAGCGGTCGAAGAGATATTTACTGCCAGCTCACGGATATCCGTTTTTCTGCGGGTACCGGCTTTGATCTGTCAGCACGATATGTCGATTTAAATGCGGCTCAGCAGGGCCGTCTAGTATCAGCTTGCACTGATAAGGCTATGACTGACGCCATGTTTGGCCTGTCATATGATGAAACTAAGGGTGGCTTTCCTCCTCGCCCCACACTTTGGGCAGGCAAAGCGGGGCGAGCGCCTGAGCCAGGAAGTCATGACATGATTCGCCATGTCTATCTTCCGGCTTTACGCGACGCCAAGTATGCACTTGCCTCCGGGAATCCGACGCGAATCTATGCGCTACTAAGGCACTTTCTAAAGGACGCTGATCCAGCTGACCTGATCAAAGCACTGTCCCGTGATACTAACCACAAAATCTTGAAGGCCATCGGCGGTTCCGTTGATGTCGGTCTAGAAGCTTTGACTGCCGGTGTCCGACAGCAAACAGCATCTTTGGGGTTTTCAAAAGATGAGAAGCTGATCGACATTGCCAGAGATCTAAAATTTAGTCTCGCTGATCACGGTATTGACCCAGAGGACCTCACCTACTCAGGCCATGGCTATGCCAATCTTCTTTATATGGCGACGATTGCGGTTGAGCTGGAAAATGTCAGCAACGCTGATCTAACGCTGTTTCTTGTCGAGGAACCAGAGGCACACCTACATCCACAATTACAGGCCGCTGTACTTTCCTTCTTGAGGGAGCGATCGGTCAAATCAAGAGAGGTACCAAAAGAAGACGGTTCCCCTGCCGGTGAAATACAAGTGGTTGTAGCGACGCACTCTCCAAACCTGACCGCGAGCGTACCAAGCAAGAATATGGTATTTCTTCGTGCCGTCGTATTCGATGCGAAAACAGCTGTTGCTGATGTAGAAGCTGAGGACGTTGTTGCAAACGAAGAAGAAGCCACTGAAGTAGCTGCTGAAGCTCTTGGAACAGAGGTGGAGGCAGAAATCCTACCGTTAAAACCTCGCCGCGAAACCCGCTCAATTTCTCTAGCTAATCTCCTGACCGACGACAAAGAACGGCGAAAGATCGACAGATACATTGATGTTACGAAGGCATCGTTTATGTTTGGCGGACGAATTCTTCTAGTTGAGGGAATTGCAGAAGCCTTGCTCTTGCCAGTTCTTGCTGAAAAAATCGTGTTGAAAGATGATGAAGCTGCGCTTCGTCGGTTTCGCTCTACAACGTTTGTCCCGATTGACGGGGTTGATTTTCAACCCTATGTGAAACTTCTAATCACAACCCAAAACGACATTCGAATTGCGGACAAAGTTGTGATTGTCACTGACGGGGATGGTCCGAAGACTCTTGATAGTGGTCTCTCTGCGGGCAATAACCGAAAACGCATCTATGATGAGATAGCAGAAGAAACCAATGCAGTGACAATTTGTGAAACATACGTTAATGCCTATTCGCTCGAAACCGAGCTTCTGACTGCCGGTAATAGTGTAGTGCTTAAGGAGGCGTACATGGTGTGCCATCCAAAATCGGAGGCGAAGTGGGATAATGCTGTCGCGCATACTGACGACGAACTCGCAGCAAGCATGCACACTCTTTTTAGGGAAGCACGGAAAGGTGATTTTGCCCAAGTCCTTGCCGGATTGATCGAGGATGGCCGGGAATTCGTAGTGCCGAAATATCTTTCCGATGCCATCAAATCGATTTCGGAGTAAAAGAAATAGATGACCGTTTTTACACTGACAACTGAACAACTTGCCATTGTAAATCATGAAAGCTCGGCATTTATTTCGGCATGCCCTGGAGCCGGAAAAACTCGCTGTATAGTAGAACGGGCGCGAGCAGTGCTTTCTAAGCCAGGGTACCGTCGCGGCCTCTCTTTTTTGTCGTTTACTAATGCAGCTATATCAGAATTGCAGGAGCGTTTAACGAGCGATAATCTACTGCCTACCTCAGTTTTTCCACATTTTGTTGGAACATTTGATAGCTTCATTTGGCACTATCTAGTGGAACCATTCGGATTAGATGGATGTGGCAATTCTCTCAAGGTAATTCCCGACACTGGGGACCTTATGGTAACGCCATTTCCTGGCGCACAAGGTCTTCGACTTGATTGTTTTGAGCGAGCTACCGGCAATATCATTCACGAAGAGGCTAGGAAATTTGGTTTCAATCGTGACCCCGCCAGATATGAATCGGCTGCAAGAAGTTTACAGGCTCGGTTGCTTGAAAGGGGGCAATTGGATTTTGACGATGTTAGGCGGATCGCAACCAGCAATCTTGCGGACAAAGCGTTCAGTAGTCGACTCGGATACATTTTGAGTGCACGCTTCGGTGAGATCATTGTCGATGAGGCGCAGGATTGTAACCCGGATGATTTGTTGATCATCGATTGGTTGAGGGACACTGCAAAGATTCCGACCAAAGTAGTATGTGATCCTCATCAGTCCATTTATGGATTTAGGGGTGGTGTATCTGATGAGCTATTCAACTATGCCCATACTTTTACTGAAAATCAGCGATTATCGCTCACGGGAAACTTCCGGTCATCTCAACATATATGTAAGGTAGTGCACAGACTTCGAGCACCAAGTCAGCGAGGCGATGAAGATGGAGCTCTAGGCGTGCTGAAAGACTGCGATCTGAGTATTCATGTTCTTAGTTATGGTGGCAAGGGAGTTTCGACCCAAATAGCCGCAGCCTTCACCGCAATTGCAGAATACAGCGATATTGCTCTGAGTGACTGTCGAGTTACTGCCAAGACGCGTAGCAGTGGATTGAAAGCTATTGGCGCATATACAGGGGATGTAGGGCAATCTCTTAGCTTGCGACTCGCCAAAGCGGTTATGAAATTTCATAATTCTGATAACTCAAGGGATCGATTTTACGCGATAGCTGAAGTCCATTTAATTACTATGGAGATATCTGGTAAGTTGAAGCAACGGACGTATCATGAAGTCATTACCGAAGAAAAACTTGAGGCCTTAAGTTGGCGAGGGCAAGTCGTAAAAATAATCCAGTCGCTTCGCTTCGATGCCACAGAAGGACACACACGGAATGAGTGGATTACCAGTGCGCGAGACCTATTGCGCCCCCTTTTGCCCACTGGGGTAGGTACAATTTCACAAAAACTTCGAAATCAAGCAGAACTTGATAATATTCTGGGGTCGGTGCCTGCGCCTGGTATTAGCGCCCATACAATTCACGAAGTCAAAGGCAAGCAGTATCCAGGTATATGTGTAGTTTTGACCACGGCCACAGCGAAAGGAATATTGACGCACTTAGAGAATGAGCCTGATCAGAGTATGGCGGAAGATTCGCGGGAGCTTTACGTCGCAGCCTCACGTGCTCAAAAACTACTTGTTTTTGCTTGTCCGAAAAGTCAGACGAAGCGACTTGTTGATCATATTTCATCCAGTGGCGCAGCTGTCCAAGTCACCAATATATAGAATATTAGGCAAGACTAAATGTAGGTCCGCTTCTGTAAAATTCGGAATGGGTCGTAACGATCCCAAGCGAGTAATGATTCAGTACACTGTCCTCGATCACTACTTTGTACAAGAGTTTGAAATGATAATTGCTAGACTTATATCCAGGGCAAAATATTGATGGATTTTCCTAAAAGTATAACGATTGAGGCTTGCGAAAAATTTCTCGACCGCTTGAGCAGCCACAACGGCGCCCTCCAGCTACCCGTCGATACAGCAGCTCCCGCATTCGGTGGATTAGCCAGCGCTATTCAGGCTGTAAACACCTGGGCACGAGTAAGCGAGCTATCTCGGATCGAATTGCGCAGTAGTACAGCAATCGATGTGATGGCCGATGTTATAGCTAGGCCACACAAATTCTCGGCCGCTATGATGGCGCGATCAATTGGCTTGGGTGACGCAGCGACACAGGAGCTTGGTCCACAAATATACGCTTTGGCGAAACAGGCTATCGAAACGCAGTCTCAGTACCAGTATGGGCAGCAGCGTGGCGGACTTTGTTGGTTTACCTTTGTCGATCATAGTTCCAAAGGTTTTGATCGTAACTTTTACATTGAGGAAAGTGACAGTAAGCCTGCTCCTCGTCAGCCAGCGCAATTCAAGGCCATTGTTAAAGCCATGGCAGAAAAGGCTATTAGCATACCCGGTGGAGCAAAAGTTCCAGTAGATAGTGACATGGATCATCTCGGCAGGATATTTTACGAACTATTTCTAAATACGCATGAGCATGGCAGTAGAGGCGAGGCTCGCAACGAATGGCTTAAGCCGGGTGTGCGGATTATTTATGCTCAGGGTATCAACCTGACTGAAGCAGGTGAAAAAGGCATCACTCAGCAGCAACCTATACTATCAGAGTATGTAGGCTCCCTTGAAAACAAGGTCGGAATTCCAGGCAATCGCCGCTTTCTTGAGCTGGCAATAGTCGATTCTGGGTTGGGCTATTGTGGCCGCTGGTTGGCCGATCATCCATCGGATGCTGCTGGTGAGCTATCTCTAGACGATGAATATGGAATATTTGAAAAATGTTTTACTTTTCGACAGACATCAACTTCCAGAGATAATAAAGGCAATGGTCTACCGGTGGTAATGGATCGGTTGACTAAGCTTAACGGCTTTATGCGGATTCGTAGCGGTAGGCTTTCGCTTTATCGTGACTTTGTGGCTTCACCTAAATCCAAGCAGGATGCATGTGCATTTTTTGACTGGTCAACTCGGAAGCTTGCCAGCGAATCTCCTTCAGAAATGAGTAAGGTAGCAGGTGTCGCCATTAGCCTTCTGATCCCATTGGAGGCCAAGGCATGAGTAGTTTGTTTTCTTTCCGATTCTCCGAGCCGGACAGAGAGCGAAAAAGCTGTATGTTGATATATTCAACATCGAAGCCAACGATGGATACGCTGGCTAGAGTCTTGAAACTGGAAGTTGAGAGCAGCCTAGCCCCTAAGAAAGTCTATTTGTTATCTCCAAGTGATTGTGCGTTAACCTTACAGCAATGCCGAGGCGATGCAGCGTTTGTGAGTGAATATGACGCTTATGTAGGTGACAGAGATCGCACACTTTTCTGTATAAGTGCTGATTGTGCAGGAAAACTATCATATTGCGATGGA
>Ga0209273_10002593_pt1 | contig 13610 bp, 11 predicted proteins | sample tdAd471_FD_187126 | JGI IMG/M metagenome (GOLD analysis project Ga0209273, IMG submission 187126) | Marine sediment microbial communities from the Atlantic coast under amendment with organic carbon and nitrate - tdAd47.1 (SPAdes)... | ecosystem: Environmental > Aquatic > Marine > Coastal >...
TTCTAAAATTTCTGCCCCTGACAAGCTAGATTTTGTGGTAGATCATAGAAGAATCCAAGGAGTTCCAGTTGAAGTATAGGAGGATTTGCCTTTATTATGCTCGTCAAGCCTCCGATCCAAATTAATGGTCTGGCCAACATAAAATCGTTGCAGTCTGTTCGAATGGAATATATAGACGTGATAAGACATGAAGTAGGAGAAAGGAAGCACTGACGAAATTAACTCCACTACGTTTCCTTAATTTGTCAGCACTGTTCCGCTAGCCCTTTTGGTCGATCAGCAGAGGCTGACCGACCAAGGGGAGCGTCAGCAGGGTGAGTAACCGGAATTGAACCGGCGACCTCTGGAACCACAATCCAGCGCTCTAACCAACTGAGCTATACCCACCATTTTGCTTAAAAAAGTATGCACTTATGCACCCTTTGTAGTAAAGCGTTGCAAATATATAATAAGTTCCCTAAAGTGGAAAATACTTATCAAAAAAAATATCAATAGGATCACTACTCCCCTACTACTCGTCCATATAGCGCCTTAACTCTAAGCTGGGAGCTAACAACGAAAAGGGAGTACCGAGCCTGCATAGCGCTTGTTCGGCTAATTTATCATTTTTTACTTCTTTTTCTCCCAAAACCGCCAATTAAAACCGCCTTCCGCTCTCCGCTCGGCCCGGCGACGCATGCGATCCCTCCGTTTTTTATTCTTGGCCAACTCATTCTTTTTCAAAAATACATATCGAATGGATACACCCGTTTGTTTATATAGTTTCTGTTCTCCTCCTACCAAATTAATGGCGGGCTTGAAGTCCCAGGTGAGATTGAGGCGAGCTAGGGTAAATTCGAGGCCAGCAATCGCTGTTAGGCCAAAAGGATCTTTGATGATTTCTCCTTCTTTGGGTGTCAGCCAGCCTTTGTGCAAGCCTCCTCCCACGTAAAAGTTAAAGCGACGGGAAATTAATGGCGAATGTTGCTCTACCAAGGCCGTCAGGATCAACTCCTCCCTTTGAAGACTAGATTGTACAATAAACTCAGCTGAGGTTTTCTTGGCAAAGCGATACTTGGCCGTCACGCCCCAATCGGTTCCTAAGCGCATTCCCGCCGCTACATCGTAGGATTGTCCCGTCAAGAAAATTCCACAAAAAAGAAATGTACTGCAAACGATCAATTTTTTCATACGCCCAAAACGAGTATATATTAGGAATTAGTATTTGATGTGAGAGGGATTAGTATTATCTTAAATAGTATTACGAAAAACTTAAGGGGAAAAGGTATAGCAATACAAGGAGTGATAAATAGACCAGCAAACCACTACGCCCCTATCTCCAACCAAAAACTACCACCATGTTGTTCTACGCCCTTTAGGTGGGGATGTTGCCAGAGCGGAGCCAGTATTTGGCTTAATTTTTCATCTTCACTGATAAAGTAGTTGGGAAGCAAGGGAATGTACTTACTCGGGTTGGCGAGGACGAAAGCAGCTAAGAGATATTGCTCGGAATAAAAGCGATCACACATGAATTGAGGATAATCATACGGCAGGTAAATATCATGGATATGCACAATCACGCCTGGTGCCAAACTGGGTAATATTTCTAGGAAAAAAACCATCGCGTCGGAATTGGGTAAAACGCGATGTGAGTTGTCTATAAACAAAATATCACCGGCTTCTAGCTGCGACAGCAGGCTAATATCCATCTTTTCAAATGGCAATCGGATCACCTCATCGGCCAAATCATCCATTTCCACGCGAGGCTGCGGGTCAATAGAAGTAATTTTAGTAGCGAGCCCATGATCCCTGATGCATTTGGCAGCCACCTTTGTCGAGTTTCCCGATCCTACTTCTATGTAGCGCTTGGCCTGGGAATGCTGCAACATATAATAGAGAGTTGCGATGTCGAGCCCAGGTAGAAAGCCGTTGTTCCAGCAGGGCTGGCTCGGGTCGGTTTCTTGCTGGCAGGTTTTGATCGTTTCGAGCTGGGATTTTTGTGCTAATACCCCTTTCAGTACATCTTCGTATTGATTTCGATGCGAATTGATGACCTCATATAGTCCTGCATGTGGCGGCTTGCCATGCCCATAGCGCGGTGAAAAATCAACTTTGTACTCCAAGAATAAATTCTGAAATCGAGGAGAGATAAAACGATATAATTGCTTTAGGTATTCCGTCATGTTTAGTGGCTATCCTTTGGGAAAAAACGATTGTTTTTCCAGATATAATCGGTGGTAGATTGATATAAATCGATATGAGCGGGGCGCAATAGCAGTTCATCCCACCACAGCGTATGCCTGTTTAAATCTGGGTTTCGCATGCGAATCTGTAGTTTTGTCGTCCGCTCATCCAGCTGAAAAGGCAATTCCAATAAACCCCAGCCATTATTATCGATGGCTTTGACAAATTCTCGAATCTGTTTGTAATCCTTCTTCAATTCACTGCCAAATTCATTCAATTGCACCAATTCAAAATCGGTGCGAGGAACCAAGTCTTGGTCGATATACATCCAGAAGGACACTTGCCAATTTAATGAATCTGTTTGTGGTACCGGAGCTTCCCAGGTAGTGGTCCATCTTTTCAATTGGAAAGCATTTCCCGTCTGACCAGCATAGGCGGCTTCGGTTTGCCCCCCATCAAATGACTCCAAGATAAAAACGGCACTGGAATCGGGGCTAAGGAGTGAACCAGCGGTGAATAAGGTATCTGCTAATGTGTTTTCTATAGCTTTTTTTCGATCTGCAATTCGTTGATCATAACTGTCCAAGGGCAGCTCTAATATTTTGAGTTCCCCTTGTTCGTATAGTAGCGGGCCAGCATTTTCTAATTGCTGATACGGCGCCTTGTTTTCTTGATAACGGGTTTCATCCCAAGCCAGTAGGAGCGGTTTATCGTTGGGATATTCATCGAAGATGCTAGGCCGACGATAGGGCTCCATGATCAATTGCAATTGCTTGATCGTTTGGGAAGGAGAGGAACGGGTAAGCATAGCCGCGGTAGTGGGTAAGCCCGTCTGCATGGATAGCACCTGGGATTTTTGCATGATGAATCCACTAGGTGGCCACCAGAAATTATCGGACCCAATAGAGTAATAAGGAATGGGTAGAATAGCCTGATAGCGATCAAAGTCGATACCCGTCACTTCGGGGAAGGTATTGCCCGGTTTGAGTTCTCCAATTTCATCTAATCGGACATCTTCCGCTTTCGTAAAGTTATAGGCTTCAAACAATAGGATCAGGCAGGGCAATAGCAAGATGGCCCAGTATAAAACGGGCTGAAAAGCCTTGCGTTTCACCCAGTAATACAGGCTAGCAAAACCGATAATATTGATGGTGAAATAAAACACCCAAACGAAACGGCCAATCCCTCTAAATTGCTTAATGGGCCCGGTGTATTTGATCATCCCCTCCAAACCCGGCAAAATAAACGGCAAGCCAAAAGAGAAAAGCAAAATGACAAAGGCCCCATAAAACAACTTATTAAGAAAAGGAGTAGCCCGCTGTTCGAAAGCTACCGCGCCCTTCTTAAACCGGTTGCTGATCCAATAATACGTGAGGGTCAAAGTCGTGCCTACACCCACCAAACCGAGGTAAGCCATATTTTCAAAATCCAACCAATGGAAAGGTTTTACATTTTGGTGAAACCAGCGGAAATAAGGTTGGTTCAGCGAAACAAATACCCCATGCCACTTGGCGCGATAATGCAAATACCCCCAGGGCACTGATACGCGATCTGGAATCGGATCATTGAGAATCATCCACACAAAAAAGAAAGAAAGCGGAATGAGTAACTGGATCGTGTAGTGCAAGGCGCATTCTTGAAATCGTTTCCAGCTGACATCCTGCAAGAAATGAAACAGAAAAAAGAAGGAGATCAAGAAGGTCAAAATCGCAAAGTAATAGAAGTGAATCATGGAATAGCAGAAAACCGTAATCATGATGTAAACACTCCAACGCCAATGCCGCTTCTCGTCAAACCGCATCAAAAAGTAAATCACGGCGGGAATCACGGCGGGATGTGCTAGCCCATAATGGGAAGACATCCGATCGATTTGGGGCGCTAAAAAGGTCATCCCAATGGCAATCAGGATGCTATACCAGACCGGGAGTTCCAAACGCCGCATAATCAAGTACACAAAAAGAGCACAAAGAAATATCGAAAACAACATCAACAAGTGCACCAAATGGAAGGTGTAGGGGGTGATGTCGACAAAATTGGCAGAAATAAATTTAATCGTAGTAGACAGGATAGGCTGGGTGGCGGCGGGTACTACATGTTCTCCATAGGGGTAATTCATCCCCTCGTAATGAGAATAGGTACTATCGTATTGGGCATGATAGTAAATCACCGTATAGGCCTTCAATCCATCCCCGTATGCTTCGATGACTTTATAATCAGGAAAGTCCAACATCTCTTCAAAACGGACAGAAATACAAGCTAACGCAATAAATATAACAGCCAAAAGGCCCTTCCAATCTGATCGCATAGTGTTGGCAATGATTACTGACAACGAATGTCCCCATTTTATTCTTAACTGCAAAAAAAAGGGTAGAAAATGATACAATCATTTTCTACCCTTCCCACAAAGATGTAAGAGTAAGTTCGAACGCTTATTCTCGAATCAACTCAAAATCAGTCCGGCGGTTCTTCGCTTTACCATCTGCTGTACTATTACTAGCAATTGGGTTGGAAGGACCATTACCAATCACAATAAAACGGTTGGGAGACATATCATGTTCCGCCACCAAATAATCAGCCACAGACTGTGCTCGCTTCTTCGATAGCGCAATATTAGAAGATTCTCTACCTACATTATCCGTATTACCTTCGATACGAATTCGTGCGTTACCAAAAGCCTTGGCAATCTCCACAAATTCTCTATCGATGATATACTTCGCATTTTCGTCCAATTGGAATTCACCAGTTCGGAAACTAATACTTACGGCCTTTGTGGCAATCGCCTCTTTCTCGGCTCCTTCCGCCTCCGTTACCTTGGTAAAATCTTTGGCTCCTTCCGCATTGTGAATAGCGCCACCGATGCTGGTTCCTTGTACTGCACCAGGAAAGGCCACACGGCGCCAGTTGCCCGCATCATTGGCAAAGCCCAATGCTTTGTATTCATTGGTCATCCGCGCATACAAAGCCTCTCCGGTAACCCCTTTATAAGAAGGATTCAAACCAAAAAAGTTCTGGTTATCACCATGGGTTACCAAGCGAACATTATCGATCGCTGCCATGGCATCGGAACGTGGAATACCCAATCCTTCAGAAAGGATATCGGCTGCTTTATCTTTGGCTTGCGGATTAGAGTTGATCTCCGCCGCCCCGATCATCCAGCCTTGGTATATTTTCTGCAATTTATCGCGATTATTTTCTACAAATTCTCTTTTAGCAAAGAAGACATCGGCAATGATATTAGAGGCAGAGCGTGTACTTTCTAGTACTTTCGCACCGGCCACCGCTCTGATACTTTGCTCATCATCTGGACTCCAAACAACAGCAGCATCCACTTGGCCACTTTTGAAAGCCGCCGCAGCATCAATCGCCGAAGCTTGTGGCTTGATATCAACATCATCTATACTCATACCTGCAGCATCCAACAACCAAAGCAAGAAGGAATGAGAGGGTGTCAATTCAGCCACCGCGATAGATTTGTCTTTCAGATCGCCTACACTATTGATGCCTCGTCGCACCACTACCGCATCTCCACCTCGCGACCAGTCCGCTTGCCAGAGTACCACAGGGTCAAAATCCTTTAAACCTTCCATAATGGTAGGAAAAGCATCTATCGTATACCAGTGCAGATCGATGTCGCCACTTTTCCAAGCATTGAGTGAAGCATCAACATCGTCATTGAGTACAAATTCTACTTTGATGCCGTAATCTTCATAAAAGCGAGAAGCCGTACTGGCTTGGAAGCCTTCATTAAAGTATTGTCCGCCGGCATATCCGCCCCAGGTTACAACACCAATTTTGATTACATCATCGTCTTTGGCAAATTCTTTTTTGCCGTTGTCTTTTTGGCCAGTGGTGGTTCCTTCACCACCGCCAACACCTTCCAGCATACCACTTTTTTGCAGGTAGTTAAAGCCGAAAAATGCAGCTGCAACAACAGCAAACACAATTAATAATTTAGAAAAAGTTGTGAGTCTTTTAGCCATGATTTTGGTTTAGTGGTGAATAGTTTATTGCCTGTACAAGTAGGCTATATAATCGCCTTGACGTTTATCTTTGGTGCCTATCTTGATCCCCTATTGGGTGGCTTCACCTTTAGTAGGTTTCGTAGAAGTTTATAGCGTTATTCAAAAAAGTTATCATATTGATTGCGGTGTCCGGTTTGACGGATAGGCTCTTGCACGGGCGAGTCCAGGTCAAGCACATCGGCATCATCATTAGCCTGCGTAAGCAGATTTTGCTTGTCTTCTCCTAGGATCAAGGATACGCCTTCTTGTTCCCATTTTTCCAACATTTTCAATCCTTCCTCTTCAAAAATACCATTTTGAAGATCGACTGAATCCATGAAGCTAGAAGACATTTCCATGAAGCGTTCCATTTCTCCTACCTTTTGCGCGACATCTTCGGTGACCGCCTCCATGGCCATATCAAACATGGCTCGCTTATCCGGATCACCAGAAATCACGCTCATGGCAGATTTCATGGCATTATGGCTCATGTGGATGGCCTTGCGTTCTTGCTCTTTCACCTCCACCTGGTCCTTAATATCCTCCATTAGGATTTGCGAATTTTCATACATCTTGGTCAGCACTCGGTACAAGATTTCCATCTTTTTGTAGAGGTCCTCCAAGCGCATATTTGATTCCTTCAAGCGCCCTGCTTTGCGGGACTTGAGGATCATAATCGCTTCCTTATTACTATTGCGCGCCTTGCTGGCGAGATTAAGGTTGGTTTGAATGTCCTTTTTGTTGTTATGGATCACTTCATTGAGCTTGTGCATTTGTCCTCTCAATTGACTGATCTGCTTATTCATCTTACGCAGGTTTCCCTTTAGGTCATCGACATAAGACTTTAGAATCCCGATGGGATCAATTTGCACAAATAGGCCAGTTACCCAACGCATGACCCCTTTGTACATATACCATACGAGATTGCGCATTTTAGGGTCGAGTACCATGTACACCAATACCCCCAATACTGCCAACATTCCCGCCAGGTAAAGAGCATTTTGGGCTAGCAAAACCAGGGTTGGTAAAATGCTGGTCAATAAAACCCCGCCCCCAATCACCATCGCAGCCAAAAAGATCATGCCGGTCACCCCTTCTGGGCGCTGCCAAAACGACTTAGACTTTAGTTGTTCCGTATCCATCTATTATCTTCTGGTTAATTATATTACAATTTATTTTAAGAATTTCTTCATGTTTTCGACATCACTATTGATCTGATCGACAAGCGTTTGATAGGATGCAATGAAGTCATTTTTAGTACTTTCAACTTTCACAATTGCCCCGCTAATTTCTTTCTTAAAGTTATTAGCTTGCTGCTGATGTTTTTCGATCTCCTGGGTCAATTGCTTGATTTTAGCCGCCTTGGTCTTCACGATATCCTCCAACTTCTTAATCTGCTGCTCCTTGTTGCCAATTTGCTTCTGCTTCTGGGTCACTAGAGCCTGCTCAAACTTTTGTTCTTCGGTAGCGAGTACCTTTAAGTAGTGTTGTGCTGTTTCTAGCAACTTGGGAGGGGTCGCTCCCATTGTCTGGGCCATAGCATAAGCCGACTGATAACGCGTAGCATCATCCATCGGCATTTTCTCCAAGGACTTCAAGGACTGTTTAAACTCCAAGTAGTCAAATCCATCCAAGTTATTATCCTGCATGGCCTTGAAAAGAATATTGACAAATTTGGTGGAAACCTTGCCAGGGGATAGAGTGCTTGGTACAGTTGATCTTTCAGGGGAAACGCTGGGGCTTTCGGTCTTTTTAGTAGACTTTGAAGCCACTTCCTTTTTCCCTTTTACTTCTTTTTTATCTCCTTCTTCTTCAACTATGAAGAGAGATTTTAAATTCTTTAGCATAAACCATTCAACATTTTGACATTCAGACGCTAGTTAACCATTATGAATCAAAAATTAGGCGATCGGCTACAGCTTCTAGATCAATGGGCTTGATTTTTCTACAAAGTAAGAAAAAAACCCTTAATTGTCCAACCATATATTCGCCTTCAGGCATATCTTCGCAGCCACACCAAGTAAACCGATATGACTTTTGATGTCACTATACCTGTTCTTAATGAAGAAGCATCTTTGGCCGAAAATGTAGGCATTTTACATGACTTCTTAAAATCAAATTTTCCGTCATCGAACCAATGGCGCATCATTATTGCAGATAATGGATCACAGGATTTAACGCCAGTTATAGGCAAACAGTTGCAAGAAAGTTTATCAAACGTTCAGTATTTACAAGTAGATAAACGGGGTGTAGGCTTAGCCCTCAAAGCTTCTTGGCAACAATCTAGTGCAGATATCGTGGGGTATATGGATCTTGATTTGGCGACCGACTTGTCCCATTTCTTGCGTGCTTATGCTGCTATTGCGGAGGAAGGAGCTGAGCTGGTTTATGGCACGCGGCTGCACGCGCAATCGCAAGTGATTGGCCGCAGCCTAAAGCGAGAAGTAGCTTCCAGGGGCTTTAATTGGTTGCTGAAAACTTATTTGGGTGTTCATTTTTCTGATGGAATGTGTGGCTTCAAGTTTTTAAAAAGAACCATCTTTGATGAATTATTGACGCTCGGAGCCAATAATGATGGCTGGTTCTTCTCAACAGAGCTGCTGATTGTAGCGGAGTGGCGAAAGAAAAAGCTATATGAACTGCCGGTAAAATGGACCGATGATGTAAGTAGTAGTGCTGTGAAAATTTTGCCACTGGCTAAAAGGTACATCCGATCAATGCAAGCTATCAAACGCAAAAAAACACAGATAAAATTGTGAATCCTATTGAGCTATTATTGGGTACGGCGATGTGGGCTTGGACCGTTGAAAAGTCGGAGGCTTTCAAACTCCTAGATGATTTCTATGCAGCGGGGTATCGTCAGATTGATGCGGCCACCAATTATCCTATCAATAAAAATGCAGCAGATTTTCGAGCGGCAGAGCAAATATTGTTAGCGTGGATCAAGGCGCATGGGATTACAGACCTGAAGGTGCTGATGAAGGTCGGAAGCATAAACAACCTCTACACACCAGAACATAATCTCAGCCCCACCTTTCTGCAAATCATTTACAATGAATACCGAAATCTCTTGGGCAGCCAGCTCGATGAATTAATGATTCACTGGGACAATAGAGAAGATTTGCAAAGTATTCGAGCTAGCTTGGAGGCCTTGGACCGAATACGCCAAGAAGGAATAAAGATTGGGCTGAGCGGGATTAAGCATCCGGAGCACTATGCCAAACTAAATGCCGACTTTGGTTTTGATTTTGATATTCAATTCAAGCATAATCTCATTTACTCCGATTATCAAAAGTACAAGGCATTTCAGGGAAAGCAACGTTTTCTGGCCTATGGCATGAATGCTGGTGGATTGAAATTCCAAACCCAACAATACCATGCCAATAGTTCCACAAAGGTTAGAGGAGTGGGTGCAGATCAGCACCAGGACTTTTTGGCACAAGTGGCAACCCAATTAGCCGATTACAACCAAACTTCTGGGCTAGCGCCCCTCTCCCATTTCAATCAATGTAGTATGGTCTTTGCCTTCTACAGCCCAGACATCAAAGGCCTGCTAATCGGCCCCTCATCTAGCCAACAATTGGCTGATTCCATGCGCTTTTTCCAGGAATTACAAGCCGGACATCATCAGGCTTTATACCCATCACTTCTTCAATTACAGAACAATGGGTAGTGGGTCGGAAAAATATGATTTTGCCATCATCGGAGGTGGTTTATTTGGTGTTTATGCGTCTCTCTACTTAGCTAAACAAGGATTGAGGGTGCTATTGCTTGAAAAGGAAAAGCAACTGATGACGAAAGCATCGGTAGTGAATCAGGCACGACTCCATAGCGGCTATCACTACCCACGAAGCATCGCTACTGCATTGATGTCGGATGATAACAAGGCGCGATTTACGCGAGATCATCACCCATTTATCCATCGCGCATTCAATAAGTATTATGCGATTGATCGCTATAGTTCTTTTACTGACGGGCAGCAATTTAAGCGCTTCTGTGACTTTATCCAACTGAAGTGTCAAGCTGTAGATAGTCATCCTTATATCCGCTTAGAGAACTTGGAAAGTCTATTTCTAACGGAAGAATATACCTTCGACCCCATTCTGATGGCGGCCTATTACCGACAGTTACTCAAAGACCAGCCCAATATCAGTGTCCATTGCTACCAGCAAGTTGTACAGGCAACAGCCGAGACAAACGCTTGGCATTTGACCATTAAGCAACTTTCGGATGAAACCCGGTATGAGGTTCAGGCTACACAAGTCATTAATGCCACCTATGCGAATAGCAATGGCGTAAATCGCTTATTTGGTCTTGGCGACATCTCCTTGATGCATGAAATTGCCGAAATGGCTTTTGTGAGTTCCCCCCAATTGCGCGATCTAGGTCTAACCATTATGGATGGCCAATTTGCGTCGATCATGCCCTATGGCTTGTCGGGCCTACTTTCTTTGTCCTCCGTTGCCTATACGCACCACAAAGTTGCTCATTCTCCCCTCCCGATCTTTGATTGTCAGGCTAAGGTCCCGGATTGCAGGCCTGACTTCCCAGCGAATTGCAATCAATGCATCGGTCGGCCCGTCTCTCACTACAACAAGATGAAACGCCAGATCGAACGATATTTGAAGGCCAATGTAGAACTCTTCTACATGAGTTCTATGTTCACCATTAAATCCAAACTGAAGGCCAATCACATTGATGATGGACGTCCTACCGAAATCGCAATTCTCAATAATAATCCACGATTTTATTGCATATTTGCTGGTAAGATTAATTCAATCTACGAAATAGAAAAAGTAGTAAAGCCCTAACCACTTATGACCAATTCAGTAAACGTCAAGTCCGAAATTGGACCGCTACAGCGCGTCATTGTACATCGCCCCGATGAAGGTATTTCTCGAATCACCCCCAAACGGGCAGAAGAGTTATTATTTGATGACATTGTTCACCTCCCCAAGATGCAAGAGGAGCATGATGTGTTTACCAATATCCTAAAAGCCTTTGTAGGGGAGGAAAATGTCCTGGAGGTTCAGCAGTTGCTAAAAGAGGCGCTGGGGGAAGATGAGGTCAGCAAACAGGAGATGGTGGAGAAAATTGTAGACTATGAAGAACTACCCTCCAGTTTCAAAGAAATCCTAAAACAATTATCCAACGACGAATTATCTCAAGTTTTAATCACCGGCTATTACAAAGCGGATGATCACTTTCTCTTTGACCCCATCCCGAATTTCATCTTTACGCGCGACATTGCCGTAACCGTTAATGATCATATCATCATTACGAAAGCCTCCAAAGAAGCTCGCTTTCGTGAGAATTTCATCATTCGTTTCATTATCTGGGCCCACCCGATCTTTGGAAAATTAAGAGCGGAAGGACGTATTATCAACCTCAACAATGTCGATATCTTCCCTCCTTCTAAAAGAGGAGAAATGGTATCTATTGAAGGAGGAGATATGATGATACTGCATACCGATTACCTACTCATTGGAGCGAGTGAACGGAGTACACCGCATGGGATTGAATCCCTCAAAAAACACCTTTTCGAGAAGAAGGTCATCAAGAATGTGGTGCAAGTAAACATTCCTAATGATCGCTCCTTCATGCACTTAGATACGATCTTCACCCAAATCAGTGAAAACGATTTTGTGGCCTACAAGCCTATTATTATTGACGGCCTGAGTTCTTACGTGGAAGTATATACGATTGATGGCGAGCAAAGGCACTACCCTTCCGTAAGGGAATTTATCGAAGCGGAAATCTCGGCTAAGGCTAGATTTATCTTGAGTGGACAGGGAGAAACACCCTACCAAGAACGCGAACAGTGGACGGATGGGTGCAACCTGGTAGCGCTAAAATCAGGTGTGGCCATCACCTATGATCGAAACCCCAAAACGGAATTGGCCTTTAAAGCGGCGGGGTACCGGGTTGTCCATGCGCCCGACCTGCTGGAAGCTTTTGAAGATGGCATTGTGCTACCCGAAGAGGTAAAGAACACCATCATCACGCTACCCTCCAGCGAGTTGAGTCGGGCTAGAGGAGGCTCTCATTGTATGACTTGCCCCATTGAGCGAGGATAGCGTAGATTGAACAGTAATTGTTCAAATAAAGAGTTTAACTCTGACAAGGTAAAACATGAGCAAAACGATAGGGGGAAAGGGGGGAAGCGGAAAGGGGAAGTTGGAAGTCGGAAAGTGGAAGTCGGAAGACTAGCCCAACCGAGATTCCGCTTTCCGACTTCCCAATTGTCTAAGGCCAGATAGATTCGGCCTTTGCCAAGCCCTCACATGAAATCTCCTAAGATGTCGTTTTTTTCATAAAAAGAAGTGGAATCTCCGTGATTTTCAAGAGCTTCTTGCCTAGACTTTGATGAAAAATCCTTTCAAAAAAGCCATAACTAGGAGCGTAAAGGGCCATGATATCGACATCCCAAGCTTCGATAAACCCGCTCAATACCACATCGACTTCTTCTCCTTCCAACTCATGAAAGCTCAAGTGCTTAGCCTTAGGGTTTCCTTCAAATAACTGTTGGAAGTTTTCCAATGCTCCAGGATGACCAAGATCATCTGTTTCCACATGAATGACTTTCATGGCAGGTTGAAATGACTCCATCATTTGTAGGGTTTGCCAAATATAATACACGTCGCTATCCAATAGATTAGACGCATAGGCAAGGGTCTTAATCGGTTTAAAGATGGCCTTTTCTGGAATTAATAGTACGGGAACAGGCGTATTTTTGACCGTACCCAAAGATACTTGTCCAAATGCCTTTTCAATCATGCTATGTTCACCCTTCGTGCCCATAATAATCAGGTCTACTTCATCTCGTTCGGCTACTCTACAGATCAGGTTGGTAGGTGTGCCAATCTCCACATCGGGCAATACGACAGGATTGTTTTTCAATTCATGATTGACTTGAATTTGGGCCAGCGTTTCCTCCATCATTTTTTTCATAATGCTTTCTGCGGCCCCTACTTGCTGTTGGGTTGCTTGCGTGGCTACAACTGGAAAGTCTAAGGGTTCAGCTTGTGGATAAACTACGTGCAGCAACTGAATACTGGCGTCCAATTGATCCGCCAATAAGATAGCATAGCGAAAAGCATTCTGCGCTGCTGGAGAAAAGTCGGTAGGAAATAATATTTTTTGAATTTTTTTCATGATCAATGGTTTGAAGTTTTATATGGATCATACTGCTCGACATTTTACTCCAACGGGGTTTAAAAATCTAGGGTTGAAGGTTTATATCACGGAATTAAACCTTCAACTTTCATCTGATAAACCGTCCAGAAGTATGATATGGTGCTGACACCTAATAGCTGGTCTTATTTCTTACCAGCAAGATAAGCCAAAAGTCCCCCTGCCGAAACTGACAAAAGTCAGTTCGGCGCATTGATTTTCATCAAGTGATCTTCCTACAAAAGCCTTGATCTTGAAATTATTACAAACTCG
>Ga0209273_10002599_pt1 | contig 13583 bp, 17 predicted proteins | sample tdAd471_FD_187126 | JGI IMG/M metagenome (GOLD analysis project Ga0209273, IMG submission 187126) | Marine sediment microbial communities from the Atlantic coast under amendment with organic carbon and nitrate - tdAd47.1 (SPAdes)... | ecosystem: Environmental > Aquatic > Marine > Coastal >...
AAATTAAGCGTTATGTTTTAAACGGTTTTGAGAATTGATGATCTCTGAATTACTGGCTTGGTTCGATTCAATCAGCTTTTATTATGTTCTTGCCATACCCCCAATACTTTTTATCTTGGAGCTGATAGTAAGTACATTAGTATCAAATCAAGCTCGTAAACGGCTATATCTAATTAACGCATGGCAAATTTTAGGGGTGCTTTTCCCTGCGATCTGGCTCATTCGTTGTGCAACGAATTATTACCAGGCTAGCATTGTTGTACTAATCTTGATTTTCTTTGGCGTGTTCAAACCAACTAAATTAAAAAAAGATGAATCTACATATCAAACATAACAAGGTAATCAAGCGGACGCGATTAATCGCGCGCCGCTTATTAGGTCGTTATATTTCAAATGAATGCATACCATATACTTGTTAGCGTAGTTAATATCATATGCGGCACCGCATTTGTTATTGGATCGAATTTCGATGCAGGATGGCTGGCTGGGATTGCTATTATCGTTGGGTATTTCGCTAACTTAATCGCTGTTTTTACATGCCTATTTCTAATAGTTCTGCTGATCATCAGAACTCCATCGGGCGCATCAAAGAAACTATTACTTTCTCAATGGTTGGGTTTTCTTAATGGTTTGTCCGTAGTGGGAGTATGGTCAATCGTTTCATGGTCTGGTTATTTGTAGATAATGAGGTGAACTTGAAATATAACAAGGCGCTCAAGAACGTTCTCTTTGTTCGCTGGGACGCGCAAGGACACGCGCGCCCCTTAGCTTTTCGTTATACGCAAAAAAAGGAGGATACATGAGCATTCGAGCAGAAGAAAAATCTGATGTTGATGGTATCTGGAAAGTCAATACAGAAGCATTTGGTACAAAAGAAGAAGCTAGCATTGTAAATGCTCTTAGAAATAGTGGCGTTACAAACATTTCATTAGTATATGAAAAAAATAATGAGCTGGGTGGGCATATTCTATTCACTCCTGTTGAGTTGATAGGTGATACATCAGGTTTAAAATTAATGGGTTTAGCGCCGATGGCGGTAATTCCTAATTTGCAAAATAAAGGCATTGGTTCTTCACTTATAAAATCTGGAATACAGCGATGTATAGATGAGAATTATGATGCAATCGTTGTTCTTGGTCATCCTGAGTATTATCCTAAATTCGGCTTTGTGCCATCAATTAAGTACGGCATAAAGTCAGAGTATGATGTTCCTGATGATGTGTTTATGGTGTTAGAGATAAAAGAAAATGCATTGAAAGGAAGGCAAGGTACTATTAAATATCACGAAGCATTTGGCAGCGTATAACAAGAAAATCAAGTCGTTCGCTACCGCTCACTGGGACGCGCAAAAAGCTGCGCGCCCCTTATTTAAGCGTTAGGCATCGAAAATAAATGAATTGGAAATCGGCAATAATCGGAAGTGCAATAGTAGCGACCCTGGCAACTATTGTTCACCAAGTAATCTCGACCGGCGGGGCATACTACTTCGCGCCAGTAGACTGGGAAATTGTTAATGAACTACGATATTCGGAGGCGCAAGAATATATCGCTGAACGATCCCGGAATTACACACGATGGGAATCATTAATGAACTCCATCCATTATTCCCATTTTTGGTTGGGCGCAGCAGTTGAGTATTTCTTCTTATGGCTATTTGGCATTGCTTGTTGTTGGTTGAGTAACCGTGCATCGTATGCCTAACAATAACATCAAGTTCGTTCGCTTTTGCTCACTGGGACGCGCCAAAAGCGGCGCGCCCCTTATGTAGGCGTTATGTGTAGGAGAGGCTGTGCCATCTAATCAAGGAAAAAGGAGACGTGCCGCTTTGGCTGAGGCAATGGTGGCCGAAGACACGAAACAGGCCATCGAAGAAATGCCGCTTTCGTTGAAAGATCTTGGCAGGCTCTTCGACCACTTAGATGTCCAGCTAGAAATCGAAGGCTGCGACCATAGCTCGAAAATTACCTCTTCATTTCTGGCAAGCATGGATCTCAACAGAGAGGAAATATTGCCTTGGCTTGCGGAGCAAGGTGGTTTCTGCGATTGCGAAATACTCGCAAATGTCGAAGAGAGCTGGGAAAGTGAAATCGCCAAAAACACATAACAAATCAATCAAGTACGTTGCGGCCCTGGCGGGCCTCCACCGGACGCGCTAAAGCGCGCCGCTTATTTTCAGCGTTAGCATTCAAGGAGGCACGGAGCGTGAAGCTCTTTTCCTACGTCGTCACTCATGACACAGGATTTTCGCCCAATCCGTTCTGGGGTTGCTGTACTCTTGCCAATTGCAAGCCCGCAATTAGACGCGCCGCGCAGGTTGGAGATTGGATCGTAGGACTCAGCCCGAAAGCCAGTGGGAACCGCGTAGTCTTTGGTATGAAGGTCGATGAGATTATTGACTACGCGAGTTACTTTCGCGACCAACGTTTTTCCGACAAGATACCTGACTACACCCGAGGCGAAGTGGTTTGGAAGGCGGGGGATAACATCTACAAGCCACTACAGGATGGCGATTTCCAGCAGTTACGTTCCATGCACTCACACGGAGACGAAGAGAACCCCGCGACGAAGGCCCATGATTTGGGTGGCGTCCATGTTCTCATAGCGAGAAGGTTTCACTACTTCGGGCCTTCCGGGCCGGAGTTGCCGCCTTACTTGGAAGAACTGAAGGTGGCGCGGGGGCATAAGAATCGGTTTTCCATAGAAACCATTGACGACTTCCTGGGGTTAATCTCATCGTATCCTCAAGGGGTGAGCGCACCACCAACGAAATGGCCGCGCAATGACATGTCATGGAAGCAGAAAGCATGAAGTTGATTCTCAGCAGAAAGGGATTCGATTCAGCTTCCGGCGGGGTGCCGAGCCCGATCTTCCCGGATCGTAGGATGGTTTCCTTGCCCATTCCAGACAAAAAATCGGTTGTCAGCTACGGGGAGATACAATACGAAGGCGGCTCTATTGGCCCGCTTGTCGAGGAACTCACTGGAGGGCGCATTCCCTCGAAGTACCGTGCCCATATCGATCCGGACATCGTTCGGCACAGCCTTCCACGGCAACGAGGATGGCGACCGATCTTCGGGCAGACCGGCCAAGCCCAAAGTCACCTCCGAAATAACGAAGTTGGATCGGGTGACCTATTCCTGTTCTTCGGACTCTTCCGTAGCGTCGAACAATTGAATGGATCATATACGTGGAAGCGCGATAGTCGGCCATGTCACGTAATCTGGGGATGGTTGCAGGTAGCAGAGGTGTTGCATCTTGGGGATGCTCGGCCACATGGTTACGATTGGGCAGAATACCACCCGCACTTCAATCGAGGCCATGATCCCAATAACGCCGTTTACATTGCGAAGCCTCAACTACGAATCGATGACTTGGTTGCAAGCCTTCCAGGAGCAGGCGTCTTCTCGCGTTTCTCACCAAGCCATCAGCTGACTGCATCAGATGCCGAAAACGTAACCACTTGGGAGCTTCCGAGTTGGTTCCGTCCCGGTGGAGATCGACACCCTCTTACATATCATGCAGATTTGCGGCGGTGGCAGACGCGAGGTGACCGAACGGTATTGAAGTCTGTAGCAAGAGGGCAGGATTTTGTACTGGATTGCGATGAATACCCAGAAGCGATGTGCTGGGCATGTGATTTGATTCGCCACTCTGATTATGAATGCTAACAAGGTGCTGCACTGGACGTGGGTTCCGCTGCGCTCCACCCACGCCAGTGAGCTTAGTCGTTAGGTATCGCTATGAAGTCACTATTCAAGAACGGTGCGCTAGTCATCATCGGCTTCATTGCATCCTCATACTTATTTATTGTGCAAGGCTACAAAACTGAGTACGTGGAGCCTGGATCGGACCGCTGGTACACGTTAATTCAAAAGGGAAATTTCCCTCAACCTCTGGACATTTCATTTTCAGAACTACGGTCTAATGGTTATATCCTTGAAGTGTATGGAACCATAAACAATCCTCGTGATAAGCAAGCTACGCTCGTTAAAGTAAGTACTGACTTGTTTGACGATAATGGAAATTTCTTCCATAAATGCGAACATTGGATTCCAGCCGTAGAAGCAGCATCTTCCTATAATTTCAAATTTCACTGCGCTAACTTGAGTGATGTGCAATACGAAAAAAGTAACAAAGTCAAAGTGTATGTTGATTCCTAACAAATCAATCAACTACGCGCCTATCGGCGCCGGACGCGCAAACGACGCTCGCCGGTTATTGTTGCGTTATGTTTTCAGGGAGAAATTGTGGAAGAATTTTTGAAGGTGCTATCCCAAATGGATGTTAATAGAGGTATAGCTATTCTAGCTGTACTTGGCTTCGGGGTCTTTGCCATTGTCAAAGTGTTCTCACACATGAAAGATGGCTTCGGTACTTTTAATGTACGAATAACTGGCATTGTTATCGTTGCTACGTTCGCCAGTATATTGGCCGTACTAAATCCAAGTTCTGAGTCCGCTGCAATCGGAATACTAGGTGCAATAGCAGGTTATCTATTTGGTTTTGGCACAGAGAATAAGCAATAAAACATAACAAGGCGCTCAAGCAAGGACGCAGCAAAGCTGCGCCGGTTAGCTTGGCGTTAGGCGAACAAACCAACAATAATTTATTTAAAATTGTCAATATGAACAAATTATTTGTATTATTTATTTTCACGCTTCTTCCTTTTTGTAACGCATACTCAGAAACACTGCGATTTTCTAATGACTTATTAGTGGGTAAGACTTTTTATATTCAAGAAGAAAGTGGTTATGACACTATCGCCAAGTATTATCTCGATAATAATCAGCTAAAATTGTTTTACGTTATTTTTTATAAAGGCCAATTGGAAGAAACTGATACATTAAATGCCTCTATAAATACAGACGGTAGAATATCTTATACGGTTTTTAATAGGCCAACCGAGCTGGAACTAACAGAGGCAGACAAGAAAAAATACGTAGTAAAAGAATACCGATCAAAGCAATCTATAAACACGCTCGAATTACAATTTAAAAAACCCGAAAGCTTTGCTCACATTAAGGACGTGCAGTAATAATGATAACTAATAGGGGTCAGACCCCAATATTCTTCGTTCAGCTGTATTCCAATCGATGGCCACAGGTAAAATCAATACCCGCCTATCCTGGAAACCCCAGCGATGCAATTAAGCATCTATATTCAACAAATGTGGGAGCTGGCGCTTAACGGCGAAACCCAGGGTGTCTGGTTCTGGGCTGCGGTGTATACGTTGGCTGTTTGCGGCTATTCCCTGATATTTCAACTGCGTACCCGGAGCTGGCCCTTCACGACCGGGGAATTGGTGGAGGCCGAGGTGGAGAAGTTTGGGGCCACCGCTCCGGTGAAATCGAATCAGGAGTACGTTTCTAAAGCACTATATCGATTCACGGTTTCCGGGGTGGATTATGAGGGCACCCGAATTTCGCCCTGGGTGTTTGTGGCCAGCCATAATGCACGGGCGATATTAAAAAAAGCAGATGTCCGCTATCTATCGCTACCCGGATGGCAAGGTTAAGGTTTTTTATAACCCCGGAAATCCACAAAAAAGTTTTCTGATTGTTGCTGGAAGCGTGGGGATATTCATCACCCTTGTTATTGCGGTGTTACCTTTCGTCTCTTATTTCATTCGATACCACGTCTAAAATAGGCATCGCTTCCGGTCACATTGGTGTTCTGGCGTGGCGTTAGTTATGACGGAGCATCATTAAGCCAGTGTGATAGAGGCTGGCTCGTCTGAAATGTGCTCTAGACGTTTAGCATAGGTCGCCAATTGCTGTTCGCGCTCTTCGTCCGTCATGCGAACCGGTCCATATACGAGCTGGGGTGCCAGTATGTCGAAGCCAACGAACTGCATGCTGCGGTGGATTGGGAGCAAAATTGCGGTCATATCTCCCCGAGCAACTCCTTCGCTATACCCTTCCTCTGGGCCACCGGTCGTGAGGGATAGGAGTGCTTGCTTGCCACGATAAACACCATCCTGATATATCCGACCACCCCCGTAGGTGCGGCCCATCGCGAAGACACGGTCAACCCAACCTTTGAGCACTGCCGGCAACCCGAACCACCATAGCGGAAACTGCAATATCAGTAAGTCACACCACTCAAGTTTTTCGATCTCGGATTCAATATCGGCCGAAAAGCCTTTCATTTCGGTGGCGTGCATTTCTTCGGTCTGTTGTTTGAAATAGTTTGGGTCGTTAACGGTTGTAAAGTTATTTCGGCCGGAAACCGGATTGAAGTTCATCTCATGCAGGTCCGAAGTCTTCACCTCATTCCCGGGTCGGGCGAGCGTTTCACAGGCGGTGCGAAACATTGCACCGTTAAAACTTTGGGGCTCTGGATGCCAATAGACCACCAATACTTTCATAAACAGTCGCCTTGTCTTGTTGCCTTACGGTTAATGAACGCCAGTTGCGACTTGAGTTCGCAAGCTTCAGAGCATTATGTTCAGAGTGGCTGACGATGGTTGCAACCGCTTAACCTTAGCAGACGTGCGTGATTATTGGCCTTGCTCGCTTGAATGCCAGGAGGGCAATGCCGAAACAGGCGGGTAGATACGTCGTGATGGGGCGCAAAGCCTACAACAGGAACTCGTCAGCTAGTTTTTTGGAAACCTTTTCTCCTTTCAGCCGGGCATACACCGGCAGGCCGTCCTCATAGCTCGGGTAGGCTTCACCTTGAATAAACGGTAGCAGGTGGTCTCGACCGGCTTCGGTGAGGCCGTAGCCGTCTCCGGTGATGAAGTGGCGGGGCATTTTCTCTTCGACATTGGCCACGTCACTCAGGTTGGCTTCGCCAATTGACCAGACGTAGGGATTGGTGGATTCGCGGACGATGATGGGCAATACGCCGTTTTTGCCGGCCAGGGCAAACTCAACCGCAGCCTTGCCGACCGCGTAGGCCTGTTCAACATCGGTGGCGGAGGCAATATGGCGCGCTGCCCGCTGCAGGTAATCGGCCACGGCCCAGTGGCATTTGTGCCCCAGGTTTTGGGTGATTTTATTCACCAGGGTGGGGGCGACTCCGCCGAGCTGGACATGGCCAAAGGCATCTTTAACACCGGCATCGGCGATGAATTTACCGTCGGCATCGCAGGTGCCTTCCGATGCCACCACCATGCAGTAGCCTTCGGTATCGACGTAGTGCTGTACCTGCTGCAGGAAGTTGGCTTCGTCGAAGGGGATTTCGGGATACAGAATGATGTGGGGTGGATCGCCGGCCTGCTGTTTTGCCAGACCACCGGCGGCGGCAATCCAGCCGGCGTGGCGACCCATTACCTCAAACACAAATACTTTGGTGGAAGTGGCGTACATGGCCTGCAGGTCCAGCCCGATCTCGCGGGTGGAGACCGCCACGTATTTGGCCACGGACCCAAACCCCGGGCTGCAGTCGGTAATGGGCAGGTCGTTGTCGACGGTTTTGGGTATGCCAATGCAGGTCACGGCGTGGCCCTGGTCTGCGGTGAACTGGGCGACCTTGTTGGCGGTATCCTGGGAGTCGCCACCGCCGTTATAAAAGAAGTAACCAATGTCGTGGGCCTTAAACACAGCCGCGAGCCGTTCGTATTCGGCGCGGTGGTCATCCACTGATTTAAGCTTGAACCGGCAGCTACCAAAAGCGCCGCCGGGAGTTTGTTTAAGCAGGGCGATGGTGGCGTCGCTCTCCAGGGAGGTGTCAATCATGTCTTCGGTCAGGGCGCCAATAATGCCGTTACGACCTGCGTAGACCTTGCCGATTTTGTCGGGGTGCTGGCGGGCGGTTTCGATGACACCACAGGCGGAGGCGTTGATAACCGAGGTGACGCCGCCGGACTGGGCGTAAAAAGCATTAGGGGCTGACAAAGAAATTCTCCTGGGTAACGGTAATCGCAGGTTGCGGGGGGACAATTATCTCAGATGCGGGCGGGGAGTTGACCGGGTTGGAATAAGGATAGGATGATTTATCGGCAGAAGGGCCACGCAGGGCGGCCAGACTTTAAAGGAAGCGGTAATGAAAATAGTTGTAAACACGTCATGGGTGGCATTGATGGTGCTGTTCTGCACGGCCATTGGCGCCAGAACGCTGATTTATGACCCCGGTGCCAATCCCCGGCATGATCTTGCACAGGCCGTGGCTAGCGCGGCCACGGATGGCAAACGGGTGCTGGTGGTTTTTGGTGCTGACTGGTGCCCTGACTGCCGGATGCTCGACTACCATATGAACAAAGAGCCACTAAAGGCGGTTATTAATGACAATTTCCACGTGGTAAAAGTGGACGTGGGCGAGAAAGATAAGAACCTGGATTTCCTCGCAACATTCGGCAATCCGATTGCCGGGGGGATTCCCGCCATTGCCATTCTGGATAACCAGTCGACCATTCACTACGTGAGTGATGCGGGTGAGTTAGCCTCCGCCCAGTCGGCGAAAAACGAAGGTTTAAAGCAGTGGTTTCAATCACTGCTTGGGACGATCGATGATTCCGAAAGCGGTGATTTGGCCCGCTAAAATGGTAGGCTTGATAATTAAAAAATAGAGAGGGGGGTTTCATGTTTCAGATAGTCAGTTTTGAGTCGGAAAACGGGCCGGTCGTTGGCTTGCGCCAGGGCGACGATTACTACGCATCGTCAACCTTTAGCAGCGTGCGCGAGATGGTTGATCAATGGCCGTTGGTGATTGAAAAGCTCGCAACCGCAGGGCAGCGCACGGCAGAGCGTACACCGCAAGCCGGAGTGAAATTGCTGGCGCCACTGGCCGAGCCGCGCAACATCTACATTACCGGGGCTAATTACACCGATCATATCGAGGAAATGTCGGCGGCTTTGGGGGTCGCGCTGGTCGAGGATGCGCGCAACAAGGGCTTTCCGCCCTGGTTTGTGCCCAAGGCGACCACCTCGGTCGTGGGGCCTGACACTGAAGTGCAGATTCCGCCCGGGGTAGAGCGGCTGGACTGGGAACTGGAGCTGGCCGTGATCATCGGCCGCGAGGGCAAGAACGTGCCGCTGAGTGATGCGCTCGATTATGTGGCCGGATATACCATCGCTAATGATCTGTCTGCCCGTGACCGCATGGCACGGGATTACGAAGCGCCCGAGTCAGCGCTTCGGCTTGACTGGCTGCGGCACAAATCGTTTGACGGCAGTTGCCCCATGGGTCCGGCCATTACGCCGGCCACGTCGGTGGCCGATATTCAGAACCTGGCGATCAAACTCTGGGTGAATGACGAGCTGAAGCAGGACTCGAACACCTCGTTAATGGTGTATAGCGTGGCAGATCTGGTGTCGGGTCTTAGCGAGCAAATCACCATTAAGCCCGGCGATGTGATTTTGACCGGCACGCCGGCCGGGGTGGGCACCGCCACGCAGCAGTTTTTGCGTTCTGGTGACCGGGTGCGGCAGTCGATTGAATCGATTGGCGAATTTGAATTCACGATTGGGTGATTCTGGAAGATGTTAAGTGCTGAACGTAGTCGTTTATTAACCGAAGTGGGGCCGGGTACGCCGCTTGGCGATCTGATGCGCTGTTACTGGATTCCGGTGCTGCTTTCCAAACAACTGGAAGCCGGCGACGCGCCTCACCCGTTTAAGATTCTGGGCCAGCAACTGGTGGCTTATCGGAGTCCCGAAGGGCAGGTCGGAATCGTGGATGATGGCTGTCCCCACCGGGGTGCTTCAATGGCTCTGGCGCGTAACGAATCTGGGGGGCTGCGCTGTATTTACCACGGCTGGAAATGCTCCCCGGATGGTGAAGTGCTGGAGGCACCGACCTATCCGGCGGACCACGATCTGAGCCAGATCCGGTCTGGGAATCACCCGGTGCACGAAGCTCAGGGCATGATCTGGGTGTGGCTCGGCGACGATGAGCCACCGCCCATGCGCAAGCTGGCGTTCAGCGACCTGCCGGATGATCAGGTAATCGCGGTGACGGTGAAGGCGAATTGTGGCTGGTTACAGCCGCTGGAAACCTTGTGGGATGTGTTCCACGCCCAGATTCTGCACAACCAGACCAACCGCGGTTCTCGACGCGGTGGTGTCTATTTCTCGGAAGAGGGTCGCACCATGGATAACGGGGTGGCTTACGATTTTCCGGAAATGCACGCGGAATCCACCGCTTATGGCATGAAATACATGAACGTGGATGCGGCCAAACGGACTCACTTTCGCTTCATTCTGCCGTTTTTTGACCATCATGCGCTTGAACCGGGCGAGTTCGCCGATAAAGGGCTGCAGATCAGCGTGCCGATTGATGACGATCATTCACTGTTGTGGATGGTGATGTACAACCGTCACGCGCCGCTTAAAACCGATGGCTTTGCCCTGCAGAGTCTTGAAGGGGTGCCCGACCTGGGTGATTTTGTTGGCCATCTTGGCCCACGCAACCGCGAAAACCGCTGGGGCCAGGACCGCGAGTTGATGGCGCAGGGCGAGAGCTGGAGCGGCGTGCCGGACACCAGTTTGCTGGTGAGAATTTTTCTTGAAGACCTGATGGTGATTGAAAGTCAGGGTCAGCCGGACCGAACTCGTGAGGACATTGGAACCACCGACCGCGCCCTGGTGCTGGGGCGCAAACGGGTGCTGGAGGCGATTGAAGCGGTCCAGCGAGGCGAGCCAGCACCGGCTCAGACGGACGATTTAATTGACGTGGAGGCGCTGTTTGAAGTCAGGGAATCGGCTTCTTGAAAGAGTGGTTCGTGAGCCTGTCTGAGCAGACGACCAAAGGCACCAGCTGATTCGGATGAGGGTCATCTGGGCCGGTGTTGCGATGACGTTGCTCATGGTGGCTGGAGCCGCTTATCTGAGCTTTAAGGGTGATGACCTGGATCGGTTATTGAGCCAATCGAAACCGATCGTCGGCGAGGCTGAAAGGGTCTCTGACGAAAGCGCCCGGCCTGCTGACATTGTTAAGAAATTTCGGTGGAAAAATAGTGCCGGGGAGTGGCAGTTAACGGACATGGCCCCGCCCGGTGAGAGCCGCATGGTGTATGTTAATCAGCGCAGTGGCGACCCTGCATTGCCTCGCGGTGACAAGCGCGAGGATGATCAACAGCAACCGCTTGATCTTAATCCGTTGGAGGCGCTTGCCCACCTGCCCGAATTGCTCGGTCGGACGGCGGAAATTAATCAGCAGATAAGTGATCGAGGTCAGCCCGAAACGCGCGTCCGCGCAGGGTCACAATAGTAAAATCGCAGTTTATTGTTAAATGGACGAGGGAGTCCCGTAATGCCCAGAAAGTTAATTGATATCACCCTGTTTGTTTCCTTTTTAGCGATGTCGACGTCGGGGATGATGATGTTTGTGATTGAGAAACCCTCTTTCAGCATCCAGATGCACCCGGTACATAAACTGTTCGGGCTGGTGATGATTGCGGCGGTGATCGGTCATCTGGCCTACAACTACAAAATGCTATTTCATTATCTTAAGACTACCGCTGTCGCCGTGTTCGGCGGCGTGCTCGTGGTGTTGCTGGTGGTGCTTTATGGGGTGGCGCTGAATAATCAGCTGCCCGCCGAAATCGCCGAACCGATGGACGCATTGGCGGCCCAGGCTGAAGCGGCGGAGTAACTACTCCGAGAGGGGACGGGCGCCGCCACCGGCTGGCGGGTAAATCGCTAGCCGGTTTGGGGCAGCGCACGTAGCCCTGGGTTGCTCCTGCGGTTGCTTTACCTGGTTCAACCCGGTGTCTGTGCGCGGATAAACTCCCCGAGTTTAGCGATGGCCTGAGGGCCTTCGGGTACCAGGGGGGCGAACATTTGCCAGACATGAGGCATACCGTCCCATACTTCCAGGGTTGCGGTGCCGCCGCTAGCGGTGATTTTATCGACCACGCGGCGCGAGTCGTCGATCAGTATTTCGCCGCTGCCAACCTGCACCAGCATTGGCGGCAATCCACTGAGGTCTCCCAGACAGGGCGACAGGCGCGGATCGGCACGGTCCACGTCGCTGTCGGCACCGATGTATTTTTCGGCCATAAATTCGAGCGCAGCCGGTGTCAGCATGGGGTCCGGTTTGGCATTGCTGACCAGGCTTGCGCCGCTGGCGGTCAGGTCACTCCAGGGTGACAGGCAGACCGCTGCTGCGGGCAACGGATCCTGCGCATCGCGCAGGGCAATCAGGGTTGCCAGGGCCAGACCGCCACCGGCGGAGTCTCCGCCAATGGTGATGGATTCGGGGGGAATGCCATCGGCAATCAGTGCGCGGTAACAGGCCATGGCGTCTTCCAGTGCCGCCGGAAACAGATGCTCGGGCGCGAGCCGATAATCTGCTGCAAATACATTGGCCTGGGCCGCCACCGCCAGCCGGCCCGACAGGTCACGATAGGCTTCGGCGGAACCGAGAATATAGCCGCCACCGTGGAAGTAGAGCAGCGTGCGCTGGCCGTCGTAAGCATCAAGACGGCTCCATTCACCGGCAACGCCACCGAGCTCTCCCGCCTGACAGGTGACGCCCGGTTGGGGTTTGTGGAGGCGAGCCATCATGCCGACGAATTGCTGGCGATGTTTTTCAAGGGGCACGGCACCCGGTGTTTGCCGTTTGACCACCGCCCGCAGTAAGGTGGTGAAGAAATAGCTACGCAGACTTCTCATGGGTTCCTTTCCCTGATTATTGTTTGGTGGGCTGTATGGTGCCGCAAAGCGGCACCGAGCGGTTGGAAATAGTCCTCGCAGCGGTGGTGGTGGCGATGCAGGCGCAGTGGCTAAGTTCGGGTGACCTATCGAACGACCCCATCGGCTAAACACAATATTTGTCATCATCTGCTGGGTTGGCCGATTAGCCGGCGATTTGCGCTAAAGTTTGTGTTTGACCCACTTCACTCAGGGAGTAGCCGACAGTTATGAACCATTGCGCCAGGTGCCGATGAACAACGATTACGAAGACACGGAAGACGATGAAATTCTGGTCAGTCGCAGCCAGATCAAGCGGGAAGCCGATGCCCTGCAGCAGTTAGGCCGGGAACTTTACGCCCTGCCGAAACGGCAGCGTGATTTGCTGGAGCTTGATGAGCTTCTGCTGCTGGCGTTTGCGGAGGCGGATCGAATCAAATCCCCGGATGCATTGCGCCGCCATTTTCAGTACGTCGGTAAGCTATTGCGGGAAATGGACACCGATGCTATCCGGGTAGCGGTGGCCGCGGTGGCGAGCGCGCCGACGGATAACCAGCGGATTCAAACCGAAATGCAACGGACGGTGTCCACTCTGCTGACCGGGGGCCGCGACGCCAGTGAAGCGTTGTTAGCCGAGTATTCAGGCCTTGAGCGGCAACCCTTAAACCAGCTAATCAGAAATGCGGCCCGGGCGGAGGCGAAAAGGGAAGAGGGGGCAAAAGAGCCGACGGCAGTAAAGAAGCTCCGACAGTACCTGACCGCCGGGATGAAGAAGGGACGCCAGGGCGGATAATTTTCGCTGGCGTTGATCGATAGTCTGTTTTGATGGTCTTAAACGGGTAGCCTGATCGGAATGGCACTAAGTTATGGGGGGTTAGCATCGGTTACATAGCGCCAGGTCACCGCCAACCTGGTCGTTTAAAGGCGGGGTTACCGGGTCGAAGAGGCCGTTCGTCCTGAGCCTGTCGAAGGACGTCCGTCGCCAGGCTCAGGACGAACGGCCTA
>Ga0209273_10002603_pt1 | contig 13570 bp, 10 predicted proteins | sample tdAd471_FD_187126 | JGI IMG/M metagenome (GOLD analysis project Ga0209273, IMG submission 187126) | Marine sediment microbial communities from the Atlantic coast under amendment with organic carbon and nitrate - tdAd47.1 (SPAdes)... | ecosystem: Environmental > Aquatic > Marine > Coastal >...
TCCGCATTTTGAGATAGAGATTTTGGTGATCCCGATAGCTATCGGGAAGGCATTTTTTGAAGATTAGCGATTGCTTTTGCCTGTGGCAAAAAGAGTAGTTTACCGCTATCGCTGAAAAAAATAACGCGGTATAGCGCCAAAAGATCATATGCAAAATCGGGAAGTTATTTTTTGATCATTACTTAGTACCATTCCAATCGAAAACCACTTAAACTTGGGTTATGCATACATTTCTAAAAATGGTAGGCTGTTTAGCGGTCCTATCTTTCTTTTCTCACTGTGATTCCAGTTCTTCTGCTACTAGTACTACGGACACAACCAGCCCCTCAACCGAAACAGCGGCTGTAAAGACAGCGCTCGGCGTGGGGGCGACTGCACCCGAAGGGGCACAAGTCCTTTTTGACGGTAGCTCCGAAATGCTAAATGAAAAATGGACCTATTGGGAAGGCCCCCGACTCGCGGCCAGCTTACCCATCAAATGGCCCATGCAGAATGACCCGGTAGACGGCGGCACCGTCGTCAGCAGTAATGATCCGGATGGAGCGGGTGGTAAATATGGAGCAGCAGATATCGTAACCAAGGAAAAATTCACCGATTTTAGACTGCACGTTGAGTTCAACATAGCCAAAGCAGAAGGCAATAGCGGCGTTTATCTCCAAAACCGTTATGAGATTCAAGTACTAGATGGCGATTCCACCAAGCATGGGTTGGCTGCACTTATCAATGAGACCGAATCGCCCTATCATCTCTATAACGGAGTAGGAAAATGGAATGCCTATGATGTGGTTTTTCGAGCTGCGCGTTTTAAAGATGGGGTATTGACGGAAAAGCCTCGGGCAACGGTCTATTTCAATGGTCAGAAGGCTCATATCGACCAAGTAATCAATCAAGTTTGGGGTGGGGAGAATTCGGGCTTAGACGGTGGCAATGATGATGGGAAGGGCATCACAGACCGGCCTGGCGGCATCAAGCTACAGGCAGAAGGACATGATGTATTGTATCGAAACATCTGGATTAAGCCATTGAAGCTGGATAGTCCTAGTACTGACTTTTAGGACTGGGGGGGGTGCAGGTGAAAAATCTATCTGGCTAGCTAAACAGGCACCTCCAACGGCTGCAAGGGCGGTGAATAGCTAGCCGTTAGACTTCAGAAGTTTTCCAGCACAGGGCCAAGGAAATTGCTGAAGTCTGAGTCCTGGTTCTTTTTTACGAAGTATTGATTCCAAACCTCTGCTTAGAAAATGCGGTACACACCAAAGCCTTACCTGATTATGCATCTCCGTTTTTTTGTGAGCTGGCTACTATGGCTTTCACTGGGCTGTAGCCCTGTTGACATGCCGCTACAAGCTGATGTTTGTGTGTATGGGGGCAGTGAGGCCGCTTTCACCGCCGCTGTTCAGGCAGCTCGTATGGGAAAGAGTGTGATCCTGATTGAGCCTAATGGGCATCCCGGAGGAATGATGGTGGAGGGAATTGCCAAGGATATTCGATTTGGAAGCCATGCAGTGATTAGCGGAATTGCACGAGAGTTGTATACCAATATTGAAACTCACTATAATCGGGTGCCACAATTTGACTCACTCTCTTGGTCTTCAAAATACGAGCCTCATGTAGCAGAAGCAAAAATTGAAGATTTGTTGCGTCAAGAAACGCAGTTGCGGATCATCCGAAAACAACGAATTCGAGAAAAAGAAGGGGTTGAAGTAGATCAACAAGCCATCCAACGAATCTGGTTGGAGGATGGCAGCACCATCCAAGCTACCGTATATATAGATGCATCTATCGAAGGTGATCTCCTGCATCAGGCAGGGGTCAGTACAGCCACGATTCGTGAAGGGAACCAGGCATATGGTGAAACGAAAAATGGGATTAGTGGTACCAATGAGTACCGGCAATTCCTAGTAGCAGTCGACCCTTATCTCATTGAAGGTGATAGCAGCAGCGGTCTGCTTCCCACCATTCAGCCTGGAGAGTTGGGGATACCCGGTAGTCCAGATAAACACATCATGGGATTTTGCTTTCGCTTAGTCCTAACACGAGATTCTAGTAACCGCATTCCTATTGTCCAACCCGCCAACTATGATCCAGCTACCTATGAAATCTATCGTAGATACCTAAAGGCAGGGGGCAATCTTTTCAAACCTAGCGCCAATCGGCCTAAGGGCAAAACAGACTTGGGAAGTTGGCATGATCTATCGGCTAATCTATACGGAGAAAATTGGGAATACCCTACAGGTGACTATGCTACAAAAGAACGAATCATTCAGCATCACCAAGACTTCACTCAAGGGCTCATTTGGTTTCTACAACATGACCCCGCTGTGCCCGAACGTACCCGAGAGGACTGGAAAGCTTGGGGATTGTGCAAAGATGAGTTTACCGATAATGGCGGCTGGCCTCGTCGCCTGTATATCCGCAGTGCCCGAAGAATGCTGTCAGATTATATCATTACAGAACATCATACCCATAGAGAGAATCCGACCATAGCTCCAGACCCAGTAGCCATCGCCTGGTGGCCTCCTGATACCCATCATGCCCGTCGGATTGTCCACCAAGGAAAAGCCTATAATGAAGGCTTCGTCTTTGGTGGAGAAGATTGGCGACCCTTCGGTATTTCATGGCGGGCACTCCTTCCAAAGGAATCAGAATGTACCAATCTTATTAGCCCCACCTGTGTAGCTTCTTCTTATGTAGCTTATGGCGCGATTAGAATACTTCCTACTTTCATGATGCTGGGGCAAGCAGCAGGCACCGCTGCCGCCTTGGCTGTCACACAAGCGATTGATGTACAGGCTATCCATTATCCTACATTGCACGATCAGCTCATTAGCGATGGGCTGAAGCTAGAAATACCCCAGGATTGGCTATATATTATTACACATACCAACTAATTTACAATAACAAGTATGAATACTATTTTTAAATTCAATCGCTTACTCTTCCTATTGCTGTTCCTCCCTTTCGCCTGTACTGATAGCGAAAAAAAACAAAGTGCAGACCCTACCCGCCCTAATGTCGTGCTCATTTTCACCGATGACCAAGGTTATGGAGATATTGGCAGCTACGGAGCTTCGGGCTTTAGAACGCCGCATCTGGATAAATTGGCCAGCGAAGGCATGCGATTTACACATCACTATTCCGCCCAGCCCGTTTGTAGCGCCTCAAGAGCCGGGCTTTTGACAGGCTGTTACCCCAATCGCATAGGGATCTCTGGCGCTCTTTTCCCTCATCATGACACGGGTTTGAATCCAACCGAAACTACCTTAGCGGAACTACTCAAAGAAAAGGGCTATGCCACCGCTATTTATGGTAAATGGCACTTAGGGCACCATGAAAAATTCCTTCCCTTGCAACATGGTTTTGATGAATATGTCGGCGTACCCTACTCCAATGACATGTGGCCGATCCAGCTAGATGGAACGCGCGCAAAACCGGGAGTAGGGCGTGGAGGTTACCCATCGCTTCCTTTAGTTGAGGGTAACGAGACGATTGAAGAAATTAACTCCTTCGCTGGGCAAGATAAACTCAGCACCCTATACACCGAAAAAGCCGTCGACTTCATCCAGCGCAATAGCCAGCAGCCCTTCTTCTTGTATTTACCGCATACGATGCCCCACGTTCCACTGGGCGTCTCCGATAAATTTAAAGGCAAAAGTGAGCAAGGCATGTATGGTGACGTCATGATGGAACTCGACTGGTCGGTCGGAGAGGTCATGAAAACGCTGGAAGAAGAGGGTCTCACTGAAAATACAATTTTCATCTTTACCACCGATAATGGGCCTTGGTTAAATTATGGCAATCATGCGGGTTCAGCCGGTGGATTACGCGAAGGAAAAACGACAAGTTGGGAAGGCGGGCAAAGGGTTCCGATGATCATTCGGTGGCCAGGCCATACTCCGACGGGCAGTGTTTGTAATGAGTTATCTTGCAACATCGACATTTTTCCTACAATAGCTGAAATCGTTGACGCCTCCTTGCCTAAAAAGGTTATTGATGGGGTAAGTTTGCAGACATTATGGAAAGGCGACTTTGATAGTAGACCCCGAAAAGACCTTTATTACTTCTTTGGTAAAAATCACCTCAATGCGGTCCGAAAGGGGAATTGGAAGTTGGTATTTCCTCATCGTTTTGCTTCTTATCATAACTTGCCTGGTAATGATGGAAAGGGTGGAAAACGGATCCAGACCACGGTCGATTCCCTGGAATTATATAACCTGATGAGAGATCCCGGCGAAGAGTACAATGTCATTGCGCTTTATCCCGAAATTGTGAAAGAATTGGAGGAAGTGGCAACTAAAGCCCGAGCGGAATTAGGTGACCTGAATCAAGGGATTGAGAAAGGAAGTGGGAATCGAGAGATTGGGAAGTTGTAGAGGGGAAGTCAGTGAGTTGTATGTCAAGAGGTCGGTGAGTCGGGAGTCGGGAAGTCATAGGCCATCGTCTTGGCATTTTGATTTTCATTTTCATTTTCATTGATATTTTCATTTAGCAATGACAGCAGGAGCTGTTGGAGCCGGGGATGGGGTAGGTGCCGGTTGAAAACCGGGCATCAACGGCGAGGGTAGTGATGAGGATGGCTCTTGATTTTGATTTATATTGACATTTTCATTACCATTTAGGAATAACAACAAGCATCCCTATTATGAAAATCGGCTACGCCCTCATGCTCAATAATGAGGCTCACAATTTCATCCGCAAAATTCAATTGGAGCTTCATCAGAAGATAAGGATAGGACTGGCTCGGCAAGCCCCTCATATCACCATCAAATCTCCCTTTGAAGTATCAGCCGTCGAGCCTCATATTGACTTTCTCCGAGCACTCGCCAAACGCAGGCCTCCCTTTGAAGTAGAATTGAAAGGCTTTCAATCCTTTGGGAAACAAGTCCTGTTTTTGGATGTGGTAGCCAATGAAACCTTACTCCATTTGCATCATGATATCTTGCAAGAGGTCAAGACGGCATTTGGGGAAGAACCGCACGAATTTGAAGGTCAGCATATTAAGTTTCATGCTAGTATTGCTGGATTTCAGGAAGCAGTCGACTTCGAGGCAGCCCAAGACTATCTATTGGCCTATCAACCTCATTTTCGGTTTAAAGCACACACTTTTGGCTTGTTTTACTACTTAGGGCCAGGAAATGGGTGGATTGTGAATAGCTGCTTTGATTTGGGTGCGGGGTGAAAAACCGTGACTTCAGAACAGGGCGGAATAGGTGTTTTCATGACCTGCATTCCCATTTCCAACTTCCCATTTCCGATTTCTTCGGCTCTCTGAGCCATAGAACAAGGCTTCGAAATACGGAAACAGCTTGGAGGAGAAACTACTGACATTCCCAAACATTTTTCTATTTTAGTATTGAAGTTGTTTAAAAATGTCTCACTGGCCTCTAAGAATGCCTTTTTACCTCACTTTTCGTTTTTTTATCGCCCAGTAGCTCTGCTATGCGGCTCAAAAAATGCCTCAATTGATGCAAAAATCTTCTTCTGATAGCCTCAGCAGACATTCTTAAACAACTTCATTAATAACCAGCCAATAAACCAATGGAAATGGACAAAACAACCCCACTTTATAGACTACTCGACACCAAATACGATGAGGATAGAGAAGAAGAAGCGATTGAGATTCTAGCAGCCCATCCTGAACTCGCCCAACAATCCTGGCCCGGGCCCGACGAACAAGGTAAACCCTTCATAAAAGGTAGCACCGCTCTTCATTATGCGGCGAATGATGGGAAGCTAGCGCTCATGCAACGCTTAATCGACCTCGGTGCAGATGTCAATGCGGCGAATGCCAATTGGTATGCCACGCCTTTATCTTGGGCAGCCAATAATGCCGAGTTGGAAGCAATCCGTTTGTTGATCAAGCATGGAGCTGATCCCAACGGGCCCAACGTTCTGCATGCCGCCGCTTATGGCGGATCAAGCTGCGGTGCAGAAGAACCACAACAATATATTGCTGCCGTTCAACTGCTCATCGAAAAAGGAGCCGATATCAATAGCCAGAAATATTACCAGCATCAGACGCCATTGGCTGTCGCGATAGAAAGCGGCAATCATTGGGTAGCTGATTATTTACGATCCATCGGCGCAAAGGAGAAATAAGCCCTTGCTATTCTCCTTTCCAATTTGGAAGCGCTCGACCACTGGTCCAGGGTACATTCTGATCTGATAACAATTGGTGGAACCTTTGGATATCCCCATTTACGAGTTGGCTCAAGGAAGCATGTAAATCCGTAAAAGCTTGTCTCGCTATTTCATAGTTATCCTGATGAGTCTGCGTAGGGCCAGCAGAACTGTACTGCCCTCGCAAAGTTCGCTGCAGACGGCTCATTAAACCGGGTTGCACAAATTCGGCACGACTAGATCGAGTCAGGTCTCCTCGTAACACCAATTCCATTTCTTTTAGGGCTAGTTCTATTTTCCGGGCCAAAGTCATCAACGCTTCACTACCTTGACTATTCAATAGGCTTGGTTTAAGCGATTGGAGCTGAGTCAACTGCGATTGCAAAAAACTGCTGGTACCCATCATGGCGTTTTGTAGGCTGCCTGCTTTTTGGTAAAACTCGTGGACGGCTTGAGGATTTTTAGCAGCCAAAGTAGCTAAACCCAAGGGTTTCACCTCAAAGCTTTGTTCCCCAGCGTGGGCATTCAGTTCTCCATTTTCATAAATAGCTATACTCAGCGTATACTTACCAGGTACTACCATAGGCCCAGACCCTCTTCCTCCTGCACGCACCGAAGCATGCCGTAAATTCCAAGGTACGCGGTGAAAACCACCGCTTGTAGGGCCTTTTATTTGTCGAATAACTGTTCCTGCCTGATCCTTGACCGTGAGAAGCACAAAAGGAGATTCTTCCCAATCTTCTTCTCGTAAATCTTCCCAACTCGGGTAGGTCATATTACCCGTTTCTGCCAGGGATTTTTTCTCCGCTGCCCTTCTTGCTTGCTGCTTGGTCTGCAGGCTCTCTTTTAGGTAATACGTGAAAACAGCGCCATAGGGGGGATTGGGAGCACTAAACAGCGCATCTCCCAGGCTTCCTTTCCTTCCACCAATCGGATTCGCTTCCACATACAGCCATGGGTCTTTAACGGGAAATAGGCTAATAGCCTGGCTTAATTTTTCTTCACTGATTTCTCGCAAGAGACTGTAATCGTCTAAGATGAACATCCCGCGACCAAAAGAAGCGGCGACCAAGTCATTTTCTCGTTCTTGGATTTCTAGATCACGAAAAGCGACCGTCGGAACCCCCGCTTTCATTTGTATCCATTGAGCACCATCATCCAAGCTGAAAAACAAGCCGAACTCGGTTCCCAAAAACAATAAACCGGGCTTGATGGGATCTTCCACAACCGACCAAGTAATATGTCTATCCGGCAAGTTACTAGCTATACTCGTCCAGCTTCGCCCCAGGTCCTTACTCTTTAGCGCATAGGGTTTGAAATCCCCCTGCTTGTGGTTATTAAATAGGGCATAGATGGTACTTTGATCATGCGAGGACAGAAAGACATCTGAGACATAACTCCCAGCTGGCACACCTGGAAATTGAGCTATTTTTCGCCACTGGGCGCCACCGTCTTCGCTCACCTGGATTAGCCCATCATCAGTCCCTACTACGAGCAAGCCTTCTTTCAACTTCGATTCGGCTAGCGACACTATCGTACTCAAAGGGGAGGTAAAGACATTTTTCCAAACCGCTTCTGGCCCCCAAACGCGGCCCATTACCTCCATTTGATTGCGGTCCAAATTACGGCTTAAATCCCCGCTCACTGGCGTCCAACTATTGGCGCGATCATCACTGCGAAATAAGCGCTGCGCTGCATAATACAAGCGACTAGGCGAATGAGGACTAATAATCAAAGGAGAGTCCCAGTGCCATCGCAGTGCATCTTCTCCCGGCTTGGCCTGCGGCTGGATATCAAGGCGTTCCCCACTTTTTTTATCATAGCGAACGATGCCAGCATACTGGGATTGACTATAGAGAATATCCGGATTTTCGGGATCTACTCTGGTTTGAAAACCATCTCCTCCTGTCGTGATAAACCAATCGCTATTGCGAATACCATGAATATTATTGGTGCGCGAAGGAGCGCCTAAGGTAGAATTGTCCTGCGTACCTCCGTATACATGATAGAAAGGTAGTGCATTGTCGATACCAACCCGGTAAAATTGGGTCAACGGGAGGTTGGACACAAACTTCCAGCTATCCCCTCGATCCCAACTTTCGTAAATGCCACCATCACAACCCACCAGCAGGTAATCTGGATCCTGTGGGTCAAACAATAAAGCATGATTATCTACATGCTTATTTCGTGTATTAAGCCGTTCAAAATTTTCACCTCCATCATCTGTGACATGAATCATCATATCCATGACATAGACCCGATCAAATTGGTGCGGATCGGGAAATATCTCTCCGTAATATTGGGGATCGACAATAATGTAATCGCTTTTTTTTACCCAGGATTCCCCTCGGTCAGCAGAGCGAAAAAAACCACTTTTGCCCTTCTCTGCGGTAACATGCGCATACAATACATCTGGCTGCTGAGGAGATATCGCCAAAGCAATACGGCCTTTATCTCCACTAGGGAGACCTCGGTTTAATTTTTTCCAATTTGCGCCACCATCTTCTGACTTAAAAATGGCCGATTCTGGCCCTCCAGCCACCAGTATTCCAACATGACGTCGCCGCTGATAAGAGGCAGCATATAAGACATCAGGATTGCGAGGATCAAAGATGACATCGGAAACGCCCGTATTTTCGCTAATCGCCAATACCTGCTCCCAATGCTCACCGCCATCTGTCGTTTTGTACAAGCCTCGATCACCCCCGGGTGCCCAAAGTGGGCCTTGTGCAGCGACATAGACGACAGCGGGATTCCTAGGATCAATAATGATTTTTCCGATATGCTCCGATTCTTTCAGTCCAACATTCTTCCAACTTTTCCCACCATTGATACTTTTGTAAATACCATCTCCATAGCCTGCACTCCGCTGACTCGCATTCTCTCCCGTCCCCAGCCAAAGTACATTAGGATTGCTAGGGTCTATGGCCACAGCACCAGTGGTATATGAAGCATAGCGATCAAAGATCGGCGTCCAGGTGGTTGCATTATTGGTGGTCTTCCAGGCGCCTCCCGAAGCTGTGGCGACATACCAGGTACTCGGATTGGTGGGATCTTTAACGAAATCTGATATTCGCCCCGACATAAAAGCGGGCCCAATATTGCGGAGCTTAAGTCCAGAAAAGGTACTCGATTTTAAAAGATCAGGACTAGCTTTTTGAGCCCTTAGTGCAGCGCATAAAAGACAGAAACAAAAGAGAATGGTGAGTTTTTTCATTACACTAGTTGGTTTTTCTTTCAAAATCCGAAAAAATGAGGAAAACAGCGGCATGTTTAGCGAAAGAAATTGAAGTTGTTTTAAAGTTTACCATAGGCGCATGTTTGGAGTCCCCCCCTTCCGCAATAATTGCCCCTTCCCGTTTACCAATCAGATAATCCCACTCATCACAGATCCCTTGCCCAGCATTCGATTTTACTGCTTCTTGCCTGCAAATACTTGTTGTTATGAGATACTTCCTATTTTTTATGTTCTTGTGGACTCTCCCGATTGTTATTTTTTCTCAAGCGGATACCGAATGGCTCCACTATGGCAATGACGCAGGTGGACAGCGCTTTGCCGACATTGACCAAGTGACACCCCAAAATGTCAAGCAATTGCAGCTCGCCTGGACTTTCCGCACCCAAGAACAGGCTCAATACAAAGAGACCCCCTGGTTAGAAGAAAAGTCGGCCTTTGAGGCTACCCCTATTATGGTGAATGATCACCTTTACTTCAGTACACCCTCCAATCGCGTTTTTGCCATCGACGCTCAAACTGGCAAACAGAAATGGCTCTTCAACCCACAGGTCATTCTCCGCGGTTCTTTTTCAGAACTGACCAATCGAGGCGTAAGTTATTGGAAAGGAGATAGGGATGGCGAGCAAATAGAACGTATTTTGTTAGCCACTGTTGATGGACGACTATTTAGTTTGGATGCACAAACCGGACAACCCGACCCGGCTTTCGGCACAGCTGGTTTTATTGATTTGAAAAGAGGGGTCGGCAGGGTCCAAGTGACCTCTGCCCCTGCTATATTTGACCATCTTGTGATTACAGGTTCATCGATTGGAGACAATGGCCGGACGAATATGCCCAAGGGAGTGGTTCGCGCCTATGATATTAGAACGGGAGAACTTGTCTGGGATTTTGATCCGATCCCTACCACTGCTTCAGCCCAATCGGATACTACTTGGTTAAACAATAGTCATATACATACTGGGGCGGCCAATGCCTGGTCGACCATTTCAATTGATGAGCAGAATGGTTTGGCTTTTATTCCGACCTCCTCCCCTAGCCCGGACTTCTATGGCGGAGAACGCCTAGGAAATAACGACATGGCTAATTCGCTCGTGGCAGTAGATGCCAAAACGGGGGGCTATCGTTGGCATTTCCAGGTGGTGCACCATGATTTATGGGATTATGACATTGCGGCACAACCTGTTTTGTTTGACTTCAAAGGAGAGATTCCAGCGGTAGCGATTGGCACCAAGATGGGATTTATTTATGTATTGAATCGCCTTACGGGGGAACCCCTTTTTCCGATCGAAGAGCGGCCCGTACCCCGTAGTCTTGTGCCCGGTGAAAAAGCATCCCCTACCCAGCCCTTTCCGACCAAGCCCCTTCCTTTAGGTTTACAAAACGTCACCCTAGATGACATCTGGGCTCCTGATGAAGCGGCGCTAGCCGTAGCCAAAGAGCGCTTTCAAAGCTTGCGATATGAAGGCATTTTCACTCCCCCTGATCTTGGCTATGGCACACTAATAGCACCTGGTAATACAGGAGGGATCAATTGGAGTGGAATGAGCTATGATCCCAAACGTCGTATCTTAGTGACCAATACCAACAATCTAGCTCATATTGTCAGTCTCTTTCCCCGTCATGACAATGCCCTGCAACAGAAAGTCATGGGAGATTGGGACAGGAATAAGAATGACATTCGGGCAGAGGTAACCGGGATGCACGGCACACCTTATTTTATGGCACGTACCATCATGGCTCATGGTGCAAAGGATGATTTTTGGATGCAAACTAAACCGCCCTGGGGAACCCTGGTAGGAATTGATATGAATAATGGCGATAAGATTTGGGAGAAACCCTTAGGTGTTATGATGGACCCCAGTATTCACCCAGAAGCTGTAAATTGGGGCAGCATCAGCCTAGGAGGCACCATTGTGACCAGTAGTGGACTGACCTTCATAGCGGGAACTTTTGATAACTTTTTACGTGCCTTTGATACTGCCACGGGGGAATTGCTCTGGCAATACGAGCTCCCCGCAGCGGGTAATGCGACGCCAATGAGCTATCGCCTCAATGGAAAGCAGTATATTGTTATAGCAGCTGGTGGTCATGGTAAGGTTTCTTTTTCCAAGAAAGGAGATTATATCCTGGCTTTTACGCTACCGGATTAATCAAGGCAGAGCGAGACTTCAGAAGTTTCTTTGTCATGCCTAGGAAAACTTCTGAAGTCTGAGCCAGGCTGCTTTTGATACTTTATAATAGATTTTATTTTGAAGCTAATCACTTTTATCAAAAAACACAAGCAGGACATTACCATCGTCATCTCGATCGGGGTACTCTTGTTTTTTATTAATGTCGGTGTCTTAGTCTCCGAAGATATTGCCGAAGGTAATCTCATCAAATGGACTTTCTATTTGATTAATGAAGGAACAGGTATGCTGGTGGGTGTATTATCTGTCCCCTTTTTGTTTTACTTTTTCAATCGTTTGCCCTTCGAAAACAGGCCATTTGTCCCCACTTTGCTCTTGTATATGGGAGTCAGTCTGGTCTATGGTTTTTCATTTACGACGCTAATGTATGGCTCACGTATCCCACTCTATCATCTTGCGGATATTTCTTTAGAGGGTAAATTCAACGGCCTTTCCTTTCGGTATTTGATGGAATACTTCAAACAGTTTTCCACTTTTTGGTTGGTTTATATGATTTACAGATTGATGCAAGAAAGTAGAAAACGAAGAGAGGAGGCCGTCAAAACCGCAGAGTTAAAACAACTATTGGTACAAACTGAGTTGGAGGCCTTACAAATGCGTCTTAATCCTCACTTTTTTTTCAACACGCTAAATACTATTTCTTCGCTCATTTATGATGCCCCCAAGAAAGCAGATCAACTCATTATTCACCTGGGGGATTTCTTTAGAAAGGTGCTGCAAGTTCAAGACGAGTCCATGCACAGCGTACAAGAAGAGATTAAGCTGACACAGCAGTACGTAGCTATTATGAAGGGACGCTTTGAGGAAAAACTCCAAGTGGGTTTTGATATCAGCGAGGCCGCTATGGGAAAGTCCATTCCTATTCTTCTCTTCCAACCCTTGATCGAGAATGCCATTCAATATAGCATGAAACAACACAATTATTGCCATACCAATATCCGAGTTGCCTATGCTGAAAACCAATTGATTTGTACCGTAGAAGATAACGGACCAGGTATCGAGGGCAATCGTTTCCCCGCTCAAATGGGCATTGGCCTGCATACGGTGATGAGTCGATTGGAGCGACGTTACAATGGCGAGCATCAGTTCACCCTCCAAAACCAGCCCAATGGAGGTTTGCGAATAGAAATAAAATTTCCTGCCCATGACTGATAAACCCTTGTATATCCTAATCGCTGATGACGAAGCTCCCGCTCGTCGAAAAGTACTGCAATTACTCAAAGAATATGGCATCGACTTTCGGTATGAAGAAGCTAGTAACGGCTTAAGTGCCATTGAATTGCTGAAGAACCATCCTTTCGATTTAGCACTACTGGATATACAAATGCCTAACTATACAGGTATGGAAGTCGTTCATCAGGTGGGGCCAGAGCAGATGCCGCCGCTGATTTTCCTTACGGCCTACGATGAGTTTGCGATACAAGCCTTTGAAGTCCATGCCATCGACTACCTCTTGAAACCCTTCGATTTCATCCGCTTTCAAAAAGCATTAGATCACGTATTCAAAAAAGATAAAACCGCCGCTGAGCCTACTGCCTTAGAAAAAATCATGGCTGACTTCCCAGCTCCCACGACCTACAAAACCCATCTTTGGGTGAATAAGAATGGGAGTTACGTTCCTCTACCGGTCAACGAGGTTCCCGTATTTGGAATTGACGGCAACTACGCAGAATGTGAGTTTCAGGGGCGTACCTATTTGCTAAGAGAAACGTTGCAGCAACTCGAAAAAACACTCGATCCTAGTTACTTTCGTCGCACGCATCGCGGCTGGCTGGTCAACCTCCATTTCATCAAAGCTGTACATTCTAAATCTCATGGTGACTGTACCATCGAATTGAAAAATGGGCGAAGTATTCCAATGAGTAGGCGGTATCGGAAAAACTTGATTGGATGAAGACTTGATCAGCTAGGTATTTTTAATTGCAGCATTTTTTCCCTACCGAAATTGTTTAAGATGGATGGATTTTTATCCTGCTGGGTATTAGTGCTTGTTTGGAGGCAGCGATTCCAAAGCCTACCTCCA